>Ga0116227_10001492_pt1 | contig 52202 bp, 47 predicted proteins | sample S1TSphgellanicum_FD_89693 | JGI IMG/M metagenome (GOLD analysis project Ga0116227, IMG submission 89693) | Host-associated microbial communities from peat moss isolated from Minnesota, USA - S1T2_Fb - Sphagnum magellanicum MG | ecosystem: Host-associated > Plants > Peat moss > Unclassified...
CTGCTCTCGCTGTGGTCATCTTTTCTTTCCGCCGGGCTTTTTTTTTTCTTCCTTCCTCCTTTTTCCCCCTTTTTTTTTTTTTTCTCCTTTTTTTAATATTGCACCCCCCCCCCCCCCCCCCCCCTCTTTTTGCAGGTGTGGAGTGTGGAGGAGCTATCCAAATTTAAATTCGAGTTCTTTAGGCCAAATTTGGAAGGTGGGAATTTTTGTGTTCAATTTTGTTTGTTGATGATTTAAAAAATTATCCATGTTTTTGGGAAATGGTGGTTAATAATGTGTTTATTTTTTTGTGCATGAATTATTTGGACATTGTACATTTAATTATACACATTACATTGCACTTTTACACATTGCATTTTTATTTTCTTTTAGTTGCTTGTAAATGTTTAGGTTGGTTTTCATATAGTTGGCAAAATATTATTTTGGCAAAAAAATAGGTACTTTAAAATTCTCCTTTAGGGAAGATAATATTCTAGTAGAAAATGGGGGAGTAAATTCAAAATGAAAATTTAATTTTGTTTGAAGAAAATCAAACAAATGAAAATGAAATGGACGTTGAAGAAGATGTGGAAAGAGGAGAAAATGAGAATGTGCAAATAGAAAAAAACAAAGTTCAAGAAAATGGGAAACAAATAATGAAGCAAAATTTGCAAAAATTACATATTCAAAGAAAATTTTGAAGAGGACATAATAGAAAATCTTTATGTTGGGCATTTATTGTGTGAGTGAGGGGAAAAAAGTTGAAGCTACATCCCATCAAGTCATGAAATGTATTTTATGTTATGATAATGTAGTAAATATTCTTAATGCAAGAATTAAAGAAAGAAAAGGATTAATAACTTATTATAAAACTTATGGTATAACTATTATTAGAAAACATGTAGATGCATATCATTCTATAATTGTGAAAAAAATTGAAGAATAAATTAACAATGAAATAGTAGGAATTGTTGAAAAACAACTTGCAAAGAAAAGGTCAAATGCTCCAACAAGTGCAATATCTTTTTTTTTTGTTGTAAAAGAACCTTTCAAAAAGGATGATGTGTAGCAAAAAGACTTTTTGCAAGACCTTGGACTTTTGATTGTGAAAAATAACTTACCATTGTAATTTGTTGAAAGTGTATGGTTTAAGGGTTTAATATTACATTTGTTTCTTAGAGTTGTGTTCCCCTCTAGAAAATAGTTTTATCAAGAATTACTACCTAACTTGGTGGAGAAAATGAAACAAGTATATGTTTTGCCAAAATTAACAAATTGTATTTATGCCACAACAAGCTATAACATAAATTATTGGGCAAACATTAGTTAACAAATTGACAAAATTGTTTGATCAATATGGGCTAAGAAACAAAATCATTGCCTATGTTAAGGATGAGGGCTCAAATTTAAATATTATGACAATTATTTAAAAATCTATTGTAAAATGTGAAGTATTTGGTTTAGATGAAAGTTTTCAGGGTGCTTATTTTGGCCATGCTTTTTCCAAAGCATGCCAATATGTTATTATTGACGAAAAAATTTGCAAGAATCTCAAGTTTGTTTCAATCCAATCTACCCAGTCAAATTTGCAAAAATATATAACTTGGTTTAAAAAATCTAGAAAGGGATAAGAATGGATCAAAGCTTGTTTGGATTCTAACTTGCCTCCAAGAAATTTAAATATTCTAGTGAAGACAAGGTGATTATTTAATCTATTGCAATTTTTTTTAAAGAATTATTATCTTTCTTGTTTTTTTATTCATTTGTTCTAATTATATCTTCTAACATTGGAATTTTAAAATTGTTTACATATTTGCTAGCAAAATCATCATGTTTCAAGAAGCCTTGCAATTTAAGGATGTTATTATTCATTGTTATAGTAGGTAGAATATTATTAGAATAAGTGCAAGAGTTCCTCCTCTTCTTACTTGGCACATCTCTAAAATAATTGTGGACTCCTTATCTCCTATTGCGACTGCTTGTGTTTTGAATTAATCTAAGAGCCACTAGATACTTTTTGATGCATTATAGTCCGCCATTACTATGTGCTTAAAATTTAGGGAAGAAATTATAAACCCATCTATTCAATTAGTTTGATTGATGATGATTCTAGGATAACTTTTGAGTTAACTTTGTTTGCTTCCAACATCAAAAGAGAAGTATGTGGTGTTTTAAATTCTTTAATTTCTTTTTAAAGAAAATTTGAAGAAAGAAAAGCTCACAACATGTTTTTTATGTTAGACCCTAGATTCAAAAACCTTTGTCTAGTATCTTCTTTTGTTGGCCAAGAAGAAGGTGTAAGTATTGTGGATGAATATGATAGGAGAACTTTATATCCTATGCTTTTGAAATGTTATCATCATTTGCATCCAATGACAAAATCTGTTGGATGTGTAGATCGAACAAGTGATGAAGATTTTAATTTGGATATTTTTCAACAAACTACATCCACAAGTGAGCCATCAAAGTAACTTGTCACTAGGGAACTATTGATTTTCAGATGTTACCAAGTGGATCCCAAAGACATCAAGTGTCCCCCTCAATGGTGGGGAAAGCATGGAACCATGTTTCCAACAATTGGTTTTTTGGCTCGTCAAATCTTAGGCATTGTAGGGTCACAAATTGAAACATAATTTTATTTTTTTAGTGGGCATACTTACAAATCTTAGGAGATATCCTTTACAATCAAAATTTTTAGAAAATTTGATTTTTGTGAGCAAAAATTGGCCATGTGATCCTAGAGATGGATGTAAACCACCTTCCATTTAGTAGAGTTAATTCAAAAAAAATTAGGTTTTGAAGAGGAGTTAGAAGAATTTGAAGGTTCATTTGAACAAGATGAAATAGTGGACATATGAAATGTTGATTTTGTAGAATTTTCATTTTTTGTGCAATTTTGTCATTTTTGAACATTAAAAATTAATTTTTGATCAAATAAAATTTCTAATAACCGGTATGCAAAAACCGGCTTTGAAAATCAACTGGTATCACATGTTGGAGAACCGGCGTTTTGAAACCCAGGTAAAATTATTTTTTGAAATTTTTTGAAACCCTGCCCGGGTCTTGAAAATATGAAAATAAAATTAAAAAAAAGAACCGGGTCGGGTCTTTCATAACAGTTTCATACCCGGACCCGCTGGTTATCATAAAAACTAGAGACCCGTCCAACATTGGTATTTATCGTCTCTCATTCTCAACGCCCGCCTTTACCCCTTTTGGCTTCTCATTGTCTTCTCGTTGTCCGAAGACGGGTTTTGCGTCTCTTTGTCTTTCATTGTTGTCGTCTAAGTATCTGTTATTGCTGTTTTTTGGCGTTTTGTTATTGAAGAAGTAGAGTGCGACATCCGTTTCATTTTTGTCATAGCGGCGTTTTGTTGTGTGTGTGTGTCTGAGAGAGAGAGAGAGAGAGAGAAAAGAGGTTTTCTTTCTGCTTTTGCACCCCCCGCAGAGAGTAGTAGCAGGGGGGATATGCCATCAGTACGGCGATGGAGATATCTAACAGCAATGGTGAGGAGTCGCAGGAAGGAGTATTGTATGATGCGCAGCGTCTGTACAACCTTGGCTGTGGAGCCCTCCGTATCGATGCTTACGACGAGGCTGCAGATTGCTTGAGCAAGGCTCTGGAAATTCGGTTAGTTACAGTGGATGACACTTTCATGCTTGGTTTGTGAATTTGTGTTCCGCAGACCTTTTTTTTGTGTGCATGTCTTTTTTTTCGGGGGCTTCTTCGTTCTTTGGAATCTTGTGTCTTGCATTCTTAGAAGCTCGTGTGCCTCATTCTTTTTGAAGCTTTTGTTGTCCTTATTCTAGGTCCTCATTTTATGTTTCTGCTTTCTCTGGTAGCTTGTTTTCTGCATTCTCTGGTAGCTTGTTTTCTGCATTCTACTCTAAACTTTGTTCTTAAAACCTTTTGGCGCTGTCTCCTTTTCTTTTGTCTCTGCAAGGCCAGGGTTTCATCATTGTTTTTCGTGTTAATAGCATTGTTGCCACCAAAAAAAAATTGATTTACTTAGCAGCGATTCATTTTGGCCAGAAGAATGGGGAAAGCTTTGTATTCTTCTGAGGAATGGCCATTGTAGCATCCAGACACAACAGGAAACATCAAATGCCAATTGATTTTTGCACCTACAAGTGCAACTGTGTGACCTACAAGACCCTTACCACTGCTTATGGTATATGGACATATCTACAGATGATGTGGAACTTTTGTTCTATGAAGGCAATTTTTTCTTTTGTTTTTGATGATAGTAATTGTGCACATGGAATGGCCTCCGAGAAGAATCACGAAGTCTCTTAAAGTTATTGAGACACAGAGGAACCCTAAAACTTATATTAGTGTGAAAGAATTCTTTCTCAAAATATGTGTGGCATTAGAGGATTGTTTGTTGAAGGTAATTGTGCACATGGAATGGCCCCTGAGAAGAATTGCAAAGTCTCTTAAAGTTTTTAAGACTCAGAGGTACTCTAATATTTTAGGGTGAAAGAATTCTTTATTCAAAACATGCCTAGCATTAGAGGATGCATCAGTGCATGCATGTGGACCTGCTGGACCTTGCAATCACTACAAATTACTCAAATTAGTAGAATGAAAATGTTTGAATTGCAGCAGAGATAAATAAAGGGATATTTTATGATCATATTATCTGATGAGCTCTGAACTGATTTTTTAACCTACAAAGTTCATTCTTTGTATAGGCATTCCAAGCTTGTCACACATGAAGCTTGGCAAAAAGAGTTTCACCTTAACTGGATACTGTAGTAGCATCAGGGGTTTTTTAGCGGCATTATTAAACGTGTGGTGATTGAAGATCAAATCAGGTTGCAATAGCCAGTATAATAGTTTGAGATCTCAACTGAGCTGAAGATTTTAATGCAAGAAATACTGCTTTCATCGAATAGCTAATACTGATATGACCTCTGGCCAACAGCTTTTGAGGTCCTCTGGAGGTAATGTAGTGTAATGCTTTCCAGGGGTTACCTGCAAGTGTTATTGTGCAGTTTTTTCTCCAACTCAATAGATATATTTTTCATGGCATTCACTGTTTATATGTAAATTTTATTTGAGGTTCTTGTGCTTCACTGGTGAAGGCAACTTATGGAATTGTAGTCTCTAACACTTATTGCCAATTGCAGATTGCAATTCCCCTATGGGAGAGTATGCCAACTCTCTGCTTATCAAATGCCAAACTTGTTTTGGTTTTTTTGTGTTTGAAGTAATACCTTGGGTATAAGCTCCAAGCATGATGGATACAAATTAATTAATCATCTTCAAGGTCTAGCATTGTTCTTTTCATGGTCATTAATGAAAGAAGGCAGGTCATAGTGATCAGTCATTGCACCTAATGTCTCTCTTGCAAAGGATGTTGAATTGCATCACTGATCATTAAATTACATCCAATGACTTTAAAGCTGTCCTGTATGCATCTATGACCCAATGGTTCCAGCGCTTGCTCTACCACATGGCCAAAACCTATATGTTTGATGCAAGATCTGCAGATGTAGACCAGGTTATCTTCATGCAGCTGTTATTCTAGTGGTTTAACAAATAAACATGCAAGGAGAGCCTGTCTTTAGTCCTACCTACATGTATGCAGATATACCACCTTTTATATTGGCCTCCCTGTGCTCGAGGGTTAGATGCTTGCTTGTAGGTAGACAAGCTAAAATGAAACAAAGCTGACCCTCACGAGCTTATGGCAGTGTGAATGTGCTTACTACTGACTTTTGTGATTAGCTATGCCTCTTGAGTGCTTCTGGACATATGACAGAAATTCAGGATGCAGGTTTATATTTATTTGTTTGCTCTGTGTTTTGTTCACTTATTCTGTCGTAATCTATGCCTATGTTTGTGTGCTGATAAGGTCAGTGAGGAGGAATGGCAGCTAGTCACTGCCATTCATAGCTTTGTTGGTGACACATGCAAGGTTATGACCACACTCATCCTGTTTGTTTTAGTTTTGGTTTGTTCAAGTGTTTTTGTGGACTTTCCTTTGCAATCTCATGGATGTATGTATAGTTCTAGAATGATCATTATGCTTCCAAGCCTGTGCAGTCTCTGTTGTGGGTTCATATGTGAAGATCTCAGGGGTCATACAACTGTGCACTTAAGCAATCAATGGGAATGGATAACTGGCTCAGATCCCATTGTTGATGGATGGGCTGTGCATATGTATTTGTTGACATTTATCTGTTTGATTTCAGGGTGCGACACTATGGCGAGTTAGCACTTGAGTGTGCAATGACATACTACAAGTATGGCTGTGCACTTTTTGACAAACTTCAGTCTGAAGCTGATCCTCTTGGTGATACAGCTACACCATGGGAGAGTAATAGAGGCTCATTGTCCTCTGAAGCCTCAAAAGGGAAAGGTTTTCTCCATCATTTCACCTCCTCAGAAGGCACTCATCTGCAAAAGACAGTACGATTATGGATCAATATGAGTTGTCTAAGGATGCTTTGAGCAATCTATTAAACATGTGATAAAAAAGAGCTGTTATAATGTAGTTCTTGCTTGACAGAGGCAGTATATCTGTGGATGCTCAGGGGACTTACTGAAATTGCTTTTGGTTATGTTCATATTCACAGAGGAGGATCCTGTGGATGACGAAGAGGGAGATGGAGATGGTGAAGGAGATCAAGGGGATGAGGAAGAGGTGGAAGATGGGGACCTTGAGGATGCTTGGAAAATGCTTGAGTTTGCACGAGTCATCCATGAAAAGCATGGCTGCTGCACCATTGAAACTGTTGACATTATCACCAAACTTGCAGACATAAACTGTTTCAAAGGTATGTATCTGTGGTTGGGTTTGATGTTTAGCTGCTCATCATTAGCATGCTGGATGACTAATCTTGTACCACCTGTGTGGCCACCTATGTGGCTTATTCTTTTTCCTCATTTCCTCAGGATAGTTTTCATGTACTTGTCAAAGGGCAGCGTTGGCCAATAGTTGTTGCTAATTGGTATTTGGTTGGATTACCTTGTGTAGAGCTACTATAGTGCACTAACTTTGTGTCCCTTGTTTTTGTCTCCTTTTGTTTCAGTGGTTTCAGAATTTCCTGCTTTGATGCTATTCAGCTGTCCTCTCTTCACAATACTGGTTACTACAGTCACATGTTTGATGTATACTCCACACTCACTCAAACATTTGGTTCATGTGTTGAATGAACATATCTGAGGGATGGTTGCTGAATGGCCTTTACATTGATTGCAGTTTGAAGAGGATACTGTTGACTTTTTTTATTAGCTATGTCTCTTGAATGCTAGCCAACATCATTACTGAGTCTTTCTTTTGCTCCCAGAAATGCAACAGAAACTCAGGTTTTCAATGATTGTTTCTCTTACATTTTTAGCAGATTGTTTTACATGTACCTACACTAATTGTTGAAAACTGATGAAGTCAGTGAGGCATAATGGAAGCTAGTTGCTGCCATCCACCATGAAGCTGATGGTCTTGTACTTTTTGCAGGACACTCTTAAGGTGGTGACCCCACTAGTATATGTTATGTTTGTTTCAGTTGGGCCAGAACTGACACAACAGTTACCTTCAAAGTGTAATTGTAGAGATTTCTCTGCAATCTCAGAGGTATGATTGTAGTGGGGTTGATTTGTATCTGCAGAGGATTATAAGACATGCTTTGAGGACTATGCAAATGCTTTACACATTCTAGAGGGGCTGGTAGAGCCTGACAGCCGCATCCTTGCTGAACTGTACTTCTCTCACTTTCACTTTTTTGATCTTTTGTTCTTGAATTTATAGGGCAAATCTTGGTAAACCCATTGCAGTTCAATCAAATGAAGAACTCGGTTTCTGTTATATTGAGATAGGAATGCAAATGAGTGAGATCAATGCAGGAGTATATGAAACTAAGAGTGCATGGAACTTTGAATAGGCATTTTAAGATAGCTCTTGCGCATCAGCTGGACCTGAAACCGAAGGAGGCTCTTGGATACTGCAATCATGCAGTTACAATTTGTGAAGCTCGTGTGCAAAGGCTAAAGGAAGAACTTGCTGAAGCAAAAAGTAATTTAGCCCAAGCTGTGTTGCATGGAGTCCCAGAGGCTGGTGATAAGGCCAAATCATTGAAAGCACTGATAGATGAGAGGACAAGTGAAGGACCAGAAGAGAACTCAGAGATGTTTGCCACTGCAGATAAAGCTTTGCTTGCCAAGGAGGACCAAGAAGACCTAGTGGTGGCACTGGATGTTGAAATCAAGGAAATTGAAGAATCTCTTGTGGATCTTAGAGAGAAGGTGGGTTTTGATTGTTTCTCGTCATCACAGCTATGTCAATCATTCTTAGTCAAAATCATGTTCCCTTTTCTGTTGTCTTGAAATTAAGTTATGTGCTTCTGTTGACATACCTTTTTACTTTTGAAGTATCAGTTGAGTTGCAATAGCGTGGTCCCTGATTACCAGTAAACTCAACTCAATTTTTTGTCGGAGGAAATGGCTTGCTCTGTAAGGTTCTGCTTACCTTCTATTTTCATGCTTCAAAAATTGACCATCTGCTTCAATGCAGGCAGATGAACTCAAAGAAATGGCAACAGGTCCCTCTCTGGTGGAGGCTTTGCAAGCGGCTAATCCTGAAGCGGTAGCTAGTTTAAAGCAGATTATGGCTGTAGTCTCTCAAGCAAGTGGTTCAAGCAATGGAGGGGTTGACACCCCTTCAACAAGTGCTACATTTGATGAACCTTCACTTGGGGGTGCTTCTTCATCAACAGCGGTCACCCATCTTGGGATTATGGGAAGGGGGGTTAAGCGGGCAGTACCTGTTTTGGTCTCAACTAACGAAATCTCCAGGGCTGCAGCTCCATGGCCAAAAAAGCGTTCATTGGATGATATGATGATCGGCAGTGAGTTTGGAGAGACTCAGATTGGATTTGGGGACACACCTGAAAGGGTTACTAATGGTGGCAATTTGCAGAATGGTCTCCAATCTGTCGTTGCCTCTGTTGTTCAGGGAGATAGCAATGTTGCAAACAGTGCTTCAAAGGATCAAGGGCCAACAGTGATATTCCATCCTGTTGAACAGAGTCAGCTATGACAATCATCCCTTTTAACTACACAAGGTGGCTGTTTTGTACAACAGCATGTTCTTTTGGGTGATGGTTTTTAGGAGATACACAGGATTTTCATTGCATTGTGTGTTGGCAAATTCAAGGGTCCATGATTTAAAGCAGGAAACTGGCAAAAATAAGAGAACCACCAATTGGTCTGTTTCAGTGAACTTTCTCAAATTTGATTTTTTCCTTGGGTGAAAATCACAAAATCTCAGTCCACTAGGTTGCAGGATTGAAAGCTTGTCATTGGCATAGAACTGTTGATGTACTTAAACACGTATCAATGAGCATCTTGAACAGCCACTGCAATGGTTCTTTGTTACAGGTAAATGCAAAATTCAAAGGTTTGCAACAAAGCCCCCAATGGTCAGAGGGATGGGAAATTTATTTAGTGATATAATTTTTCATATAATTTCTCTGCAATCAGCAAATGGATTGCTTCAGATTCACCACAAAGACAATTATGGGCAGATATGGAAATGACTGCTTTTGGAGAAAATGGTCATGTCTTTGTGCTCAGGTGTAACTTGCAAAGAATAATATGCAATTTCTTAATTTTCTCCAGGACCCAAGTTCCATCCTTAATGTACTGTTGACATATGTGGATATTTCTTTTCTCTACATGTGTACCCAGTTTCCTATTCAGTTTCATAAACCAAACCAAAACTTGATTTCATACCTCCCTGCGTTTATCATAACCAATTCCAGTTTTATCACTTTGCAGTTCCTTTAGCATCTTCCATGGTAACAAAGAAATTCCAAATATGCTCTTGATTTCTGTTGAGAACCTGGAATTTGAAAGTACACTCAAGTAGGATTTTTTTCCAAATAGTAGAGGTCCTTAGACTGAGCACAACAAAGCTGATCACAAACTGAAATGGATGTTCAGAGGAGAGCAATCTGATAACATGAAGGATGATGATGTCTCTCACAGCAAGAAAGCAAAATTCATGCTCCCTTTCAATAAATGCAGGGACCTGCAATATGTATTCAACACCAATCAATTCAATACTTTGATCAGAGCTTATTATTTTGTTCTCACCATGGATGTCATGCATTTTGCAATCTGCAGCTCATTGCACTAAACCAAAGCTTGAGCTTCCAGCTTTCAGAAATTGCAAAAAATTGCAAACCTTGACTGATAAGCCCCAAAAGACCATTACCCGAATGAAGAGATTGTAAATCACAAGTAGGATGGATGTGAAATAACCTCTGATTTGAAGATTTCAAAAACAGTCAGGAGAATAAACCCTCCCAGACACAGCTCTACACAAAGAGTTGATGAAGCTTCACCCATTTGTTTCATTGCAGGTCAAATCTGAACTTCACAAACTTGGGAGTTATGAAATCTGAATCTTGACTAAAACAGTACCACCACAAACAAATTGTAGGTAGCAAAACAGCAGTCATATGATGCATGAATATAATAACTACTGTGCCAAGGGACAGAAGGGAGGTCTATTACCATAAGCAGTTAAGCAAACAAAGAGAGATAAACTTATCAAATATCAACAAATTTAACTTGGCAAGGCTGAAGCTTCTTGACTCAAAGTTGGCTTTGAAACTTCAGAACATACATATGACAAGTTGAAAGCTGCCATGAACTTCAGAATTGAAGGAGATACACTAGTGTGCTAAAACATTCATTATAAAACTAAAAAATGAATCAGAAAATAAAAGGCTAATGATGATAACAAATCACATGTGTTTGGAGGACAAACACAAGCATCTGTTGTTCTTTGAGTCAAAACTGTAGTGATTCCAACTTGTGCAAAAGATTGATGGGTGCCTATCAATGGTATCTAAATTACCAATGCCTGCATCAAAAAATGCAGTGTTTATATTTGCAAATACACTGGAAATTCCAATAGTAATCTCAACCTGAAATTTTGGAGTTTTGGAAATGTGCTATAAGGCACTCTTCTCTGTGCGTTGATGTAAGAAACATGCAACAAGCAGACTTCTGAAGCAAAACATGTGGGGGAGATGAGTGATACAAGCAAACAAGCAAGTAAACTAAGAACAGCAATAAGTAAAATGCATAGCATAGACAGGCCCTATATTAACATAGTGGCCAAGCTGGAAAAAGCTGCATACCAGTTGCAAGAATGCTTAAATGAAAAGTTCAAGCTCACCAGATTTGCAAACAATAGAATGGGAAAAACTATTGCAAACAAACAAAGATACAAGAGAATGAAGAATGCACAGCTGGGGAAAGTAGTGCAGAGAGAAGAAACTAACAAACCTGAAAGAAGGGACCCAAATCCATAAATGGAAATTTGGTCTGCATCATTAGCAAGGGTTACAAGGAATCAACATCCTGTACCTCCGGCCCATTTTCAGCGCCAATTTGTAACCCACCATCAGATCCCTGCATAACTGCAGAATCAATCCAGATATAGACAAGAAAGTTGTGGAGATTTCTCTGCAATCTCATAGATATATCCACAAGACGTTTGTGCAGAAAAGTTCTCTCTGCAATCTCATAGTTGTATACACAAAAAAAGATGTGAAAGTTTGTGGAGAAAAGCTCTCTCATAGATATATAGACAAGAAAGTTGTGGAGTTTTTCTCTGCAATCTCATAGACATATACACAAGTTGTAGAGTTTCCTCTGCAATCTCATGGATATATGCACAGAAGAAAGTTGTGGAGTTTCCTTGTCCATGTATACACAAGAAAGTACAGTAACATCTGGATCCCTTTGCAGACCATTCCAAACCGAAGAAGTCCAGATACAAGTCCAAAGACACCTCCAACAATTCAAAAGAATCTTGTTGCAATACAAGCATTACAATTGTAGAACATCTAATCTCAGAAACAGGGCTAGAAGGGGAAACAATACCTCATACAAGATGTGTTGTTTGCACCTTACAATAATTCAGCTTTGGAGTAGAAGTCTTGAGCTTTTGTGGAGGAAGCTTCAATTCAAGAGCCTCACAACATCCTAAATCAGGTTTCTCCAAGACCTCCTCACATACAAGAATGTCATGGAAAATTCTGGAAAAGCTCCTGCAAAAGAAATTTGAGGACCCAAGTTCCTCCTCTTCAGCAAAACAATCACAGCACATTCTGTAGTTTGAAATGCATGTCTTTCCCAATAACCTAATTGGGTACAATAAGAATCATTGCAGCACAGAAATCTGAAGCTCAGGACACAAAATTGAACACAGATATTTGAATGTGTCTCAGAAAACAGTGAAAAACAGGGAAGATTAATTGCTGGCTCAAAACAGACACCCCTCTTTGTGAGAATCCACCTATGGATTCTCATCACCAAAGCTTATTCAGAGTTGTTATGGGCCAGATACTGTTTTGCTCATCATTTTCACCCCCACAAGTTCACACATTCAATAGTATCCACAACTGTTTCAACCTTTACTTCTTGTTTGATAAATCTTGGAGGAACAGGTCAGTCTTCATGTTCCATCTACTGATGCTGCCATCTCAGACCAACACTTGCTGCCCTTGTGAGGACTCAAAAGTTCTCCTAAAGAGGTCAACTGAGGTTGGCCGCTTCCACCCTACTGCAATATTCAGAACAAACACCAAACCACTAGTTTTCCCCTCTATAAGTGAAGACAATCAGTTAGGAGATTAGGGATCCTACTCCAATCCATAACAGGAACTTTTGGTATATACAGACAATTACACATATATACAGCTGACCATGGAACCTGAGGAGAACTAAAATCTGTATGAGCTCACAAAGAGCTTCCAACTTTGCTTGAAATTGTGATTGCATTCCAATCATTGGTCATAACTCTAACAACACCTCTTATAGCACATCATCAAAATACTGGACATGAGGTCAACACCTTTACTGGGGTTGATTGAGGTCTTGAAGGCAAGAAAGAGACCTGCACCACAAGGTGATGGCAGAAACATGAGCAACTTTGTACTTGAAAGAGCATCCAGGAAGAATTCTTGTTTAAATGAGATGATCTTCCAAAGATATTCTGGAAAACACAAGTCTTTATTTTGAACAAAACATTCAGAGTTCAGCCTATTTATTTTGATTAAGTTTCAGTCACACCCGTACAGCCCAAAGAGGACTGAAATTGGTAAATACCCAGTACCATCTATAAAACTCCCAGTTTTAACTGGTCTTGACATGATCAATAAGACTCCATGATTGTTTCACAATTAGCTGTCAAAGTGACAGCCCCATAAATATAAATACATATACTATGTCTCTTGCAAGTCCAGCAAGCTTATATCTCTCTTTTAATTACGTGAACATTGGCACAATCACTTGGATAACTTGGAAGTCTGAAGCTATCAAGTCATGGGAAGAATTCAGGAGGAATTGACAGCTGTGCTGAACTGGGCTTCCAAGTACTCCAGTTGCCGTTCCAAGACAGTGAGTTTCTCATTCAAAACTGCCAGTTTGCTCCTTGTTGCAGATTCTACATACAGCCAGCAGGTTCCATGCTCAACCAAAGTCAGTCCATGTGAGTGCCTCAGTTTCTAATCTACAGCACCTGCAGATTCATGTAAGAGCAGACCTCTCTACCTAAAGCATATCAATGAGATTGCAGAGAAAACTCCAAAACTAACACTTTGAAGGTAACACAACAATGGGGCCATTCCCTTATGAGTGCTACTCACAAAGTGTCAGACCATCACCTTAATCATGAATAACAGTGCTATGACTCCCCATTGACCACATCAGCTCCTGACAGTGAGTGTAGATAAGTATATAACAAACATCAAACTGTTATACAAACATCTGTGTCCTGAGTTTCTGTTGCATTTCTGGAATCAACAGGAAGGTTCAATCATGATGCCCTCTAGCACTCAGAGAGCAAACATCTTTACCAAAAAGAAATCTTGTGCACTCTAGTAATCAATTGGTAAACTAGAGGCCCATCATCAAATAGAGTTTTTTTCTCCCACCCATCTCAATTTTCCACCATTTCCATGGCATAATGTTTAGACAGTCTAGACAATGTTAGACAGCATATCTGCTTGGAAAGTTAGTATTTTCTCAAAATCACATTTTGGATCCTCAATCTGTTCTCTCATTGCCACATCATTAAAACCTTGTGCACAAGAAGAAACACTGCAGTAGATGACATGAAAAGCTAGCGAGAAGCTCCTCAACAATCCATCAAGTGTGAGAATTCTGGAGTGGCCTGGAGAGTGCCAACATCATCTGATGGATGGTTATGGTAAGTCTGAACACTCTGGTAGCCCACAAAAAGAACAACACACTCTCATGCTTTCTTCTACTGTCATGGCATAGAAAGACGTAACAGACGTAACTGCATTGTCAATCAGCTCCACTGATGAGCAGAATTGAAGCGCTTTGACAGACAGATGGGGAAAGGAAAAATCATGCAATGCTCATGCAATGTTCATGGAATGCTCATGCACTTTGGAAGATAGTACCTTCCTTGGGGGCTGAAGACACAGAGAGATGGAGAAAAGGCTCTAAGTTTCCTCTTGCAAGGTATGAAGCATGGCATCTCTGTTGATGCAAAACTGGGTCTGCGAAGAAGAAGAAGAAGAAGAGGCAAATTGATTCAAAGAGGAGCTTCGAATATCCAACTCTAGTCTAAGGATGAAACCACACAAGTATGTTATCGGCATCCAGAAGAAAGGAAAGGTAAAAGTCTTGCAACAGACTTACCGAACTGCAACAAGAACTCAAAGAGACGGCGCACATTGAGGGAAAGGGAGCTGGAGAAATGGCGGTTGTCCCAATCAGACTGCACCGCTATTCCCACTGCTACTGTATTCATTCCCGCACTCGCCATTGCCGGAAACTTCCGGAGTTTTCCAGATTTCTCTCGGTTCACCTTTCCTTCCTCCAAAGCTTGGTTATCGCAGCCGAAGAAAGCAGGAAACGGTCTCTGCTGCCGCGATTCTCGGGTACTTGTCTGAATCTCTACTACTTTCAGCAATTTCTACATTTGTCGATTCCCAATTTCGCTGTAGACTGTAACTGTGATGTCTCTCTTTCTTGCTTTCCAAAAAAAAAAAATCGTGCTAGATTCTTAAGATCAACTTGGCAACACTTCTTCTTCTTCTTCTTCTTCTTCTTCTGCCTCTCTATTGTACATCGAATTCACCGAGCTCCTGGTCTTTGTTTGTCTCTTTCTCTTCTCTTGTCTAGTCTTCGCACCCGATCAGCAGCGCCTGGGCTATCCTCGTGCACGCACAGTTGGAACCCTAAATGCTTCTCAATGATATTACCTACTGCCTTGGATGGAAAAAAAATCATCCATCGCACATTGGTACGCTAGGGAACCTTAGCCAGGGTGATTCTCAGGTAACCTTCTCAGGAACTTGGGCTCCAGCCTTCATCCTTATTAAGGTCTCTTCATCCGTAAAGCACTTGCCTGGATTTTTGCTTTGTATTTTCAGCTCCCTTACCTGCCTGAAGAAACCTGTCTTCAGCAAGCGAGATCCTCTGCGGTGGAAGGCACCAGCCAGGCTGTACTGGGATCTTCAGACCAGCGGAAGGTATCAGCCAGCCTGTCACTATTTCTCAAAAGTGAAAAAAATCAGGTCCTCAGTACGGGCCCTTCCGTGATTTTTCGACTTGTTCCCGAGGCCAGTACTCAGGCCCTTCTCCTATATTCAAAAAAACTTCTGTTAGAGCAAACTTCTGTTATAGCCTTCACGGCACACGGTGAAACTTGGGTGGTACCATTAGGAAGCATCTTAAAAAAAAACTTGAATATTAAAAATAATCAAATAATACATTTGGTTTATTAAAAAAATTAATTATAAATTATTATTTTTCCCTCATGTTTATGCATTGCATGCCAAAATATATGGTTTGAAGTGTTCATTGAGTTTTTTTTAAATAAGATTTTATTTTTTCTTAATTGTAATCGCCTTGTTTAGAATCATGCTTTTGAACTTTGAAAATTCATAATTAAATTATAGCTCCACCCCCACAACCCCAAAGAAAAAAAAATGTTTGGGTAAGGAAGGAATAAATTATAGGCATTCATGGGCAACTTATTAATTTATAAATTTTGAGCAATTTGACCATGAGCTACCATGGGCTAGGACTACAAGGTGGCCTAAGGTCCAAGACACGATGGCTTAGGGCCCAAGCCACCATTACAAAATGACCATAGGTTGCTTAGGGCCGAAGATAGGGTGGACCAATGGTTGCTTCAAAACCCAGGCAAAAGAACCTTTCAATCTTTGGCCTCAAGCCGAAGTCCAAAGGCATATGAAATCTTTACGAGTTTGCCCTAGGCCCAAGCCAAATTTCAAAAAATTTAAACCACCCCAACTTTCACGGGTTTTTTGGAATTTTGCATGTCAAATCTAGCAAGAATGGATAAGAGATTTTATTTTATTTCTTGTGGTGAATTTTTGCATTGTGATTATATATATATATATAATCTAACAAATTCCTTACTTGAAATAATTTTCCAATAATTAGGGGAAAAACATTTTGAAAACATTTCATTATTTTTTTATACAACTTTTGATTTTGGGGTAGTGTTTCATCATTGTTTTACAATTTTAGCTATTTTATAAAAATGTTTCACCAATAAATGCTAAATGTTTCCACGGATTTTCACCAATTGATGCTACCTGATTTTTTTTATTAAAAAAACTTGGATAAAATCATCTCCATTGGCATCAATATAATGACCTATATTGGTTGATGTACGACCTTTAAATCGTGTGAAATTGAATTTGGACTTGTAAATATGCATAGGACAATGTTTTCCAAGAGATTTAGGAAAAGAAAATGACTTGTTTTGATTGGTTGATCACAATGATTGGCCAATGTGGTGTCGTTTAAATGGTCTCTCATTTTATATGATCCAATTTTTCATGTTCATGGTCGAAGATGGGGAAGCAATTAACACTCTAAGTTGAATGTGATAAATGATAATAAAAGCCCAAATAAAGGATGTGCGTGGACTAATGTTTTTTTTCCTTAGTGTAATTTCATTATTTTTCAACAAAAAAGTTGAAAAAATGTTGGAATTTTTTTCCCTAGTATAAATTCAACTAAATTTCCTGATTTAAAAAAAATGAAAAATTTTAAATATAAAAAGATGAAAAAAAAACCTTGGCATCGAGATGCTTTAAAAGACAATAATTTCCTATATTTTAATGTAAAATAATATATTATGCCAATTTTCAAGGTTCATTAAATTGGAAATGTCTTGTCCAAGTTAACCTTGTTTTCATGATCAATTACATGTCCTTGTAATTGTCCATTATTTTTCATAATCGTCAACTTTCCTTTTTTAATGGCCATGATTTAACATAACCATCATGAATGTTAAAATGGTAACTTGGTTCAAAATCTTTTAACATGTATGAATGGACACACACGTATTATTCGCAAGTTTGCCCATTTACTAACACATAAAGATAACATGATATACATGATATAGGATCAAGATGTAAATGTAGTAAAAAAATATTTATATCCAATACACAATGGTAAACTATGTATGAAATTTTTTTAATTTTAAATTATGGACCAACACATGAATGTCATGTGTCACATGTAGTCCTTGGAAAAGGATTTGTATTTTGGTACAGCTCATTTAATTGTGTTTTCACTATAAGTTATTTCAAATTACATTAAGTTTTTTATCCTTGTTGTTTAAATCACCTAATTTGATTTTTTTTACAATTAAGTTATTATATTTGTCAAACCTTTTACTTCCTTATTTAAGCCTCTTGCTACTAAGTGTTCCATAACACCATGTTCATTTGCTCCATTCTTGGAATATCCTATGTTGCACAACCTTGTCATGTGCTTGGCCACCCCACCCATAGGCTTGTCAAAAATAGAATCCCATTCCAAATTTGAGTCCCCATCATTAAACTTTGATTTTCCATTGTTGTTTGAGAATAATTTGTTTTCATGTTCTAGGAATTCATCTACAAGCAGCTTGTGCTCTACATACATTAGTTCTTCTTGAAAGGCCAACTCTTCATTTTCCAAACCCAAGCTTGTTTTTTAAATGGTTTGTCAAATTTTAGCAATGTCCTTATTTTCATGTAACTTTTAAGATGTTATTTTGCATGTACTGCCTTGTTGATTAATTACAAAATTCTTGGCAAAGAACATTGGGTGAAAACATGTTCAAAGGAGCTATGGGCGCCAAGGTAAATGTGTGTTAGTTTATAACTTAAAATTTTATATTTATGATGTTTTTTTATAAAATTTTATATTTAACACTTCATGTTAAATGAATTTTGATTATAATTTGATTATAATTTGATTTGGTATCATATATATTATGCATTCATGCCTTCTATCACATAAATATGAACAACTTTTGTTAAAGCCATATTTCCAAAATCCATAATTTTCAAGGTGAAAAGCACATTTGAACCAAATGTGTTCAAATTGGTTACAAAAAAAAATTTCATTAGTTCAAGTCCTTTTGCCCTTCTAATCATCAATGTTAAAATCCTCTTTAATTTTCAAAAAGAATGGTGCACATTTGGTAAAAAAAAATGTTTAAAAATGTAATGAAAATATTTTAACATACCAATAGTTAAAAGGAAAAATAATAAAAAGGAAAAATAAGACAAGTCGGCTATTTAAACAAATCAATAGATTGTTATAATTGCAACATTTTAATTAATCAACTTGATGAAGATGATTATTGCAACAAACAAATTTGTTGCATCAAGTTGATTCGTAAAAATGGTTAGACAATTATAACCACTTGTGTAATATTTAAGGCAAGAATCAAGAAGTAAAAGGGGTTATTTTGTTGAACATTATTGGGTGTCTAAGGGTATTTTCTTTCTATTTGAATGGATGTGAGAGGACTAATAAAAATTACTAGGAAAAAGTAGAAGTTGGCATGTGAGGACAATTATGAAAGTATGAAAATAGTGAAGATGAGTTCAATGTGGCATTATTGTTTTTCCTTGTCATCACTTTGTATGTTGAATTATTTGTTGAAGTCAATTTTAGTTAATTAAATACATTGTATTTACACTAATAGAGTAAGACAAGAACCCAACGGGCAATATATGGCAAGGATGAATAATAAAAGATTTATTATTTAAATCTTTGCAAAAATTATTGCTAATAAAAAATTTAAAAAAACTATTAACTTTCAAGGTTTGAATGCTTTGAGCATACAATTTTTAAAAAAAATTTGTGTCAAGCTTTGAACATATAAACTTTAGAACTAATGGAAACTATTCCAAATTTTTTTATGACAATCCAAACTATTATGTTTCTTTTGTGATCTTCCAAACATACAAAAATATTGTTTTAAAAAATGTCCACTCACTTGGGTGGCTCCTTTGATTATGTTTTTATGCCATTTTTAAAAAGCTTGTTGAACACAATGTTTACCTTTTGTGTCATTGATGTGGTCCCTCCTAGCACAAAAACAATGTGAATAGCCAATTCTTGAATGGTGCCATGTGATGCACATTATACACATTTAGTTGTAGCAACATGCATTGTCTTTTTACAACCAAGTCCAACTCCTTGCAAGTGCATTTGTAGGTAGGGATGATTAACCATTCAATCCATTTTTTCATTGATTTTAACATACACCAGTGGTTCTTGGTTAGGTTGAAAACAAAATTAACGTCCACACACTTTTTTTTAGAAGGTAAACACTTGATTTGCTAACGTTTGTAAATGCATTATAAAGTCAACTCATACCCTACAAGGGTTTTCATGACACAAATAGTGAGGCCACTACTTATCCTGTGTGCTAATGACTTACGTTTGTTTAAAGTTCTTGGTGTCATGGGTGTTTGCCAACCCCATTGGCATCTACCAAACAAAGGTTTCGTCCATGTTGAATACTAATTTCGAGGGGATGTCATGGGTAAAGATCTTGTATGCCATGCACAACTTCATTTCCTCCACCAACTACTTGAAGTTCTTAGGGAGTTTTTGTGTTGTGCTTATTACGTGCTTAAAGGACTAACTCAACTTCTTTTGCAAAAGATGTCACACAAATCGCCTACCCATGATGTGATGCCTTTCATTCTTCCTTAATAGACCAAGGTTCTCGGCGTCCATGATGTTGATCATCAAGTGCTATACAATGACAACATTGATGGTGTTTCCAACATGCAAAGCCTTGCATATTTCTTTTTCCATGTTGGGGTCCAAGGTTGTTGTCAACCTATGGCCTCCACAAAATGTGAAACCTTTTTTTTGTTTTTTTAATGCACATTTTGTGAAAATCCAAGGTGGGGTTTTCTTGATTAGTGTAAGTTTGAACAAAGGTTTCATTGTGCTTTCATCTGGGTTCTTGAAGAGGTGACCATGCTTGTCATCCTTTTGGAGCTAGTAAAAGATAACATACTTACTATGTAAGTTGGCAAGTAGGCAAGAAACTTGATGAGTATTAGGTCAATAGATGCATGTGTATGGTTGGTATTAGTGTTATGTGGTTATTTTAATTTTTAAAGAACTATGAGTTCCAATTTTTTATTAATAATCTAGATTTTGAAAATTTATAGTTTTAACTATTTTTAAAATTCCAAATAAAAAAGCATTAGTTTTGGTTATTTTTAAAACATTAAAAGCTTGCAATTTTAAAGAAAGAATCAATGGTTTTATGGTTGATTTCTTGATTTTTTTCAGATATTTGAAAATGATGGTTATATATCAAAACTCATTATTTGTTTTTTTACCAGAATTATGAATCCTAACAACCACCTCAATAATTATTAGGGGCTTGTTCATGTTTCTAATAAATAACAAACATTAGTTAGTACTTACTACATAACTAACCATAGTCAACCATGTCTTTGACTATGGTTAGCTATAAATTATGTGTCAAAAAATAACAAAATATTGTTTGTCAAAAAGATGATAACTATTTTTTAAAATGTGTTCATATTCACACACCATCCATTTTGCATGGTGCATTGGAGCCCACATACCGTTCACTAATGTTGGGAAAAAGTTAAAACCCATTTTGGGTTTTGTTCATGGATGTAGCCCACCCACTTAACCCCTCCAAATTAAATTTTTTGGCCTCCCCTACCTACCCCTCCTACCTCCTACTTCTTGGTTCCCCCTTACTTCAACACACACGTTAATTTTGTGGTCAATCTTGTAATACCACATGTGGGGCACAAAATATGCATTCATAACAAAGATAAACAAAATATAAATAAATAAATGAAGCAAAAAATTAAATTAAAAGAAAAAAAAATTAAATGTTTTGAGAAGAATTGCATCATGCATTCAAACCTTTACATGCAATATTGACATGAGGGGTAGATCTAAAAATTAACAACCTCCATATGAAAGGACCTCAACTAAAAATATTTCACACAATGCAATACTTTAATTTGGATGTAACCTTCGTCATAATAATAAAAAGTATGGCAAGTTCATCCCAATATCCTCATTTATACTACAAATTTTAATCAATGAAATACCCACATACAATACCAAATTGGCATTGGGAATGTTGCCAAGTTTACAATATCCACATATTGGGTTGATTAAGCCCAATGTAAATTTGACCCACTAAAAATTTCTCCCCAAAATCCAACCTAGGGTTTAATTTAATTAGTACAAAAATAAAAAATGGCCAAAATGCAAGTGAAGGCTTGGAACTAACAACAAACATTAAACAATAGTAATGAATTAAATGTGACATTGGGTTCGACACAATTACAAAACAATACAATGCCCAACATGAAAAAAATAAATCAAAATTTGTTTATTGTACTTACACAATGACTAATGTTTGAATTATTTTTTTTTGCACTATTTTCAAAGCAAAAACACTATTGCAATGGTTAAAATCCCCATTTATAGCCCAAAGGTTTAGGGTTTGAACCTTTTTTTGAATTCTCTTTTTCATTCACAAACAAAATTGATGAAAAACGTGTGTCCTTGGGCAAAAATTTTAAGTTCCTTGTTCAAAAACAACTTATTTCAAAAAAAAATGTTCCCCATGAACCATGTTCCCAAGAGAGCAAGGGACATAAGTTGCCCCAAGGAATAAGGAGATAAAAGAACAACCATATTCTTAAGGGAGCAAGGGGCTTAAGTTGTTCCCCAAGGGTAACCATATGCCTACGGGAACAAGGGATTAACTTCCCTAGGGAACAAATGAAGTTCCTTAAAAGTAACTTTCATGAATATGAGAAGTTCCTTAGGGAAAGGTAATTTCTTCAATGAGCAATGAACTTTCCCTTAGGAAGGGCCCAAGTTTTTTGAGGAAACATATGTTTCAAATATTTTTGCAAGCATAACCATCTCATGTTCATTTTTATATAGGCTTACAACTTATCATTAAAATTGTTTCAAAGAAGGTTATAACTTTGTAAGTGAAAGCACTTCAATCAAAATTCATATGAAAAAGTTTTGATCACACAAAGATTAAAACATGTTTGCTCCCTAAGCAACTTAAGCCCATTTTTCCCCAAGGAACAATAAAAATTTCCTTGGGGAGAACCATCTTCCCCCAAGAAGTAAGGGACCTAAATTGCCTTGGGGATGTAACCATGTTTTTCTCAAAGAAAATAAGCTTAAGTTGCCTTGAAAATAAATGATTTAAATTGCCTTAAGGGGCAACCATGTTCTAGGGAGAAAGGGGCTTAAGTTTCCTTGAGGAGCAACCTTGTTCCTCCGAGAACACTTGAATTTGAATCTTTGTGTGATTGTAACTTTTTCATATGAATTATGATTAAATTGCTTTCCATTAAACAGTTGAGAATTTTCTAATGATAGGTTGCAAACTTATATAAAAGTGAACATAAGATGCTTATGATCACACAAAAATTCAAGGCATATGTTTCCCAAGGAATTTGGGCCTAGCTCCTTAGAGAACATGGTTGTTTTGCAAGGTAACTTAAGCCCTTGCTCCTTTAGGCACATGTTGATTTTGAAAAAAAAATTATGTTTTCCAAAAAAAAAGGGACCTAAGTTGCCCCAAAGAGCAACCATGTCCTCTAGGGAGAAAGGTTTTAAGTTGCCTTGGGAGCAACCATGTCCCCTTGGGAAAAAGTGGCCTAAGTTGCCCTGGGGAGCAAATGCATTCAAATTTTTATCCAATCGTAACTTTTTCATATGAATTTTGATTGACTTGTTTTCAAGAACAAAGTCATAGCCTTCCTTAAAAGTTTTCCAATGATAGGTTGCAAGTTTATATAAAGATGAATATGAGATGGTCATGGTTGTAAAAAATTTCAAAACATATGTTACCTTTGGGAATTTTTCTCATTTCTTATAAAATGTGTTTTTCAAGGAACTTCATTTGTTCCTTAGGGGATTTCATTTTTCTCCATGGGGAATTTACATTGTTCCCTAGGGCAACTTACTTGAAATTAACATTTAGTCTTTTTTTTCCCCTAACGAAGTCGTTTCCTAAAGACAACTAACTTTTAAAAATTATTTAAATGTTTTTTTTTCCCGTCCATTTTGTTTGTTGGCCAAAAAAAATTGAAAATTTTATTGAACCTTGAACCTTTGGGTTGAAAGGAAAAATTTTATGATTTGATCGCACTTTTTTTTTCTTTGAAATTGTTGCGTAAGAAAAATATTTACAATGTTAATCATGGTGTGAGTACAATATTTAAAAAATTGTTTTTTTGAAAATGTTCAACATTTTATAGCAAATGTGTCAAATCCATTGCCACATTTGTTGCTATTGTTTAGTGTTTGTTGGAATTGACATGATTGTAATATTTACATTTGGGGCTTGTGCAATATCTTCATCCAAGGCTCATATACAAAACAAAATAACTATCAACAAAATTTTTTGTAATACATGCATTTGACACAATATGTTAATTGACATCAACATCACATAAGTATTTGGTAGGTAAGAGGATGGGTGGATGGGTAGATAAGTAGGTGAGTGAGTGGGTGGGTGTAAGTGAAGGGAGTGAATGTAATAAGTAGCTAGGTACATTGAAAGGTAAGATGATAGGTAAGGTGAAATTAATTAAAGTTGAGAAAAAATAGGAAAAACAAATAAAGTAAAGAATCAACCCCAAAAAATGAGGAACCTAATGAAAAAATGCACTTCATACAATGGACAAAATGGCCACCTAGTGCATTGATGGGTGTTGGTTTACCCTAATGTTACAACTCGCCAATTTTTTTTCCTTTGTATTTTCAAGGTGCTCCCCAACCTGAATCTTTTACCTATTTGAGACTTTTCCTAACTTTATTTCTAACTTATCTCATTTTTGTATGGAACTTCCAAAATTCAAAAGGCTTAGTAAAGCTTGAATTGAGCCTTGTGAATTTTGAAAGGCTTAGTAAAGCTTGAATTGAGCCTTGTGAATTTTGAAAGGCTTAGTAAAAGCTTGAAATGAGCCTTGTGAATTTTGAAAGGCTTAGTAAAATCTTGAATTGATTGTTCTAAATTTCGAAAGTTCCAATTTTCTGATTTGTCATTCTAAAAACAAAGAAAAATAAATGATGGGCCTTTATTTGTTTTTTATGTTGCCAGGCGTTTGGAGTTCGCACCCCAAAAAAAAAACAATAGAGCCATTCTGTCGCTCTTGTCAGTCATTTCTATTCCCTTCGCTTCCATTTCTTATTCGCTTTCATTGCCAAAACGTTTCGCACAAATCAGACGTTTCCAACGAAGGTTTCCTTTCCAACGGAGGAAACGGATCGTACCCCGGGAGGAAGAAATCGGAGCGTATTGGACGCGGCTCGATCGGACGCAACCAAAACCAAAACTACAAATGTGAGATTTGTTTCCAAACGGAGATGGAAATTGGATTCCTCTCTCTCTCTCTCTCTCTCTGTGCCGTGTCTTTGGTTGTCGTGTTCTTTGGACTTAGTTAGCCGTGTGTGGGGGTTCTCCCCCCCTTACTGGCGTTTTGAATCCAACAGGAGGGAGGGAGTAGAGTATCCGAAGAGGTAAGCAAAATTTCGTCATCTTTTCCTGTGTCTGCGAGCAATGCAAAGATTTGACTAGCCAGGGAATCGGTGACACGATTTGGAACAACTAGGGATTCTTTGCCTGTGTCTTTCAGTTTGGCTTGTTGTTGCTCGGTACGCCTTCTCTCTGTTTTGAGAAGTTTTTTACGGGTTTGGATTTTTGTTTGTTTGTGAGTGAGTATATATGCGGCGGCTCGATTTTCTCAAGTGTGGCACTCGGCAAGATGCTAAAATTGTGTATGCATCTGAGATGACGCAGTAGGAAGGAGTATTAAGGGTCAGGTTGTTTTGCGTACATGCGTTCGCTCTTTCCTCTGCGTCATCTAATGTCGAAGAATGCTATAGCCACATTAAAGATGGTTAGAAAGCTCGGAGCAGAGCAGTATCTAAGTGATTCTGGGTGCTCAATCGATCTTTGCGCATTGGAATGTCGCTCTAAGGAGATCTTCAGTCGGTGTCCATCAATGCAACTTAACTGGTCCAACCTCCCGTTCGCTGGGAGCTTCTGCAATCATACAGAGGAAGATGACATTTCATTTCTCTCTCTCTCTCTCTCTCTCTCAATGAACACACTTTTGCCTCGATCTTCCTTTTAACGCTGTCTTCAACATTATATTGCCAACGGACTCTGAATCCTTCTGCAGCCTTTGTTAACTGATTGATAAACCAGAAACCCTCGCAAAGGAGATTTGGAATGTAGATGCAGTGTCAAGCGTTCTTGTCCAGTGTCATTGTCATTTGTAGGGCAGATTTGTGTGCAGAAAGCAAATTATACTGCTGTGCATGTGAAGTGACAATTTTTTTGTTTTTGGTGACTTGAAGCTCTGTGAAAACTGATTTGCCATACTAGTTTGCTGTGTTTGTGAGTTTGCAGTTTGGTTGGAGAGGAAAGGGGTTGGAAGGCAGACAGCTTAAGGGATTGGAGAGATGGAGACTGGTAATGGAGTGGTGGCGGTGTATGGGAATGGAGTGCTGTCAGAGAATAGCAAGAAGGCAACCTATGCTGTGAAGGTGGGGCTGGCGCAGATGTTGAGGGGTGGAGTGATCATGGATGTAGTGAATGTGGAGCAAGCTCGGATTGCAGAGGAGGCAGGAGCTGTAGCAGTGGTGGCGCTGGAGCATGTGCCAGCAGATGTCCAGGCAGAAGGTGGTGTTGCAAGGATGAGTGACCCTGGACTCATCAAAGAGATCAAGAAGGCTGTCACCATCCCTGTGATGGCAAAGGCAAGAATTGGTGAGTTTGCCCTTGGATTTTGTCCTGATTCTGATACCTGCTTAGTTTACCAGTTTACCAGATGGGAAAAGCCTCTTGTGCACATCCCCCTGTTTGGTGGAGTAATGATGATTTGAGTTTTTGACTCTACATTCTACATATTAATACAGCAGGTTAATTCAATCTTTGTTACTTGGTGTGTGCGGACAGGTCATTTTGTGGAGGCTCAAATCTTGGAGGCCATTGGTGTGGACTATATTGACGAAAGTGAGGTTCTAACCCCGGCTGATGATGCACATCACATCAACAAGCACAACTACAGGATTCCATTCGTGTGTGGTTGCCGCAATTTAGGTGAGGCACTGAGGCGCATAGCTGAGGGTGCTGCCATGATCCGAACAAAGGGAGAGGCTGGCACTGGGAATGTTGTTGAAGTGGTGAGGCACACCAGGTCAGTCTTGGGTGAGATCAGGAGGTTACAAACATTGGATGAAGATGAGGTCTTCACGTTTGCAAAGGAGATTGAAGCCCCCTATGAGCTGACCAGGCAGGTAAAGCAGCTTGGAAGGCTGCCTGTGGTTAATTTTGCTGGTGGTGGTGTAGCAACACCTGCAGATGCTGCGCTTATGATGCAATTGGGCTGTGATGGTGTGTTTGTGGATTCTGGGATTTTCAAAAGTGGGGATCCTGCAAAGCGGGCACGTGCAATTGTGGAAGCTGTCACTCACTATAATGATTCCCATGTGCTTGCTGAAGTCAGCACAGGGATTGGAGAACCCATGGTTGGTATCAACCTCAAGAACAAGCAGGTGGAGCGATTTGCTGCAAGATCTGAGTAGTATTGTTGTAATTAGGCATTGTTGTCTCATGAGTGGATCACAGAGAGCACCAGGATGATGCAGTATATGTTTTTCATGACTACAGACATGGTCTTCAGATTGGAAATGGAACAGGATTACTGGTCAGGTGCTTAAAGGGTTTTGAGGTCAATGATAGCACCTGCTTCTGAGCCTAGATTATCTCTATTCAAGAGTATGTGGATGAGCTGAATACTTTGTAAGTATGCGAAGGAGCAAGAGCAGACTATACTGTGAGGAAGATCCTGTGTTAGACAAATGATCTGGCCAGTGTGTTCCTGAAAGGAACTGCACATATTCCTCACCCAATTTTGCTGTCAATAGCCACATTTTGTGTTCCACTCACTCAGTTTTTGCTCCTCCATTACTACGGGTTTCCTTTTGTCTACAGTGTTGGTGAGGAAAGAAATTGCTGCATATGTTGATAGGAGTTGAGTTTTCAAATGCTATTTATCTTTAGCTACTATGTATACCTGTTCAGCAAACTTCAATGACTGGGAAGAGGCTTACAGTTAGGAGCTATGATGAGCACAGAAGTTTTCAGCTCTCAACTTCAAAGAGCTGATGTACAACTGTCAGCTGTGCAGTAGCCCATCTGTGCTAAAGTGTAGTAAACTTCCTCAAACTGTGAAATGGTTGCTGAGGGAATGAGGCAATTCTAGCACAGGATGATTGCTATCAGAAGCTGCAAAATCTTTCTGTGTTGAAATTTGAAGTCTACCTTAAAGAGCCAAATCCTTCGTTTTATATGTCAGTGGAACGTTTCTACATGCATCCACATGCTTGCATGATTTGCATCCGAATTCTTCAATATCAGGATAACTTCATAATCACTGCAAATAGAATTCTTATGTGAACTTTAAGTAGTTGTGTCCACAATTCCATGAGTGAAGGATGGTGTGGTTCTGCCAAATCAAGAGCATGTTGTTTCACAACCACTGACTCAATACTGACCAGATCAATGTCAATTGAATGTTGCAAACCACACAAATGAATGGTTTACTCGCAGCACTACATAGCCTCAGGTCTCTTCAGGAGGCATACTGGTTATACAACACCACCAAGCTGCAACACAAAGAAATCATCATCAGAAGAAAAAACATAGTGAAATGTTACAGCAATCAAGCTTATGCTGAGATTCGTCAACACGGAACTCCTAGAACGAGCAGAATCGAAGTGTGCTTGAATGACGCCCTATGAGTCACGTCCCCGATGAATTGGACACGAGAGAGAGAGAGATTACCCAAATAGCCTCGGTTTCTTAACGAGATACTGCTGTGATCCGGGATGACTGGCTTCCTGATGTGGCGTCTGCAGCTGTTGCTGATACACCAGTCTTCACATCAGCAGAGGATGCTGGAGACGATGCTGCACGCGGCGCTGCTGATTCTCCTGCTCATACACCATCACCATCACGGCAAACACCTTGGTATGTAAACAATCTCAAGAGATATTAAAGTGGATGGGTACTTCGATACGGAAACCTCTAAAGATGTAAAACAGTAAAGGTCAGAATCAAAGACGATCCATGAAAACCCCGTTTCTTGATGAGAGAACATACCTGAGGACAATATTGCAGAGATAGGCGGCAATCCACGACGGTTCGGAAACTTGATAAGCGGAATACGCCGAACAAGCACCATAACTGCAACCTCAGTGTGTGTGTGTGTGTGTGTGTGTCTCTCTCTCTCTCTCTCTTTCTGTGTTTCTGTCGTCTCAGCGCAATCCGTCTTCTGGATCGATCGTCAAGCAAGCAAGCAATGAATGTGATCCTTGTTCATCTTCCAAGCCATATAACCTTATCTTCTTCAATACTTTGAGCATTCTCCACCCCAATAAATCTGTTGGGTGTTCCAAATCTCTAGATGTGGATGTGTGTGTAGAGTCTACAGTCTACACATAGCAGAGCAAACAATGCAAGGAATATTGGTAGGCAGAGGGAGAGAGAGAGAGTGTGTGAGAACAAGCTTTGCAATAAGATCATGTTTTTATAACACCATTAATGTCAAGTATTTACTTCAAAAACATGAATTTTTCATCAGGATCTTATTCATTAAAATTTTATATGATTTTTTTTTTGTCGAGTTGTGGGAGAGAGACACACACACATAAAGTGACCTCTAATATAACTCTGCAACTGGAATATTATCTTTTGATAGCACCATTGAGAAGTATTTACTATAAAACATTAGTTTCCCACATGATTTTTCATGTAATTTTTCATTGTCAAGTATTTGTTTCATATATTAATTTTTCATAGGATTTTAGTCATTAATTTTTAATAAGATTTTACTTTATTGTTGATTTATATGCATGTTTTGTTGGTGATTTTGTTGGTTTCAATAGTATTGGGTGTTTATCTAGCGTTGGATCATTGCTCCTTTCTTAACTATTGTGATGTAATTGACAAGTGACAATGCATCATGCATAACAAGATGGAGCCGAGAATGGTGATCATCCATACAAATTCAAGCATAATGAGTTGATTATGTATCTTTGAATTGTTCATTAGAGCATGCCCATTGGTAGCCCTCTATCAATATTTAGCACATCCAGTGTGCACTCTTTAGTTTCTCCCCCATCCCCACCCATGGAGGTTTGTCTTTGTGGAGTGTACTCTCATAGGGTGCATGTATAGTCCATGTATATGGATATGGGTTAATGTGGATAAACGAAATGCATCCATGTTTGGAAAACAATAATTTTCGTGTGGAAATGGCATCCAATCATGCGTAGGATAGAAGACATTCACATAGAGACAGTGGGCATAGATGTCATTCATTGATTTTGAAATCACATGCATTTGATCCAAATATTGTTAATACCCATATGACAATACGATAATAGATGTCTAAAAATATTGAAAAAAAACATACATTTCCCTAAATTGTAATAAAATGGGAAGACTGATTATTGGTTTAATCAATGTGGCAATTGACTTTAAATTAAGATATTGAAATTTAGAACTCGCTAAATCAAGCAATAGTGAGGATGTTTTATGGAAGAGCTAAAAGTTCAACCTAGTATAATAACATTCATCCACATGGATGAATGAACACTTGAATGAATGTCATTTCAACAATTTGTGAATGATATTGAATAGGTTGGATGAAATGAATGAATGCATGAAAAAAGCTTAAATCAAACCACAATTTGAAGAAAAAACTATAATTTTTCAACTTTTATACACCTCCAATTGATCAAGATGCTAGTATCTGGCTAGATGCCACAATCTTATTTAATGAAGTTAAAGTCCAAGAGACTATGGGAGTAATGGGTGTAGTTGCCATGGTTTGCTAAGAAAACACCATCAATTAAATTAGGAATTGTTTTAGAAGTACATAACACCATGGCGCATGTTTGGAAAACCATTAATGTGGTAGTATGTTTGACAACAAATCGCAAGCAAAAGCAACAAAACAACTATTTGAACCATTCAAGCCATCCAATGTTACAACAAAGTTTAGATATTTATGGAAAGCACCCCAAAAAATGACAGTTTTGCTTGTATTTTTGAAGTGTAGTTGTCACAAATACATGAATTTATGTGAAGGTGCATTTTGTAATCAAAGGTAGAATCTTTTTTCAATGGTAAAAAACAAGATACAAAACACTTTCTCATCAATGTGGAGAGAAGAAGCTCAAGACAATGGCAATTAACAACATATGCATCATAAAAACACATGTTTCAATTGCCAATACCATATCATTCCATATTACAGGTGGAATCCCAAACTTCATGGTAAAACCCATATTGTAAAACATCAACACCTTGGTAAGAAGCATTAGAATGAAAAGGAGACAATTGTGCAACATAGGCATCAACAAAAGCTACAAAATAAATGGGAAGTTAAGGGCTCATTGACGGACTTTGAACAAATCCATCCTTGCAAAAAAATAGTCAAATTTTTGTGTGCAATGGTGTGGTGCTACACACAACAACATGCAAATTAGAACATATGACATCTATTTTTCCATGTAATTGAAGGTTGACAAATTTAGAATACATTTTAAAAGTAGATCATGATGACCATGCTTTATTATCAAGCCCACTTCTTAATCATCCTCAAACATTTGGTCTTCAACATCATGACCACCAACAATGTTATTGTCAAGGTGGTCATTGGCCAATGGTTTGAAAACATGGTCAAATATTCTCTTGTTTTCTTTCCAATGCAAGAAGGTGAAAACATGGGAAAGTATACACAAAAAGTAATGTAAGCAACAATATATCGGGGTCTATAAATGAAAGGACTAATAAATAGATGATTTTATGGGGATAGTAATTTTTTTTGGGTACACTATTTTTTAGCTTTTATTTGCATGGACTTCAAAAGTTAAATTTTCATAATCATGCTTTTTAAAATTACTTTCAAATATTTGAATTGGACCTAAAATTTGTGGCAGTTTGAAAAATAAAGTTCAAGTACTTGCATAAGTCAAATGTTTTTGCAAATATATATATAAGCACCTCAATATTGATGTGGTGAACATTCCAATATAATTTTTTTGTTGATTGAGTTTGTTTTCATAACTAAAATCATTTGCAACCCCTAAAAAATGACATAATTATTGGGGTAGTTTTTAAAGTTCAAATGATGACACAAGTTGTTTTGAAAAGCTAGAGGGAGGCTAAAGATGTCCATGAAAAAGAATTAAAAGTTTCACTTGTTTTGAAATGCTAAAAGAAGGTTAGAAGTTTGAAAGATTTTTTTTTGTTGTTTTCAAATTTTTAAAAAAAAGTATATACAAAATATCTTGCTTACACCCAAGAATATGCTTGTTTTCATTCTGAAAAACATAAATGGATATACCTACCATGAACAAACAAGTTTGTAAATTCCACCAAAAATATCCATACCCCAAGAATGCAAGCATACATGCATTAGCAATCAAGTCTACAACAACATCTCTAGAAACACAACAAGTTTGAATGAATGTGGACATAAATACAAAGTCATTTTCTCTTGCTCCACACCATGGAACACCATTATGTTGACAAAGTTGGTTGTCCTTCTGGATATTGTTCATCAAGATGTCATATGTGGTGACATCTAACCCATATTTGGATAACCCTTCATCTTCCTTCAACTTGAAGTCCTTGGGTTGTCTTAGTTTCTGTTGTCAAAGGAAAATGACCACACAAGTAACATGGTTTCATTCAACATAATTTGAAAACAAAATAAATAAATAAATTAGGATGACATTGGATGCATTAAAATGATTCTAGGACCCAAATGACATTCAACCATACATGGAAGTTCACAAGGCCAAGTAACATGTACATAATAATGAAAACATGCACAAGGAACTCCATGCAAGGAAACAAAACACAAGGTGTGGCAATCAACTAACTATCTTAGAAGGATCCTAGGGATTTGGGAGCTTGAATCCAATGTTGACAACAAATTGTTTTTTATGAATCTTGAAATTATTACTAGAGACGTATCCTAGGATATCCTTCAAAACACCTAAATCATATAAGTAGAAGATAAGAAGAGCTCCATCATCATACAAAAAGTTGTAGAAGGAAAACAAAACATTAAGAAAGTGTGAATTTTTTTCATTTCAAGGGGGAACAAAATTTGATGGAATAAAAAAGCTTGGAACATGCAACCCCTCTAGAAGATCCACAATCACCAAGTTTGCTACCTCTCCAAGATGATGTCTAACCTTGAAATAACAAAGTGTAGCCCACACTTGTCTACACAAAATAGAAACAAAACACACACCCCCCTCAATCATTGTGCTTGAGAAGTAATATTGTGCACAAAATGTTCTATCAAAATATGATACTCATACACACCTTACTAAAGAAAACTTTCACTTCACTCAAAGTAAGTAGCCATTTTCTTGTTTTCATGTGTGTATCGACCATGGCACTGAATGAAACATTCAAAATCTTCTTTTGCATGTTGATTTTGATGTTGGAAGATGGAATGGCAACAATTGGATGGGATACCATGTTGATTAGGGATACAAGCAAAGTTAATGGCTTAGACACAAATGCATTTGGTGGACCTTTAACATTGGAACTTGACCTCCCACATTCTTTTACTAGAGGTCCAAATGTTTCCATGGGGTCAACAAAATCATCATCCCCAACTCCCATTGAAGATTGTTCACTAAGAACATCACTATTGTGCTTGGTTTTCTTTGCATGGTTACACTCAATGCCTTATTAGTAAACACAACCTTTTCCTTTGATGTAATTTTGAACAACCAAATCTTCAATAGATCTAATTAATGTGAATCTTGGTTTTAGTTGCTCTCAAAGACACATTTATTGCAATGGAGTCCTTGATTTTGGGCAATCAAAGTACCATGCACATTATGAGAAATGATTGAAATCCCACTTAGCAACAATCTCCTTTATGTAAATGGTGGTGGATGATTTTGGGTCTGCCTTTTCCAAATACACTTGGGCATCTCCTTGATGCATCCAACAAACAACAAAACAAAGTTCAAGTATCTAAATTGGACAAGTAAAAAATCAACAAATTACATTGAAAAAGATATAAACAATGCAACATGGAATGGGGATCTTCTTCAAGCAAAAAAAATAGGAACAAAGAAAACATGACTCCAAAATCAATGGAACATGGAGAGGATCATCCTCAAAGATTTCAAAATGAAACAATAATTACTAAAACATGACCTGTGTCAATGCTTGAATTGATCCAACCTATTTCTTCCATTTATGACCTTTATGAATGCCATTTGTTTTATTGAATTCCTTGAAGAAGGCATGATCCCACAATTCTTTCCTCTAACTCTCAATGTAATCATCAAGTGATTGCACCACATGTCCCACCTTGGTTGTTGGACCAATTCCCACTGCAAATTTGTCTCCAATTCATCAAAGTTTCTTTTAGTAGTTTGTTTAAGATGTAGCTTGCCAAAAGAAAACATATCAAACTTCAATCCACGAATTACAACAAAAGAAAATAAATAAACAAGAAAAGTGATCCAAGATATTACCTAGGATTAGAAGGTGGATTTATGTAACCAACGAGTGAATTGCAAATTGGATGTATTTTACTGTTTTGCCCTCCCTTATTCATACTATGATTACTCAAAACCCTAATCTAGGGAATTACAACCAAATACATAACCACACACACACACTAATGGGAGCAAAACTTTCACAAATTCAAGTTTTAAACTTCCAAAAAAAAGAAAATTATAGTGGAGGTTTTAGTCCCTAATAGGGTTTTTCCTTTTCCAACCACACTACCATTCATACCTAATAAAACATCTTCATGCTTGGAAGCAACACTACTTCCTCTTCTCCCTTCCTTATCTAATTATTTCAATTATTACTCTCAACCACATTGCTCTTCACTACCTATTCTAGCTCCTCCTTGAGATCCTTTCTATTTTCCCACCTACTTTTTTGATTCCAACTTCAAAAGGGCATGTAGACCTTTTATTTCTTGTAGATCAGCCAAGTTCCTATTCACATAACAAAATACCCTCCTCAAGTAGTAACAACTCTACCTCCTATCACTACTTTCCTTAATTCGTCCCTTTTCCACTTCCAGTCCCATTAACAATCACTACCTATTCAAGCTTTTCCTGACTGATGCTTTTACTTCCTACATCCTACTTCTCTAGCTCACATAAGAAGGTAAACCTCTAGTTTTTCTCCTTTGGTCTCCCACCCCCTGCTTAATTCAATTCCTCTTCCATTTTTACCTTTCCTTTTTTGCACCAAGCAACTTCCCTTTATACCTTCATTTTCCTTTGCTTTAAAATGGAGCCACGCATGAAGTCCTCCCTTAAGCAGCCACCATCCAAGCAAGCAATGCCTCCACCTCCATGTCCACTACTTTGTTTGGTGGGGTGTACTTTGGAAATTCACCTTCCCATGATGTAGCACCCCCACCCCTCCTTACCATTTTGCCTCCTCATGATGTGTCTAGCCCCCTACCAACCTAGAACTATTAGCCTCATCATCATCCTTACTTCCTTTCATTCCTTCACACATTATTCATCACATTGAGAGTTGGAAGAATGGTCGACAATGTTTTTTTCCACCCCATTTCAATAATAAAAAGAAAACATGGATGTTGTCATGAGTTAACTTCAATTCCTGGCGTCTTCCTAAAAACCACCTCCACCATAGTCGTATTTCTACCTAGTAGACTTATCCAGTCCAGTTAAGACAAGATAACCCTATCTTAACCTAATCCAATTAACCTATTTCCACCTTATCCTATCCAAGCCACCCTCCCCCTCCTAGTCCATCTAGGACAAGATCCAACCCCCTTGTCCTATCCCATGAACCTACGGTTACCCAAAAACTCTAGTGGCCAATTACTTAATCTTAACCAAAATTGGGTTAGGTTAATAAGGCCCAACAATAACCAAACACATCTTTCCCATGTCATACTTGACATTGTTTGATTTTATGTTTTGCATTCAAGGATATTAGGTGACAAAAGGCTTTGGTCCAAGTATGTTGCTTTGTGCAATGAAAGTTTTTCGAACAACCATGTTTAATAGACATACCAAACATTGCTTTTGAAATATGAATCTTCCGTTTTGATTGTTGGCTACATTTCAAGAACTCCAACAAAACCTTTTCCCCCTTTTTACTAGTTTTTTCATTCATTTGGTGATGCTTTTGCTTTTGTTGTGTATCTAACAAGAGTAACTTCTACATGTCTTCCAAAAGTATGTTGGTGTAACCTAGAACATGAAAAAACATCAAAATTGTATAGATTTTCAAAAGTGGTGAGTTGCCAAAGACATATTATTCAATTAATAGAAAAGTGAAATTGGAATGCTCACAATACAATGGGACAATTAATACTTCAATTCAGAGTTTGAAATTGAACTAAAATTCCATAATATGAAAGGATGTTTAATAGCAAACTTTCACAAGATTTTAGAATCAAGGTACAACAAATGAACATTGCAAATGACATAAAAGTTTAAAAGAAAAGGGAGATTGAAAAATTATAATATAACACAAACAACACTTAAATTTGGTGCCAAAAATATGAAATGATGTTCAATAACAAACTATGCCAAAATTGTAGAATCAAAACAATACATTATGAAAACTTAAACCAATATAGAAGTGCATAATAAAGATTGGAGCATAAATTGAATGTTTTGCTCTTTGTTTCCTCACCTAAAAAAAATGAAGCAAAGTCAGCGCTTTGGTGTGTCGATGTGTTTGGGGGATTGCAAAGCTTGTGCTCTTTTGTCCTTGTAAATTTACAAGGGAATTTTGGATTGTTCTATTCCCCTTGCACAAAATGTTGAAGCCAATCCCATGGGATGATTGCAATTTCGGTTTGGTTATAAAGACCATGTTGAGATGTAACGTGAGGCAACCATGTCATATGATCATTCTCGAATGATCAACGTGGATTGGAGGTGATTGCACTATCCCATTCAATGTTTCAATTAACTATGTTTCTTTCGAAACAACAAAAGGTTCATTTTGTAGGATCTCTAGGATTCTTACATTATCCACAATCACCTTGTAAAATTCTTGTTTGACATTGCACAAATGTAATTGTAAACCCCAATAGAAATTTGTTACAAAATAATGATTTGGAAGCTTTAATGAAGAAGACCAAACAAACTTTAAACCCCTTAGATGTACACATACAATGGAATTTGAATAGAAATTTGATTGAGGAATAGTAAGTTCTACAATGGATTTTGATCCACTAAAGCAAGGAACTTAAATGCTTTAGCATAGTAACAATGAAAACACAAATGTAATGAATTTTTATAAAGTAGAAATAAACAAAATTGAAATCTTAGGTTGGAAATGGAAGTCTCAATGGAATCTACAAGCAAGGATTTTGGAAACAACATTGAAGTTGCATTGGATTATGGTAAACAAAACAAGGTTAGCAAACCCTTAACCTTGAAGATGATGTGTTACAACATAAATTAAAGGGAAGCTTGCAAAATTGACTATTTGGGTTGGAAGTGGAAAAGATTGTGAAGTAAATATTTCTCTGGATTGTCACCAAAGCAAGGAAGTTATGCAACCTAGACTATTAGAGATGATCTAATATAAAAAAATAAAATTCACTCAAAGTTTGGATGCATTTATTGTAAGCTTGTAAGAAATCTTGGTTTGCAAATCTAATGCACACAAGTTTTTGGAAGTAAAATGTATGGGAAAAGGAACAAGTTTTTCATATGGGTTTTCAAGCAAAACATGGGATTTCAAAAGAACACTGAAGCTTCAATTAGAAAGGAAGATAATTTGTTCAAGGTAGCTGCTAGGTTTATTCCGCTCAAGTGTTTGGTTGTGGGTGCACAAAAAACCTTATCCCAAGTTTGTTAATGTTATATACATTTCAAATTATATTTCCAAGTCCCTTAGTTTTGTCACAATGTTTCAATTCCCTTGTTGTTTGAAAATTTACTATAGTGGAAAACAAGTCAAAATTATAATCAATGACAAAATCATTCCAAGGTGGTTGATGGTGTTTTACATGTTTTGTAGACGGTGATGAAAGGGTCTTGCCTATCTAACATGGGAGCTCTAGTGGTGGGGCATGCAACCCAACATAAGTGCTAGACAAAGCTCGATGGGGGTAGATAACATCTCACCAATTATGTCCCCTTGAAGCCTTTGCTTTTCCCCTCTCATTGCCCCAAACAAGAAGACAAGAGTAAGAACAACATTTTTTTGGAACACATGTTGACAATTTAAACCGTTGCAAGTTTAGGCAAGATAAATACTAAGTTTTTTTTTAATCATTTTTTAGTTAGCATGGGTAAATATTAAAACCCTTTTTTAAATTTATTTTTATCATATTAGGGTTTTATTTTTTCTATAAGATATTTAATTTTAGGGTTTAGTTTGTTTTTTAAGTTTTAACATTTTGAGTTCTCCGATTTTTCGGGCTTTTAACATTTTGTGTTCGCTAGTTTTGTGAGTTAGAGCTTGCAACAAGTTTTAATTATTCATATTTGAATTTCATAGTTGGTGTTTGCAATGAATTCAATGACGATTGACATTATATTATTGGCATTTTTCTTTTTTGATTGTGTCAAGATATTGAGAATTAATTGTCATAAGAGGTAGAGATTGCTTCAAGAGAGGAATTTATTCTTGGAGTTTGAAATACCCTTCATCTTCCATGTAATGTCTTCTATTATTAGAACAAATGCGGTCTAAAGTGGTAGGTTTTGGAAAGTATAAATGTGGTGGAACATGGTTGATTTTAAGAGCATAAACAAAATTTAAAGTGATAGTTTTGAAAGTATAAATTCAATAATTAAGAAAAGTATAGGTGAAATTTATGGCTATAAATTTTAAGAGTATAAAAGAAGTAGCCAATGGAATGGTTGAACATGCATGTTGCATGGCTCATCTTTTTTCTTTGGGGGAAGGGAGGTGGAGTGTGGGGATTTGTTTTTCCCCTTTTTGCAATAATACACCATTATTAAGGGATCTGTGGATTGTTTCCATTAGCAAGAGTGCAATATTGACACATGCAACATATTTAAGAATGAAATGTCGCTTGATTTAGATTTAGCCCCATGTAATTTTGGCACACATCATCTAGCTTTGGTTTTTTACATTATTTGTGTATAGAAGATGGTCTCTTTCATGACATCCCAAACTTTTAAGTATCATTGGTTCATTTCAAATTTGCACAAAAAATTGTTATTTCAGGGGTTTGTGTTTTTTAGGCATGGATGTTGTGCAATTTATTTCACTTATGGTGCACATATATGAAATATTGTAGTTTGCACATTTCTAATCTTATTTTCAATCAAGTTTTGAAATGTTAGTCTTTGGGTGTAATGATTCAGGGAAGGCTCTTGCTCACCATGTGGTTCATTGCAATTTTTTTGAAAAATCAAGGTTTGCATACTTTGGTGGGGATGATAAGATATTGTTTGAAGGATGCAAGAGAAGAGCACTTCAAAGTTGTTGATGTTATTATTTTTGATGTGCAAAAAAATGTTGGCATTGATGAATATACAAAAATTGGTGCAACTTCGACCAAAATCACACAGTATTATCTAATGATAACATAATTGATAAGCTTTTACATGCTGCAAGTATCAGATCAGAAAACATATAATATCTTCTCTTCCATTTATGCTATTGGACATTACTCAATCTGACCAATTTTATCCATCAACCTTATGGGACATGCCTACAGGGCAAAGATGAATTTTATTAGGGCCTATTCAATTTGGAAGTGCATGGTACAATTCTATCATGATATTTACAAAATTTTCTTTGAACATACCATAATGGAATCACAATTGAAGCCACACTTTAGAACATCAAATTTTGCAAAACAAATTCATTCAAGGACGTGAAAACACAGTTTTGGAGGAGCATGTGCCACTTTTCACATGTGAAAGGAACCTAGTCTTAAAAGGTTCAGTAAATGAAAATTTGCTCTTATTGAGTTGCCACCGCCATTGGGCGAGAGCTCTGAAATTAGATGGCTTTTGGTTTTCAAGATGAACCAATCAGAATATAACTTTGTATTTGGGTCAGTCTTCATAGTTTCAATTCTTCTGTGATGGGTCAATCGAAATGACTGATTATCAACAACAAAAACCTAAACCTGAGAGGCACCCATCTAATCAATTCAGATCAGAATAGGTACATTGACGATAGTGAGTAGGATACATGTAAGGTCTTAGACATCATGCAACAAATGGCAAGGGAATACAGTTGGACAATTGGGCGGGCAGAAATCAAATAGAAATTAAACCTGGTTATTTGGTTTTTTAAAAGAAGTAAAAATAAAAATGGTAATGTTTTTCTGTTATAAAATTTTGTTTGTATTAGTATGTAAAGATTGATAATCTACCTGGATGGTAATTGAATCATCCAGGTAGGTTACTAGATTTTGGAAATTCAATATTAGGTAGATCATCTTCCCTGAGGCACTAATTTGCTGAACCCAGAAGCTCATAAATTGTTTGCCAAGGTCACAGTTATTGCAAGTTATGAAAACTTTTCTGGTAATCAAAGTTCCTGGAACTTGAGCACCCCAACTGAACTTCAAATCACCAGCAAGAAGGCTAACTTTGTGCTAAAATCTTTTTTCATGACATCTCCACACAGGATTGGAGTTTTCAAATGAGGAGATTGCTCCCACAATACAAAAATGAAGATTGACAGCCTGAGCCATTCAATATTCAGCCTGGGCAAATCTCTTCCAAATACCAATAAAGCAGAACCTGGGTTCTTGAGAACTCACTAGAATGTAAGATAACATATGCTAACAGCATAATAAGGTGTGAAGTAGTCTATTCATCACCTTCTTCATTTAGGGCATTGAGCCGGGAAATCAAGGCCTCCTTTCGCTCCTCATAAGACAATTTCTTCATCTTCCAGCTGTTCATCACATACAAGAAGGATCTCCCAATCAGTTCAAGGCAGTTCTTTTCAACCACCCATAGAAGACTAGAGAACTAAATGCTATCAGTTGGATATCCCTTTCTTGAGATCACACTTATAGCAAAACAACCAGGTTCTCTTAATCTGACAAACTTGGTAACCCTACAAAGATGTCAATATATCTCATGAATTTGTCAACCTCATTGCAAAACATGTCATAAGAGGCAACAGTCAAGGTAACCAACTCACGTTCTCTTCTCAGCAGGAGCCTTCTTCTCAGTTATCTGGGGATTTGGGTCAGCACGGATGGCAGCATGCACACTAGTGTACATCTCTGCAATATCATCAGCCTCCAAGCCTTCCTTCACCAACCCACTGAAGTGGGCTTGGTACTTCTCAGGCTCATCCTCCTTCAAAAGCTGCAGCACCTCCCCCCAAAGGAAAAGATGGTCAGTATTTTTTAAGACACATAAGAAGATATAGAACTAAGCAACAAATACTCTGTTTCCAGCAACATACAGCTTGATGGAGACCTATCAGCTTGGGTAGAGAGAAACTAAACCTTCATGTAGTCAGCAATGTGCCCACCGAGGATATACTTGCGATGAGTTTCAGCATTCAGACTCTTGTCCTCTTTGCTAAAACCTGCAAACCTCTTCTCACTATGGGGAATGTCCAAACCTCCATCCAAAGCACCCTGTATCAAAACAGTGATCAGAGTGCTGCTTTTGACAAACTGAAGAATTCTTACCATTTCTCTCCAACAAAAGAATCCTTAAACAGGTGAAGCCACAGACATCACGCCCACATTGCCATTAGGTGTGGCCAGTCTCCAGCACTAATACATCATCTGGAAAAAGGCAAGCTACATCACACTACTCCATTGGGTGTAGGTTTTCTGCACACCACAGAGTCCTACTCATTTTCTGAAGAAGCAGGAAGAAACCCTCCAATTCTCTTTCCAAGAATACAGCAAGAGATTTGAAGGTAAATGGAACTTCCATGGAGTGCCATCCAGATGAATGCAATTTTAAAAAAACAGTGATATTCAGAAAAAATGAAAATAAAGAAACTATGTACCAGGGATACAGCATTTAAAAGAACTGGACAAGGACTGGAATCTATAAGTTGCCAGATAATGAACATGTGCTGACACTATTAAAGCATACTACAAAAGAAATAAATTTGAGGTTGTAAAGCACCTTAAGGGCACCAAAAACTCTGTTGCCAGTTGTAGTCCTGATCAAACCCACATCGAGAAGAGCCCTGAATGGTCGCTTGCCCTCACCCTCCTCAACATTGAAATCCTCACCTGTAGCCTGTACCAGACAAAAAAGAATGAGTACATGGAGCTGCATCTACCCACTATGCCAGGGGCACTCACACTTATGACATTGCAGAGAAACCTCCACAACAAAACTTTGAACATAGAACAAGGATGAGTGCAGTCATAACATTATGAGAATCACTCACAAAAAGTAAACCATCACCTGCATCATCAAGAGCAGTGATGAGCTGCCATGACTACCCACTGGCTTCACCAGCTCAAAATTGTTGGTGTAGACAAGTAAATACTAATCAGCCCAAAATTTTATACAAATCACTATACAAATATCTGTACTTGCTGCACTAGCTGCACTCTTCACAACATCTGAAAACAACAATAAACACATCACAATCAAGTATCCACCTGCTTATGACTTATAAATGTCAATCATTGCAATTCTCCAAAAACTTACAAGCAAGTGAGGGATTAAACACAAACCGTTTCATTGCCAGGGTAGTCCTCATCAAGCTCAAATTTCTTCAAATGACGACGAGCCAGTAGAAGACCTGTGCAGTAAGCTGTGACAGACACCAGATCCACATCCAATCATCAATTAGTCAAAGTGAAGCTCATGGTGATGACAACCTCTGGTTGCAAGAACGCACCAAACAAACACCAGCTGATACTTGCTCCAGATAATTGTTTGAAAGAGCACACAGAAAGCATACCAGCAGCATAATTGGTGAGACCACCCTTCAAGCCATAGCGGGGAAGCTCATGGGCATAGGCTGCTGTCAGAACAATATCACCAGCAAGAGTGGCATAGGCGATTTGAGCCACAATATCTTTGTTGGTCTGCACAGATATATATGTCAAGGAACAGATGCACGTACCATTGGAGTTCCAAGATGCACAAGACGAACATAGAGTCAACATCAATACTACACTCCGAAAAACGGAGATAGGCAACCAAGCAGAAATCATGTAACTAACACCTACCTGCCTCTTGGTGACAAATAAATGGAGAGATACAAAGACACACCATCACTCCCATTCAGTATTCAGAGATTTCCCCCAAGATCAAAACTGCCCCGACATCATTACACAGATTATCTCACAGAACAAGAACTAAGCTGTCCAGATCCAAGAGGCAAACACAGTTCATTCTCGTGATATACAAAGCAGCAACATAAACGCCTGCATGGGTTGAAACAATATGCCTGGAGCAATCTAACCAAGGACTGAACTAAGGAGGATACAAATCTGACAACATAACGGTACTTCGGGGTATTGTACTTGTTCTTGTCCTGAGTGGTTAGACGTATTCTAGCCCGATAGTCAGTTTTCCCAGCTGCACATTGCCCACACAAAGAGTGCATGTCACCAACACAGTGAGTGTATTCGACGGCACATACAGACAGGATCGCCCGCATGTCCCTGGCATTTAAATTCAGAACGACTGATCGGCATATGCATTATAACCCCAATTCTTGCATCTACATTCTCGAGCTAGAGGTAAGAAAAAAGATTTGACAGACCTCGCCTGCGCCTGTACTTGACCTGAAACCTCTTGAAGTAGGCCTTGGTCATATGCGACTTAATGAACACCTGCACACAAGAAGAAGAAGAAAAACAGGCAGTTCAAACTCCTATCTTCGGAGTCATGCAGTGCCACTCATTCCATTCCTCCTAAAATTAAGGTTTTTCTCCCTCCTCCTCCTCCTCCTCCTCCTCCTCGTTATTGCTCAACTTGTACTTGTTACTAAATTTTTTTCTTGAAGAATGAGCACAGCCACCACCTACGAAGGACAATGAGTAGAGCACAAGGGCGCTTACCATGGTGGCGAGCTGGTGTGGCCGCCGTTGCTACTACAGCTCCTCTTCCAAGCAGCGAAAAACTGGAAGAGCAGAAGGAGAGAGACAGCACAGAGAGAGGCGGACCAAAGAGAAAGACACTCCTGTGTCTAAACCCTAATCCTTATTCTGTTCCTCTCTGACTTCTGACCGTCCGATCTCCATTCTGTAGCCTCCTTGATCGTCGATCGTATCCTCTAACCTAGACCTTCGAACCTGATCCCCTAACCTACTTACAGTTCCGAGCCTCGTTTTTCCGAACCTAGACACGAGGCTTAGATGCCTGGTCTTTTTTTTCCTCCTCTTTCTGGCTAAAAAAAACTGCCCACAATACATAAAAAAAGAATGTTAGGTATCTTTTTTTCCTCCTTCAAAATCTTACCACACCACACAAATGTATGCTTAGGGTTCAGCAATGGAAATCGAAAAGTTTTCAATTTCCTCAATGCATGTACTTAGATGGTTCACAAGACTTCCTCCCCTTTTCAATCTTAAACCAGTTTCTTCAAACAAGTAGTTTCAATTACAACTCAAAAAATCCAAGTCTTTACAATTCTAAGTCAAAAAATAAAAGTGGGTGCTGCTGCTGATTTGAAGTTTGAACTGTCTCGAGGGGCAGAGCCATATTATATTGCAGGCAAGCAGTTGCTTGTTATGTTTGCTGGGAGTCCAAGCTTATAAAGCATAAACACAGAAAGCTTCCTCCGAAAAAGCTGATGTACATAGTAAGATTCAAAAGATGGTTTTTGGTTGTAATTCTGTTTCAGAGATGGAAGTCTCAATGGTATTGGCTGTGTAAAGAGGATGCCCAAATTCTACAATAATGAATCTGATTCTCACCATTTCACCACAATACACCAGGGGACACACAATACTTTTAGCAGGGGGCTGCAACACTGGAAGACAAAAAAGAATTTACTGAGAGAAAAGTGGGCACATAGACAACCATCACACTCATATCATCAATTTAAGAAGAATTTTTCATTACAAAGAGTAGTAGTCTCAAACAATACAGAGAACATTTTCCTCCATATCCAAATTTTGTCTAAAGTACTCGGACCCTACACAACTGAATTAAGACCTCCACACTCTATTTTAAGGATTCAACGAACACATCCCACCCACCCTCTCCTTTCTGGAATTTCGATTCTTCACTGCACTACCCAGTAGCACCCCCAACTACTGTCCTTCTAAGGTTGGTGTGCCACAGCTACTAGCCAGACCTCTGAAAAAGGGCCTTGCTCTGAAGATTAGATAATGTTTCCTACATGCAAACAAAAAGCAGGCAGTCCATGCACTCCACCACCACCCAACAAAATGATTATATAGACATCCAAACACACAAACACATCTAAGAAGCAACCTGTGCCCTGCCATCACCACTAACCAACCCCCACACAGAGCAACACATGCAAATGAAAGAAATCAGCAATGCAAAAGGGGTTTCAGACCTGCAGAAAAAGAGAGGATGTCTCCTCCTCAGTGGCAGCCCAACCCAAAACCTTGGTCCTCCTCCCCCATGGAAGAGCTCCCCTTAACACTCTTCTCCACATACAGAATTGTTGAGGTGATGATTAAGCCACACTAAGAGCTTGAGTGTAGCCATTGCCAAAAGGGTTGCAGATATTCTCTGAAAGAGAGCACTTGCCAGACAGTTGTTGCAGCTCTCCTTGAATGACAGTTGCTTTTACAACAGGCAAGATTTCAGCCCACTAGGCTACATACCATGCTCATCAACTGTGAAGACATTAGCTTGGGCACTATGGGATCTGACCAGCTCAAGACTACTGACAATCTCAGATTTACGTACACATGTTCATTTAGAATACATCTAGGGCGCCTGCATTAGGTCGTGTAGCAGGGGTCAAAGTTTTACTCAACCTGCACATGTACAAACACCAATGAAGAAGTGCTACATATCACAATCGAAGAAGTAATGAACTCACATAAGACACCACTGACAGTCTAATTTTGTCACAAAAATCAACAACATGGTGAAACATCCTTTGGCCCATTCAGCTGCATAAACAACTTTGGTGCAGCTTCTTGGCATCCAACCCAAGGCAGAGAGACTAGAAATAGTGACAGTAGGCATTCTTTTACATGCCCAGGTTACTGGAAACACCTCAAGACTGAGATTGTGGGCACTTTTCACCAGATAACTGACTGATCACATATACAACAGCTTTCAAAACCTTAAGGAGGTGACCTGAGGAAGTGTTGTGTCCCTCATACGTGAAACTCAGCTTGCACTAAACTCTGCCACAAGTACTTTTGCATGCCTAAGACCTAGTACTAGAACTTGTAATAAACAACCCACAAGAACTAACAGCACCAACCACATTTGCTGCTTCACAATTGAAACTAAGGCCATTTTCTAACCAAAACACTTAATTTATGTAGGAATGCAATTACCCCATGCATTTCTTGTTTTTCTAAGCTGAATTTGCGAGTGAGAGTGTTTTGGAGTCTGTGAGGAAGCCCCAGCAACAAGATAGCCAAGCCCCCACAGTTAGCTACAGGACCACCAGAAGTTTGGAGAGTATAAAATTGTAGTGTAATCATATACCAGGGACAGGTAGGATGCACTTACCTTATCAATGGCTTCCTTTGAAGCTCTGGAGAGGGTTTTGTGCCAGTTGGCCCCACTCGCACTGTCGACTTTATTTTCAAATAGCCCCAAGAGCATCACCCAGAAAGGAACCATGATTGCAGACAGATCAACACAATCCGACAACCAATGCAGTGAGTTAGTTAGTCTTCATAGGTACAGAAGCATCAGCCCAGCTAAAATTTCACTGTCATCAGCCTGGCTAAAAGAACTAAACACAGACAAAAGCTAGACTTACATCATTTGTCTCTGAGCAATCAGAAATCCAAAACAACTAAAAGTACCTCATTTCCAGTTGTGTACTGCCTGCCTGAAACATTGCAGATTATAGAACACAGCTGAAGAGAGAGTGTCAAGGCACCATACTCCATACCTCAAGCTCATCCAAATTTCCTGTCTGAAAGCTGCTAGCCTGAGGGCTACTGAATGACATAGCTCCTGTAGACTCGCCTCTACCAATCTCATCAAGTTCCAGATCTAGAGGCTCTGAGGCAATACCCCCTTTTGCCAATGCACTAACACCATTTGTGGTCCCAAAGCCTTCATCAACAACATCCAGTTCATCATCAGCTTGGACATAGTCACCAGCATGTGGCCCACCTGTGACAGCCTGAAATGCTGCCTCCTCTGCTGATGCAGTCTGAATCCCAGAAGCAACTGGTGCAGGGCACTGTGCAGGCTCAAGATGTGGAGGGCTATGCCTTTCTGCACCCAAACCATTATCAGCCCTCACCAACCCTCCTCGTTTCAAAGGTTTCACCTCATCTGGCACACTTTCCTGTCTCCTCTTTGCTAATCGTAGTGTCTCTCCTTCCAGTCCCTCAGACATTCTGTCATCCACATCATCATCTGTGGGTGAAGTATTAGATCCTGTTTTCTGTAGTTGAGGTGGCTGGGTACGAGGTCCTGACCCAGAACCTGGCCGGCCAGCCAACCCTGCAGGCCTTGGAGGCCTTGCTGGTCGTACACAATTTGGGAAAACATAAGCAGGAATCTGCTTCCTGCGTACATGGCACACATACAAGTCCATCCCTGGCTTCCAATTCATGTACATGTTCACAGAATGCCGAAACTCATCAACTGTTGCTCGAATGTCAAACTGCTGCCCTTCCTGCTGTGGTGTACCTTGCTTCCGCTGCAAACCCATAAAGAAAGCACAATGGCGGCCTTTCCTAGAAGTGTCTACAAACTCATTTGGATGCGGGTGACATTGAAGCAGGCCATATGTGTGCCTTTCAATCTGGAAAATCACATAAACATTTTCACCGAGTGAACACACTTGAGAAACAAAGAGGCTCAAGTGACAAAAAGAGCGCTCTCTTCCATGATGTACGACCTATAAAATTGCAAGAATAGGACCAAAAACTCAATGGGAAGGTTAAAGAATCACGACAAGCAACCAAAAACTCATTTTATCCGAAGCATTTACAGAATTCACATTATCTCCTTGATGAAGAAAACATAGCAATTGCAAATATATAAACACCATGTCAAACAAAAACTTAAGTCGAGACTGTGTTAGTCACCTTTAAGGTCAGCTGCCTGAGACGGGACTCCACCCAGCCTTTCCATCTGCGGAGGTCGTCATCATCATTGGCTGTGTTGTCAATCTGGAGATAGTTCTTGTAGACCTCAAAAAAGGGATACACCTCAAATAATGCACTCCAATCTGACATAACTGTTTCCAATGACTGCAAACAATGGAGCACACATTTGTCATACTCTCCTGAAACAAAACGCTTTCATCTGGCTCTGAAACCTTGTGTGCACAGTTGAGATGACTAGAGAAATCTATAACAGAACAAGACAAACACAGTATGCCATGCGGCACACAAATTTAAGGTGAACCAGACCTAAATTAGTCAATCCAGATGAGGTTTCCTAGCATCAAACAAGATGATATTCATATAGCTCATGCCCAATATTCTCATGAACATCACATTATGCTAGCATGTCCAAGATCATGACACCCCCAAGGAACTGTTTACCTCACATACATCGTTGCCTCGCTGAAATTCTTCTGTCATCACACGCAGAGTGCTGTTGGATACATTGTAGCTTGAATTCATACAAGGGTAGGCTGGGGTGATGATAGGCATCTGGTGGGTCCTGTCACGTGGGTTTTTGCGAGGGTCCCACACAGGAAGGCCAAGAGTGCCCTCATCAATAGAGCAGAGCATAACTGGGTTGGGCCAGCGCCATTGAGTGTAAACACGGAAAAACCTAGACACAAGCATGCTTGGTACTGCGTTCGGGTACAATTGACATATTCGTGCCACAAGCAAAGCCCAATTCACACCTCCCAAAAATCCCGTTACCTACAAATGCATAGTACCAAGAGTTCAGAGTGAAATCCATCCAAAACATTGATAAGTTCCTGGAATTACACTCCACAATTGAATACAGAATTTAGCAGAAAGGGCCTGGGTTTACAGCTCACTTTATCATCCAACTGTGAGCTCAACCAGCATTTCCTCAAAAAAGAGGCAAATATTTTATCTGACAAGTTGTCTAAAGTTACTCTGTTGTGAGCCCATATACATGTATATCTACAGATGCAAAATAGCATATCATCCTAGACAAGGGAACACACAATCAATCTCCCTGGCCAACTCACAACTGGGCTGAAGGAGTTACAACAGATGCCTCACATTTGAGTACACTCCTCGCCTTTTTGCCCAAAGCTTTAAACACCGGAGCGTGGTTCGAAAATGCTGTAGATTCACACAGTTACATTAGTTAGATACTAAGATCAAACAATCCACAAGAGCCCTTCAACAGGAAATCACAGATTCCCCTCTAAATAAATGTGAAAGAGCATTTTGCCCTGAATCAAATCTTCTCCACTGCTTCAATGCTTAATTGCTATGTGATGGAGCTAAGTAACATTTACAATCAGAGTACCTGGATATTTGGAACAAGACGCAGTATTTGGTCAGTGACACGGCAACCATTCAGACTTCGAACACTTTGCTCATCCACATTCCGCAGAATGGCCTCCTGAGAAATGTCCAAATCCTACAGAGGTGCCACTTACAATCAACTCAGTCATGAACTGAAGTGATAAGAACCCCATCCCAGAATAACAGACTTGATAATGGCCCAACTGGGCGCAAGATTTACTCCTCTGTGACCACAATGTCCCCAGGAATACATGTTTCTGATTATTGACAGACAGCAGAAAACACTTACATCTGGAATTGCCCACAATGAAAGTCTTGCATATAGAAGATCAATGGAGATTCCATTGAACTTAAACTTCATCACAGGGACATGAGCATCTGGAACAGGGTGAAGCTCTGTCACTTCCTCCTTTCCAGCAAGAATTGAGTGCAATTCCATGAAAAAGTCCTCCTGCACACTTGAAACACATTGAGATGGGATTGGGACTTTCTTCTCACAATGGAACATTCAGAAAGAGTATACAAAACTTATGCAATTACAGGATTCTAGAGATCTCACAGTCAACTCATAAGATACCCTCTTGGCCCCAATAGACCCCAGAACCAGAGGAAATAGCACACCTCACGGGTAGCATAATGAGGCCCCACACAAAGTGTATCAATGTCAGCCCCTGGACCATGAACCTGCAACAAAAAAATGTCAGACATGTAAGAAAAAGCTCAAGAAACCTCTGTTTCCTCAACTTTACAGCTGCTGTCCACAGTGGTCCCATGTTGCTTACAAATTCCAATACTAAGGATCATACTTCAGAGAACCTGCATGAATGAAGACGGTACAATGGTTTCTCCAGCCTTCATATGGTCAAGAGTATAGCACGATTGGTACACACTTAAAACCAGTGACGGTCCTGCAAATAGTACTAAAGCACAGATAATTTGAAACCTAAGTGACAAATTCATATGGCTTTTGCTGAGCCTCTTAAAAGCCAACATCTTCATAAGAGCTGAGAAATTATCAATTCTCATGATTGAAGTCAACCCGTGCCTGCAAATCACCACATGAGTAGAACATGTGAAACCCTAATTGCACACCCTTCTTGTATGTTGAAAGCAGCTTATCCATTTCCATATTCAGCATGAGTGGAAAAACGTTACCCCTAGTCGGTAAGAACCAAATGTGAAGATCTTTGCATTCGATTCCTGAACCAGCTGCTCATTGAAACCCTTGTTCCTACTTATTTGCTTCACCCATGATTTCACAATCTGTGGCATCCAAATCTTAGTCTCAGAAATTCATATGGCACCACCTTAAATACACAGAACAATCTACCACCCAAGACTCGAGAGTTTCAGTGAAGGCATCCTAGTGATACCCTGCTTCCTCGACTGTTAACAGTCCTAATCCTACATGCTCACTGCCAGCACAAGACAGCTTGTGAAGAAGACCACACACAGTTGATTCAACTAAAAGACTTTTGATACAGCTCAACACAATTTCCCCCTGCCTCTGGCTCATCATCAGAGGTAGAGCTCAGAGACTTCTCTCTCACCTGGTCAAGGCGGCCAAGCACCTCTTCTCGTTGCACCGCTTCTTCTTGGCTCTCATATAGCCCTGCACTCACCAGAAACTGCAGTCCCACCCAAGACAAAACCATGGGCTCTTATATTTTGGAAGATAACCAAAAATTTCATGCAAAAAGCCAATATTCAGAGACACCACTTGTGTGTCTCACTACAATACTGAAAAAGCAACAAACCCTGAATCCAACAAGGGCATCATGCCATCAAAGTGCACATGAAAATTGACCATTATTTTCTATGCCCTATCCCTGAACCCCAGATCCACTTCCCAGCCCACCCCATCCGCTGGACAAACTTCCTTACTTGTAGCTCTGAGACAATCAAGCCGACCAAAGAATTGCCACTGATTACCAACCCAACTGTATACCAAGGGAGCAGTAGAACGGACACGCGACACCAAGGGGAAAACCTAAGAGCTGACCAGAATACTAGAGAACGTCACCATAAATCCGAACCCTAGCAGAACGATAATGAGAGGAAGGTTTGGGGAAAAAGTCAACAAAAGAGACGAAAAGCTTGAGCCCGCCGCACACCCCAACACGGCTCTCCCGTAATATTCTAAAACTCCCAGTGCAACTCCAACATCGAACAAATCGAAAACCAGTACAGAGAGTATGCATCCGGATCTTGAACGAACGCGGATCTTCCCAGAAGACATAAAATCACACATCAACACCAAACCACAACACAACAAATATAAAGCCAGCCCTGGAACACTCTCGCCATTCAGTTCCTCTCACATACCTTCTCAAGCTCCCTGGTCTTGATGCAATCCATCTCCGTCGGACCGGCGATGGAAATGGGCTCCGTGACACCCAGATGCTGTCCATTTGCAGGTATCCCTGGTCGGCCAGCGGCTGCCATGAAAAGGGGGTCCAGGGAAAGAGGGAAAAAAAAGCCCCCCAAAACCACAACACGAAGAAAGGCGCGACCAAAAAATAAAGCTCCACAGACGAAGCCTTGGTCCCGTGCGTCCGTCCGTCCGTCCTTCTTTCCGTGGTCATTCAAGAAGCCCGGCACGGCTTGTAAAACGAAGAAAACGGCGAATAAATACGAAAACCCATACCAAACGCCACTCTAAAGCTCCATCTTGCTGTCTTCCGAGGACCACCGCGCGAAGAGCGATACAAAAGTTACTGCAAATCGAGAGACGTCGGGCGCAGGGGGAGAGGCAAGAACAAACAAAGGGCGGGCATGAAGAGAGAAACACAAAAGAGAAGACTCGAGGAAAGGGGTGCAACGGGACGGCAACTTTGGTGGAGCCGTCCCGTCCGCACGCGAGACCAGTTGCATGCGACAGCTTACAACTGGGAGGCTACTCCTCCCCCCCAAGGAATCGTTCCGGTCAGCGGGCCAACACCTACCTACCCGGCCACCGGGAGACCGGCTGCGGCGAAGCAACCTCGAGGTTCCACGTCTCAAGCGGTGGTCGCTTGCTTCGCTGAGGTGACAACATCTCAAAATCCCATGCTTCTAGGTCCTTCCAGATCATGCATTGCCATTTGGGACCTGTTTTTTTTTTTTGCCCCTCCTTCTTGTTTCAAAGACAAACCCTACCCCCTCCCCCCCCCCCCCCCCCCCCTCCCTCCCCCCCTCTTTAATTTTTTTTTTTTTTTTTTCCAACTTCTCACAAAAAAAACATAACTCATTTTTACCCAACAAATAAC
>Ga0116227_10001493_pt1 | contig 52199 bp, 32 predicted proteins | sample S1TSphgellanicum_FD_89693 | JGI IMG/M metagenome (GOLD analysis project Ga0116227, IMG submission 89693) | Host-associated microbial communities from peat moss isolated from Minnesota, USA - S1T2_Fb - Sphagnum magellanicum MG | ecosystem: Host-associated > Plants > Peat moss > Unclassified...
AATTAAAAGAAAAAAAAAAAAAAGATAAAAAAAATAAAAAAAAAAAAATTATAAATTTTAAAAAAAATTAAATAAAAAAAAAAAAAAAAAAAAAAAAAAAAAAAAAAAAAAAAACTATCCATATGACTTGAAATGGGAACACACAAAACTTGTAATGACATTAAGCTTTTAAAATCTCCATATAAAAATGATTTGACAAAATATATGTATAGTATGAAACAACAAACAATCCTAAAGTAACACAAAAGCAATTTCAAGCCACAACACATTTGATCATTAATCTTGCAATGTCATCATCTTTGAAAAGCTCCTTCAATTCATGGTCTTCAACATCCTTCTTTAACTTTGTCATGGCAAAAGAAAATCTTTTTTGTATTTGACTTAAATTTAAAATTATGACTTGCACAAGTTGTCAAAATATTAGGATCTAGCAAGGGTCAAAAGCAAGAGAAACCCAAACTTGAGGCATTGAAAAGCTCCCTTGCCCTAGAATCAATTCAATTCAACACTTGACTATTGAATATGACCAAATCATATACTATTTGAGGATTTGATTCATGGTCTGTGTTTTCAATTTCCATTCTTTAACAAACTTTTTGTCTTTTTTTCCCACTATGCCCTTTTTTTTCTTTCCTTCATATGCTTTTCCTTAGCCTACTCCCCTTCCCTTTTCCTTTCTCCTCTTTTCTTTTCTCTTCTTTTCTTCTACCTTCCTTTACTTTTTCCTTCCCCATCACAAAGTTTCAATGTTTTAACATTAATAACCTAACTATGAAAATGTGTAACACTTATTTGATTAATTATAAGCAATTGTTAATCCATATGGTTTTAAAGTTGTGACATGTACTCCAACTTATCCCACCAAGTATCCATCCACAACTCCACTTTCAAATAATAAACACAAAATTGAACATCAATACATCCCTTCTTTCCCTTTTTTCCATCAATAAAAACATTTTATTACAAAACTAAAAGCAAACATTTATATATACGCAAGACCAATAAAAATGGGATACTTATTGGACTAGAACTATGTTTCATGCCATCCTGGTCTAAACAAAAATTCATAGCATACATATATGTGAGCAATAATTAAATCATATCAAAGTGTGGAACATAATCAACTAGTAGACACACATGATTTGCAAAGTTCATAGATGAAGAACTCCAACCATGTATCAAAACACATATAAGACCATCAAAGCCAAAAAGCTCTAAACACATACCCAACTGCATAGTTCAGTTAGTCTCATGCCCTAATTTGTTGCAGGTGAACTGCAACTACCAAGTATTCATGGCAACACCAAAACCTGCAACACCTGATTTCTTGGAAACTTGCATTTGAAAAGAGGTAGTAGAATCCATAAGAATCAAGTTTGGGTAGCATTAACAGGGCAAACTACAGTTGTGGTTGCTGACCCCTAATGAAGCCTCCACTGCATTAGGCTAGCACAATACATGGGGCAAAGGTACATCCACTTCCAACTTGATGAGAATCAAATTTGAGTGGGGCTCTGCAGCTCTGAATCCTCGTTTCTCCCAGGCAGCACTTTTCAAGGTAAAATAACTCTCCTATGTAAGAATGCAAATAAGTGTCTAATAACAAGAAGTCAAACATGTCATCTAGTGTCTGGCAGTACCCTTGACTATGTTCACCTCCCAAATGGCTCTCAGTAGGTCCACAGTGAGCTGGAAGGAAACCCAGTCTTGGGAACACTAGTGAGCTGGTAAAATTACTGATACCCTTTTAGGAGCAAGATTCCACAGGTTCAAAATCAGGTAACTTACCTTCACCAGATCATCATCACCCACAACTGGATTTTTCAGAGAGGAGACAATTTGCAAATCTCTTTAAATGGTCAGTTTACACTAGTACAGCATCCGCTCCATGTACACATCCAGAGAGTCTATTATCTTTTTCACCAGCAACTTCCGATCCATCCTGTATCTGCACCACACAACACCCATATGTCATTGTCCAAGTTTCTTGTTTTGGAATTGTGTCCCTGGTGAGAAGCAATCACAGAGCAGTTATACTGGTTTCTCATGTCAATGGGGCTCTGATCCCAAGCAGAATTCCAAAGTTTGATTTGACATAAATTCACCTAGCACAACTTTCAACTTACAAAGAAAAATCAGACCAATGTGATGTGATGTACTGATGCATAAAACTAAACAATAGGAACCATGGTGAGTACAGGTATGCTGTAATTAGTATGGTTACTTCCTAGTAAGAATAATGCAGTGGAAACCCTAGTTTTCAATCTGTATCTACAGCAGTAATTCAGAAAATACAGTTCTAAAACTGTGTTTTAGAGCTTTGCATCACAGCTCACACTTGCTGGTTCAGGCAGATCCTTGTTCAGACTGTTGCAACTGCCTCAACTGCAAAAAGGAAAGAAGAAACAAATCCTTGGTTTGTTGAAAAGAGATACTTTAAATCTATAAACAAAAATTTCTATCAATGGTGGGAACAGGAGTATTACTTTATAGCAGCTGTCCACCTTGGGCTCCTTCCTTCAGCTTGATCTGCTGAATTGATAACACATCATGTCAACAAGCAATTGGATTGAATATTTGATATTGCTACTCAAAATATGAATGAAAACACTGCACCATTTATCTCCAGCACTATACATTAGTGTATTTCAGTCTTTATTCAGCATCAGTTTCTACCTGAAGCCTCAATGGGTAGCATCAACAGAAGACACATCCTTTCAAATGTGAACATTGAGACTGGACAGAATTGGAGACCCAAATTATGAGAGCCTGCTGATGATTGTGCACAAGAGAAAAGCAACTACCCATGTGTCAAAGGCAACGCACCAATAATCCTGAAGTCTTCCTCTAAAGTGGTGGGATAAGCAGACAAAAATTTGCGACATTCATTCTGCAGTTCACGTGCAGCATGCATCTCCATGCTGGGACGAAAGGGGAGGTCCTTGTCCTTCCAGCTAGGCAACATGCGTGCTGCTGCCAGCACTGCACCATCCACAAAAGTATCTACTGCTTCTGCTGCTGCTTCTGTTCAACCAATGCATACACGTCAACACACAAAACCAAGATGGTAACAGCATTACAAAATAATAGTCAAATTGTGCAAGTTTTCAACCAGAACAATTGTGATTGACACGGAACTAGCTGGAATTTACATACCATTGTAGTAGTACTCATCTGGCATGCCACCAATGTTGAATGCAGACAAGAAAGAGTCCAAATGTATGCGTGCATTCCCAGAAAACATCACTGAATCCCATGGATTCTGCAAAACTAAGTACCACTAGCACATGAGTGCAGAAACATGAATAGATGTCTTGTAGTTTCTCTAAAGTTGGAATCCAGCAAAACTCTAGCGTTGTGCTCCTGGTTGGGCGAATCCTTTGATAGAACCATACAGATACAAAGTCTCCAGGGCATCATCAGAAAGCAAGCACACAAGACAAAAAAGAGTCATCTCCTTACAATTGCTGATGAAAAGCCATACATCCGCATATATTTGCTGTTGGGAGCTTTCTCCATATAATTGAACGTCATCTGCACATTACAGCATCTATTAAGGACCTGCAATGTAGGGTGCATGCATATGACATATCAGGCTGATACAGCTCATGAGAACCAACATCCCTTGTTGAGGAGATACAGACCAAATATTGCGCTGAATAATCGTGTGCATTGCTCCACATATCTCACACCCATTCAACCATTCACACTAGAAGGCAATAGAAGTATTCCTTTAAAATGTTTCCATATTGCTTGGACCACAATGTGCAGGCAGATAATAACAAACCTCGTCTCCTTCCTGTATAGTCTGACCAGCATTAATGACCACTTCAAGCATGCGATCTCTTTTCCGCCAACGATAAGAGCATGTAGGTTCAAATGAGTGGTTGATCATATCTGCCAAAGCCATTCATGACATTAGCATCTCTGTCTCTTGATCTGCACTCTAAAAACACCTCTGGATCCTTTGTAACCCTGAAATTTAGTAATTGTGTGACCATGGAACTTTGAAGGCTCTTCCAAAAGAGCAATCCTCAAATATGCTCACTAGGCAAATAGTAGTCAAGTTGCTTCTCAAACTGCACCTGTTGGGGACATTATACCATAGACTCTATAGCATGCATCTCCAACAAGACAACAAATGGTAAGCACCAAGATGTAAAGCTGAGGATTACCAGCATAGGGAATGAGCATGTGGGCATCCTGAATCTTTGCACCAATAGTCATGGTCATGGTAAAGCTTCGAGACCAAGCCACACCCAGTGCCCACCTTAAACGGCCAGGATCCCGTGCCAACCTTTTCAGCTTCAATACTGCATCTGCTGGCTACTCCACAGATCCCAGTCTTCACAAGTCAGTTGTCATCTGACACTCACATCTATATTTGTCTAAAAAGTCATCCTTCTGAGGCCAGTCCAATAGTTTGTTGGCCAATCTTTCGAAACAAGAAATAAGTTTTCCAACAAAACTGCCATTGTGTCAGGTACAATAGGAGATCACATAGAAGGAGCACTGAATCAGAGATGAAAAACAAATTTACCCAGTATGTGCACCAAGCTGTGTCTGACCGTTGCTGCTGCTCTGCAAGATCCCTTGCTAATGAAGCATCCTGCAGCTCATGCAACTCTTCCTGCAACCATCCTCATGACTTTCACTAAGCAAGTCACCATTTCACAGATTAATAGTGAATCAAGAAGGTGACCTTTGACTGCCCTGACCGTGTTTTTTGAATTCGTGACAAAAAGAATGCATCATATATGCATCATGCATCATATGCACAACCATCAAAGTGACGGCCTCTTCTTAGGCAAATCGCATTGAAGATATGAAGCTGCATACTGTTTCTGTATTGCAGGGTAAAAAACTATTATATAATTTATTCACAAGATAAGATTCTAACAACAGGTTCCAGACTTCCAGTTAGCTCTCAAACTCAACTGTTGAAGATGAGGAAACCCAAATAAAAGCTCTTGTCTATACAACCCAAAAGTCATCAAAAGGTGCCAACCTCTGAGGCAAGGAGGAGATTGGTAATTTCATCATCCCCTGGGAGATAGTCACCATAGAGCTGCCAAAAATTATCATTCTGATCCAGGGCCAATAACAATAGACAGGCCAACCGTATATCCCAATCTGTCTGCACATGCCCAACATGAACATCACTTATCAAAATTATTTCCCCCAAAACCAATCTTATTTTGACAAAGGAAATGCTCAGAACATGCCTCCCAAGTTATCTGACTGCAAAATGGGTTCATTGTACCCTTTTGTGAGTGTGTATGTATGGGAGAGAGAGGAGACATAGACTATTAAAAGTCCTTATACAAGATCACAAGCTTTCAGGCCAAAAACCTACACCCAATTCAGATATTTGACAGAACAAAGTAGCCAAATTCAAGTGAGTGGGCATCAAATATACCTCAACATTGGTTGAATTGATGACATCAAAGATTGGATGCCCTAATGGCACTATGTCAGGATGAAACATCCATGGTAAATCCTTGCTTACAGTCACCATCAGTTCCATCGGTATCTCCATGATCACCTACACCATTTTCATGCAAGTAAAACTTCTTTATGACCCATCTGTACAAATGACTAGTTGTTTCCCTACCTGGCAGCCATCTGCATGCAGCACAAATTTCTCAACTGCTGGGATGCAGACACAAATTTATTATATATTTTCAGTGAAACCCCTAATCGTGTTCAAGCCCATGCCAATATTTTCATATTTAGTGAGGAACACTCAATGGAAAACTCAAAGACCGAGCAACAGACATCCGCTAATACACCTCTCTCACAGGAGAAACTTTTTTGTGCAATTTTATGTGTTTGAGAACAAAAGCACCAGTAACTGAACCATTCTCAAATTGCACCACTTGCAAGCACAGAACAAAAAATGTACCCGAGGTTTCTCAAGACAAGGAATGTTTTTGGCCGAATACACGCCTATTCCTTCTGGACCCTCCTTAAACTCAACACCATAAGCTCTCACATGTCGGATATAGCCCATCCTGTAAAAATCTGGTTCCACCAATTCCAACTGAAATGCCAAATGCACATAAAGTCAGAAAGTATCACAATCTACCTCTTCTGTAAATTCAAAACATTCAGGCAATCATCCAGAAGCTGAAGCTTTGAGGCTAATCAGCAACAAGACACAAGTTGGATATTGTTATCTTTGAGAGCTTGAATTCTCCAAGCTCAATACTTTGCCAGCTGCAACTTAATGTCCTTCTCAGGGTGCTTTTTGTAGGAACTTGCAGAATCTGATACAAGACCTCACAATACTTCAAGACACAAAGCCATTGAGTGTGTCTGTTTTCTGATTTGCATTTGTGATTATTCCACAGTATTCAGGGTCTTCCAGTAGCCATGGTTCCATTACAGCATGGGAAAGTCGAACGTCAAGCACAGAAGAATGTAAGCAAGAGAATCGTCAGAGGTCCTTTTGAGATCAAGGCTGGCATAAGCAGGGGACTATGGAAGAGCGCATCTTGTACATGTAAGTCTCTGCCAGAATTCACAAGCGTGAAGAAGAAATGAGAAAGAACGGTGTAGGGACACTGAAAGAAGGAGAGAGAACGCAAAAAACCTTGGACGATTCCTCTCTCACGGTTGGCAGCAGAGTGCTCGTGCTGGTTGCCCAAGAAACAACAGGACGTCGATATCTTCTTCTCTCGATTCTGGGCACCAAAGGGCAGGAGAAGTCAGGCCCGTCATGACCAGAACAGCAAGGAACCACTTGACTCGCAGCAAAACCGCATCTCCAGCGCGTCTCGTCGTCAAGCAGCTTCCATTGTCGCAACAGAAGAGTGTGCTGCCATGACTGCTGCCGACCGACAACTGCACCTCTCGGCAACAATTGTCCGGCATTGAGAGCTCCCTCCACGCCGGGAAACAGTAAGCCCCTTTGCACCCCGCATTGGTGCACACTGCTGGAAAACGACAACAATCCCTGCATCTCGAACACAATTTTCCACTGCTACTGACTGGCTGGGATCGCTAGCTCGCTTTGAACTGGATTACAAAAGTCACCCGACTCGTCTCGTCATCCTTGTTGAGCTATCTTCCTTGTTGATGTAACGTCAGTTTCCGATTGCTATAGAGATTGCGATCGACTTCCTTGTCGACTGCAAATCTCGCGAGCGCAAGAAGAGAGCTCGTGGTAGCGACTGTTGTGCCCGATTCCTCCCTTCGGATAAGGAAAACGGCTTCATCGTTGTCACCGCGAATCGCAGGTGTAATATATAGGACTTAGGGTTTCAAGCTGCTCTGCTTTCTTCTTTCAAAAGTCGAGATACGACGCATTCTGTCGATGCATGGCTAGATAATTCGTTTTGTTTGACTGTTTGTTGGCTTTGCACTTCAGGGTCGAGACATTATTATGATGCACCCAACAGTAGACCAAAGCTTGGTATCTCTACATTCTAGGATCAGATGGAGTCCACTATAGAAACATTCTGAAGGATCCCGCTTGGGCTTCACCATGATAACCACCGTGTGTTTCCAATTTAGTTTGTTGAATATCTATCATGCTTATGGAAGTCGTTTAAATGACAAGAGCCATTAGACAATGAGCCTCTTGTTAGCTCTGCGTAGCAAGGTTCAGGGTAGAGACACTTTGATGCACCCAGAAACAGGCCAGAGGTTGGTATCCTTGCATTCTGTGGAGTCCACCATGGAAACATTTGTGGCATAATTGAAAGATCCACTTGGGCTTCACTGCACTAACCAACATGTGTTTCCAAATTAGTTTGTTGAACATTTATCACGCGTATGGATGTCATGTAAAAGGCAGAGACATCAAGCCCCTTGCTTGTATCTTTCTATCCATCTGCACTTGCTTCCCCCAAAATAAAAAAACAGCAAAAAGAATCAGTCCTATGAGTTAGGCTGATATCCAAGCATGGTCAAGATCTCAAAGAGAGATGAGCACCAGAGAAACTCGTTCCAAGCAAGAGAGATGAAACGAAAAAGAGACTCATGCCAATAGTTTTGTCAGCTACAGAACAAGTAAAAAATCATTTGCAGTTTCATGGCATCTAGCAAGAACAGAAGTCCCAAACGGGAAGAATTCACAAATAGAAATCAGAGGAAGATTGAAAGGGGAAGAACTATCAATAGCAAGCACTGAAGTTCCAAGGGGGAAGAATTCTCATTAGCAAGCAAAGAATGTTGGAGTATGAAGTATTCTTACTAGAGTACAGAAGATCAAACTGTGAAGAAACAGAATCATTTCTGTGTGAAGCCTCAGTTACAGAAACATGAAGCAATCAAGATACGTTTGGGAAGAAACTGGAGTGGACCATCCAGATAAGAGCACACCTCTTGTACAGCGTTTTTACAGAGACATCATGTTTGATAGGGATATTCAGAAGGAGAAAGCAAAGGACTATCCACCAGTGGTTGCAACTGATTGAAACTTTCAGCAACCATGGACCGCAAAGTTTGTCTTCTGAGGACAGCTGACAACAGACCGCATGCAAACATAATCATTTGTTTCATCTACACAACAAGACAAAGCAGTGCCATAACCTTGATGTGTTGGAGCATCAGCAGACAATCTGGAGCAGCAGCAGACAATCTGTTCCTGCAACATTGTGAGATAACTTGCAAAAATCTTATGAAGGTGAAGACCATGTCAATGATTCCATACACCAGTAGATGTGCAGATGTCAATAATTGCACAATCAGACCATACCAAACCAGATCTGTCACATTTAGGCAACAGACTCCTGAAGCATTGGAAGTACTGAAGCTTGTCCCATCCATACAAGTTGCTGAGTTAGTCTTGATATCTTCAGACTATACCCCATCTGTTGATACTATGTAGTGTGGCCAGCTTGATAGTGCAGTGGGCTGATGTATCTCGGGTTGTCTATCCTTGAACTGTGGAGATCCCATGCTGATCAGTTTTCAATGTAGTGAAATGGTCCTCTCTAAGCAGAATCTGAATCTCAAGAACCACTTCAGATCAGGTGCACTTTGTCCTCAGCAACCATCACACGATTTGCAGTCTGCATCTTCTGTAATCCACATATCTTACCACATCAGGTCAACACAATGATAGAACTGGAAACAGTAGGAATTTTTAGTACAATGTCTCCTTGTCATGTTCAGTGGCTTTGAAACAATTGTCTATTTCTGTCTGATTGCGGAACTAGCAAAGCAGCCATTGATTCAGAAAACTCTCATAGCATTGGCATGGGCATCAGACAAACCTGCAAGAGCCAGTTAATCTCCCCAAGAGAAAACGGCACTGAGTTATTGGCATTCACAATTGAGCTTATGTTGGAAAGTAGAGCATATTCCAGATGGTTTGTCATTGTGTAATGGGAGAATGCATTTTGAAATGCTAGCTCCCAGCAGTCCAACAGAGGCAAATTAAATCACCAACATTACAAGTAGCAAAAGACTCTCTCTTTTGAGCAGCTGTGCTGTCTTCTGACAAAGAATCTCTTAGGGAAAGTGTTCTTGGACATCCAGGTTTTATACAATGTGTGCCAAAAGTCATGAAAAAGCAATGGATATTCTGAGTGCCATGACATGAGAAGACAACTCTACCTCTCCGAAGAGACTTCAACCATCAGTAGATCCCTTTTGTCATTTTCCATATCTGACCTGTCAAGGGAGCATCACTGCAATTATCAGGATGCAGCTTTTTTTGTCACGCATGTGAAGACTATTCTCAGAAAACTTGACCTATTGGCTAGCCTCAGTATTTCGCATCCCTGCATACGTCTGTGCTGTATGCTCTGATGCCTGAAAAGCAGATGAACCCAGTTCAATGGATTTCAAGAAAACTCCAAAAACAACAACTTTATCTCCCTTAGTACTTTGAAATGTCTCAATCCAAATCTGATCATGTTTACAAGCTTGAGCAGGTCACTTGGGAGGTACAGGAAGGTAAAGATTAGCTTTTACACCTCCTCTGTAAGGAAGGAGCATGTCTGCTCTTTCCATAGTAGATGTATTTTTTCAGGAACTTTGTTGTTAGCTTCTCGCATTTGCTACACCGTGTTCACTTCTCCCCATGCAAAAAATGGTTGTAGTTGACACAGATAGCTGTTTGCATCATTTGCTTCCTCTTCATCTGCTGTAACCCCAACCTCGATTCTTGGCATCCCTGCAAATTGAAAAAGAGTCTAACGTCTTAATAATCCTAAACCACTTAGTGGCGTCAAATGTCCCATAGCATTGAAATGATACAAGCAATCCTGTTTGATAGTGGAAATTGCAAGCTTCCTCTCAATGACACAATATCTGCCACAACAGAACTCCTTGTGAATGCAATCACCTGGATGACATTATAGTACATTTCTGAATTGTAAAGAAACTAGATACTAGCATACCTACATCTTCTCCCGGGGTGCAGTAGCGGTGCATACATAGCACATGCTCTGAGATTTTGGCAGTCAATTTCAGCATCCATTTGATCCAGCACTATGAATAGCAGATCAAACCTTGACGGGAGTGAGTCAGGTAATCCTATATTTTCGGTTGGTGTGAGTGAACAGTCATACTACAAACAAGAGAACCTTCTGTTAACAACCATTGCCTGCAAGCAAATATGACTTGACTCAAATGTAAGTAACACACCAACTCTCAATATGTTCACAGTGGTCACCCCTATCATAGCATCAGACTACATTATCGATTTGTCCTTCAAGCATTGAATTCAACCAAGATCACATCAGAGCTTTCTTCTACAATTGGTCTCATTTCTCTTCTGGCTCTCTATGTCAGATACATTCTTTTTCCCCATTTGCCTGACACCTCTCTGACTTATCAGCACTGAGGTGCAGAGCTGAGTTTGGTGGTCAGAGCCCAGGTCAGTCTCTCCTCCAGCACAACACAGTGGATGATGGACCAATACCGTGCCATAAATTGGATTGGCAGCAGCAACAACACTGCACCGAGCATTGAGAGAAGCATGAATGCCAGCTTTAGCAATGGTAGCAGTTTGCTGCTCCATGACTTCATGGATGGAGACTCGGTCGAGGTCACTCATCTTGTCAAACCCATCAATGGCACACCATCCCACAGTCAGCAAGTAACATAGCTCCTGCTTCCAAGCATCTCCCCCCTGTTCAGACACAGCAAGCAATTGTGAGTAAGCACAAGTCTGCTTTGAGAACTTTGAAACTGCTTCCTGTTTGCATAAAGAACTTACAAATGTATGGACATCGTACAAATACAAGTTAAGCCCAGTCATAATATTACCAGTTTCTTGATCACTAGTGACAGCAGCTGTAAGTCCCACACCAGAGGATCCACGACCAGTGGTGGATATAGCCAAAGGGTGCAATGTTCATGATGGCTCACAGAAGCTGTCACTTTGCCACTGATGGATCCCCCACCATCATTATATTAATGTCTCTGGAGCACCATGAATAATGAGATTATGCCTCTTCTGTGATCCAAAAAAACACACTTAATTCAACAGAGCCTAGAAGACTCAACTACTACTGTATGATCTACTTTCTTTGCCTACTTAAGCCATGCCTTGATTACTTGCTAGCTGTTGAACATCCACCATGCAAATTACGAAGGTGAAGATGTATGTTAAGAGACAATACCCCCAGATGTGAGTTCCATTTTTCAGATTTGTTTCCATGCCACGAAGCAGCTGTAAAATTGCAGCCTTTGTGATCCATTGGTGCCCATAAATAGATGGTGCCAGGGACTCTGCCAGCAAATCAAATGCATCTTGTTTGTGTCCAATTCTCTTGATATTTACTAGGTCATCACTTGTGAAGATGGGAGAGTGTTGGAAACTTTGTAGTGGATTCAACCTGAAGACACCATTCATGCTTCCTTTGCCCAGGGATGGTTTTGTAGATGCCTACTATGGCAACACGATGACCAGGCTTGCACACATCTACCAAATCATCCTGTACGATAACATCAATAGAGCGTGGAAGTTGGCCTGGTGCTGAATTTTCAGGCATCTCCTGAAGTTGATAAAGTCTGATGATCTTGAAATGTGCAAAACCCAAACTCTGTCACCAGCAGATTACCTTGCTCATCCTGTTCAGACAGTATCTTCCTTCAGTTTGCTGAAAGGGATTGAACCAGAAAGTCCAATCTACTTGTCATATTGAGCCAGGAATTTCAACATGATGAGCATACCAGATCATGAAATACATACATGTTCACATTCTAAGTTCCACCCTCGCCAACCAGTTGCCATCATATAGATGTATCTATGACATTGCAGAGAAACCCCAATATACACTTCAAAGGTAAAAATTGTGTGTGTTCCAGCAAAACCAAAACTAACATGACAAGAATGAATGCTGCCATAGGCTTATGAGTCTCACTCACAAAGTATCAGACCACCACCTTCGTCATGAATAGCAGTGACTAGCTGCCATGAATCCCCTTTGACTTCATCAGATCCCAACAGTGGGGTGTAGATAAGTATAATACTCTGCCCGAAATGTTGGGGAAACAAATACAAAACTTTTTGTCTAGAGTTCTGTATGGTTGAGAAGGTGGAGGGTTTGAAATTTTCTTGTGTCATATACTAGAAAGTTGATGCATGATACACTATTATGATTAAAAAAACGAAAAACCGAATGGAGTATTAAACACAGGTTCAAAAAATAATCAATACTCTAATCTTTTTCTTTTTTTTTAAAAATTTGTCGAGTAGTGCAAATCATAAACCAATCCAAGAATAGATTAATGAACTTGTAGTAGTGCAACAAATCATACCCATGACAATTCTTCAAATTTATTTTATTTTTATTTTTTTGTTTATTTATTTATTTGGTCAATGTAGGATGCGAAATCAAGTTGATCTTTTTCAATCAAGTCAGGTAAACCACGTTTCAATCATCTTAGTCACCCAAACTCAATCCAGTCTACGGCATAAATGACTAATTCATTTTGACTATAACCAAAATTGTCCACTATCTGTTATGACTAAACACTAAACTGAATTCAATAGCAAACCAGCATAAAAACCATGATTTTGTATTAGTTTATAACCAATCTCTGCTTGATGGGCATAAGCAAAAAAAATGCATAAACCTTAAGAACTAAGGCAACCATCTTTGAATTTTTCATGTCCAGTTTTCACAAGAGCAATTTGGTGATGTGGGTTTGGTTTTTTTCATTGCCCACACCCAAGGCCACCCCAAGCCATATATCATTGCCTTAGGAAAAGTCTAAATCCTGTATTGAGTTGAATTTGGTTTCTCCCTTTGTACCCATTGTTACTCCTTTACATAATCTCCTATTTTGATCAATAGGTTTTCAATTTAATGATATTACAATATGGGTTAAACATAAGCCATGTTGTATCATTCATGTTCCCCATTCATTCTCCCATTCAATCACTTGCAAAGGGTTTTTTCGTTTTTTTCCCATTGTCATGTTCAACATTATGAGCCAAAACACATTTGATTTGTATCCAACTTAAAATTGCACCGAATTATGTTTCACCCCTCCACCCCCTTTTCAGCTACCTACCCATTTAACTACATACCTACCTTTTTAACTACTTACTTATTTGTCTACCTCCCTACCTTCTTAATTACTTACCCACTTATCTACCTACACACCACTTGCGTGACACCAACATTTCCCGATTCGTATAATACAAAATATTTGGGTATTGATTTGAAAATAGAAACAACCATTTTAACCAACTCAAACCACTGATGACAATAAAATGGCAAAGTCCCCAAATTCAAGTATTGCAATTATATGCAATTTTTATTGTGTTAATTCCACATCTATTCCTCCACTTTGACCTATTTAATGCATAATGTACCTAATTTACTTACCTCATTTAATTAAATCCAAGGCAATAGATTTAACAATTTGATCTACCTATTTAAGTGGTGCAATAATCAATATGGTTTGTATTTAGGGTTTTGAAAACAACAAATAATTACCAGTTTTGGTGCCTTCTTATAATAATTAAAATCAACCCTAGATTGGATTTGGGGCCAAATTTTCATTTTAATATATACGAAGCAAGACACATTCATTTCTTTTGAAAGGTAGTGGAGGAAGTCTCAACTTGGAAAGATTATACATTAGGTTACAAAAACGTTTTGTTACATTCATTTTTTGAAAATATATAATTAACTTAAAAATCTAGGGGTAATTCTTCCATTCAGTATTTTGTTCCCATTGAATTATGTTTAAAATGTATGGCACAATTAGTCGTTATAGTTTTGCATTTTTTCATTTGTATATGTTTGTATAGATATTAAGGTTTAAGGCATCTACCATTAGAGATATTGAAAAATATTTAAGATTTAAGATTTAAAATTGAATGGATGTTTCATAAAATTTTGTTTTCCCATTGTATAGGTTTGTTAAGCTACTAGGGTCTAAGGCTTCCACCACTCAAAATATTTAGGGTTTAGGTTTTTTTCTTTAATTACCTTTAAAAGGTAGAAATATTTTTTTTCATTCCTTTGTTTTTGGGATTTAAATTACCTTTAAAGTTCAATGCATAGCATTTCTCCAAGATCTTGGGCAATATGTGAATATGTGGTGAAAGTCTTCTTTTCAATTATCAAAAGTTGTCTATTGAATCAAAGTCATGGGCAAATTGGCTTTTTGGAAAACCTTTACATTTCATCATTTCCGCATGTCAAGATATTTGTGAAAAAAGAATTATTCCAATTATTCCAAACAACTTGGAGGTAGATCTAGAAGCAAACATTTTTTATGAAGATTAAATAAGATCATGGTGTGCATGAAGCATGAAATTATTAGGAGTCTTAACCCTTTCAACTCCTTTTTACATGTGTTTAGAAAGAAGAAAGGTCATAATATTCTAGGTTTGATGTTGGATCCTAAATTTAAGTTCCGCTTGGTTTCCAACAATCTAAGATGCGATAGGGTAGCAATCTTGGTCACCCAATATGATGAATTGCTACTCTTCCCTTTACTAGTGGAGTCTTACAAGCTTTTGAGGCATAACATTGTGGTTGAAGAGCTAATTAATTGCAAGGCATGGAGTGCATAGAATATGATGACCTCTTTCACACCTTGGAGAAAAATGCCAACAATTTCAAGCAAATTGTTTCAAAAGAACTTGATGGATTCCAACACTATCCTATCGATGGAAATACTTGCAAGTATAAATTCACATGGTGGTGCATAGAGAAGCATAAATTATTATGTTGGCAAGACAAATGTCTAGCACTCCAACCACCCAAATTGAAACAAATTTGATTTTTTCTATTGCAAGGCTACTCATCGCATTTGCAAGCGTTGTTTTCAAATCAATCATCTTGACCATATGATATTTGGGTGTGTCCACATTAACATGAATCACAAAAAGTGTAACTAGTGTTTAAAAAATATTGTAAGGATTCCTATTGTGGGGGAGATTTTTTAACATGACATATTTTGGGGGAGGTTCTTTAAATTTTAAACATATATTTATATAATACTGTAATGCAACATCATTTTAAGTCATAATAAAGTTTTAATGATTTTTTCTCAACTTACAAACTAAAACATTCTCAAGATATTTTAAGATGAATAATCACCTAAATAGTTAGATGTTGTTCATGTTAACATGGACACACCCATTTGTCAATAAAAATTGGTCATTAGACTAGTAGATTGGGTGTTCAACGTCAAAGCACTTTGCAACTATTTGCAAGATGGAGTTTGATCTAACAGATGAGCTTGATGCCAAGTTTGAGGATGAACTAGAACATGAGGAAGTCTTGGATAAAAGTGATCCACTTTTTGTGACTTTGTAATGAAAAAATTATGGGGTTTTGTTGTGGTTTTTTTACTTGTGTAGGTGTTTGCAAATTTTGGGGTTCATTGTGACGATATGCAAATGAAGATAGGCTAGTGGGAGTGATGTTTGTTTACATCTTTTTGTGGAGTAACAGATTGCAAATTCTTGGATGGGTGGTATTGGCATGTTGTTTACAAGATGCAATATGACTAGATAGAGTGTTATTGATGATTAAAACCATGCACGTGTTTTTTTGCAATTTGCCATATCTATAATTGATGAGGTGCTTGAAGATGATGAAAAGTGTAAGTGGCATAGTTCCTTGTTGTGGTGAACCGTATCTAACAAAAGAATCCCAACATTCTTATTCACAACAACCTTATTGTTTTTCTTTGATCAAGTCTTGTGCAAGTTTTGGTAGTAGTTCAAAAAAACATGTGCAATGTGAAATCATTTCCTTAGCACTTGTTTCTACTAGTAATATTTCCGAAGGCACATGTCTAATGCAAAATTGGCTGCTTGAACACTTGTGTAAGTTTCTCGTAGTAGTTCCAAAGAAGATGTGGAATCTGGAAATTAGACTTGTGAATTATTCTAATTGCTTGTGTGAGAATCCATTTGATTTCACATTGTTGTTCCAAATTGTTTTCTGAAAAGACTGCACTTTTGTTTCCAAGTTTTCTTCTTAATTCTGCCTCTTAGTTAAAGATCCAACAATACTTTCAAACCCTTGGAACCAACTCTTCTTAAAAGGAAAAAAAAAAGTTAAAACCCACCCCTGAAAGGTCTTTCAAAACTTTAAAAATAAACTACCTAGACCCAACTGATATTTCAAAAATCAAATACCCACCCAACACTGATCCACACACCATTTCACACTATGTAAAGCTTGAAATTCATCCAAATTCCTGTTTAACTTCCTCTAAATTATACTGTTCATAGGTCATTGTTGTGCTAGTGGTGGACCTACTCTAAGACTTTAAGGGGCTTACCTGATTGATGACGTTTATCCCATAAAAGGGCAGCGCCTTGAGGGACGATAAACACTAAACACCCCCACAAGTTTGCAGGCGTCAGTGCAGCACCCTGTGCGCGGTTCTGCGCATGCCTGTTTCGCATGATGAAGACATGTGCTGCTTAAAAGAAAGAAATCGATACTACATGTCCTGCTCAAATTCGAGGCAGGCAATCTTGAACCCATGATCACCTATATAAAGAATCAGGCATCACACCAGCTGCTTTTGGTCAAAACTGTCTTAGTTTAAATTTACCTACTCTTTCAGCCGACATCACTCCAACCCCTAATCAAAACCATAACCATGCTAGCACTGTGGGCAGGGCGCCGCACTGACCCGCAAAGCTCATAGGGGATGTTTAATGTCCTGCCCAGCCATACCATGGTACTGGTTACTCCCCACTTTGAAGGCGATCTCTCGCTTATATAGATCTGTGCAGGCTGGTGTTTCTGTACCAACTTCCAAGGAAACCAGTCATAGAAGCACCTCAAAATTCACACCTCAACATGGAACTCTCAATGCTCCATAGAGAAGAGTCAAAGTGCAAGATCTTTACTGTACCCAACATACGCTTATGTGTTCAGAAAAAAAAAAAAAAAAAAAGAGTGCGCATGATCTGTTGGCACAAAAAATTTCCTTACACAGGTCTCTAAATTATGTTCACAGATCTACCTCTAGCAATTGCAAGAGATGCCGGTTTACGTGCGCCTATTAAGCAGGCTCAATACCTGTAACACGATTCCAACAGCCTAATGGCTGAACGCATGAATTTGGAAGGATTTCAAAAACCATTATGTAAACTGTAGGTACCTCCAGCCAGGTGAGAATGTATTGAGCTGCAGCACTGAGAAACATGGCAAGAGACGTTACCGGTACACCTCTCGTTGCCCTCTGCGTATATGAATTGTATTGCTTGAAAGTGTACACTTTCTGATTACTCAACAGCATTAACTGTGATTTCGCCTGCCTCCAATTTCGCATAGAAGTCCTGCACTTTGCGGCGTTCGGTCATGTGATGCATCTTCCAGAATGAGGCACCTGCATGCGGCCAAGAGCAATAAATCTGCAATCCATAAGCGTCTATTTGGAATCTTCGGAGAATTCCTAGTCAAGTGAAATGGGAAAAACTTCAACATCTAAGACTGCACAGTGCAAACATTCCATCCAGAGAACAAGAAGAAGTGTTGTAAACATTCTTGGAGCGAAACAAGAAAGATGGGCTTAAGTCTGTGTCACAATTATATCTTGCAGTTGATACCACCGCCAGACCAGTGCACACAATATAATATCCAGACGTGCATAGCCAGAGAGTTGAGGTTTTGGTGGCGGCCGTCGAAGCAATGACCAGCGAAACCTCGTAAGATGCAACAAGTTACAACCAACAACGTAAGCCAGACACCTGACGTTTGAAAAAACCAAGAAACATTTGTATGCGCATGGGATAATATGACATGAAACACTGTGCGAAGTCCAAGACTTCATCAAGACAGAAGCCCCGCAATTAACTCCTTGCAACAAACCAAGAGCTCCGGCCAATCCCCCTCCTTTGACGATTAGGAATTTCTAAGACAAACCAGCGCTAATTCTGTTGCAAAATTGCAGCTTCAAAAAAGTCCTGCAAGGCACTACCGCTCATGAGACAAAGTTACTACTGCGAGAAGCTCTTCATTGTACCGTCGCCTGCACGTCACGTACGCTGGAGCTTTCACGCGTACATCAATTTCAACTTCCTCGGATTTTTACAACCGCAGATATTGAAGCAAACCAAGAAAGAACGGAGATATCACATCAAGACTAAGTCCGAAAGAAGCAAGAGATCGTTGAAAACAGCGATATAGAGACACTGCAATGTGCATTGATCTCTGTCTCAAGTATATCAAGAAAATGACTACAAAACTGTACACTTAGTCAATCTAAAATGGACGATGAAAACTATAAACCGTTCCGCATGCCTAAAGCCCCCCGCAAAAAGAAAGAAATTGAAAATTTCTTTTTGAAGAATTGATCACCAAAATCACTTCAAGTGGACACTGGAGACTCAAGCTCGAAAGCGGATGATCAATTGTAACAGCATCAAGATTTCAAATTATCGCAATTTCTACTACCTGTGCAGGCGGCAACAATAGGTACTGAGTGCATCACAATGCAAAGAGCCTCCTGCATCAGTGACAACTACAGCAGGAGTACTTAAGAGGTAATCAAGGAAGATTGACTTACAGAAAATGCCAAGAACGATAGCAGTTGCAATTTCTCTGGGGACAATCTTGGTATGGATGTGATCATGATGACCACCGCCATGCGCCGCTGCTTGAGCCACAGCCTTTGCAGCCAGCCGAATCCTAGAAATCACCATGACAATCTCCCGATCTTATTCTTCTTCTTCTTCTTCTTCTTCTTCTTCTTGCAGCAAATCAACGACCAAAAACGCCTCCAACTCCATCCTCTTCCTTTGCCTTCTCTTCTTCCGCGAGCACACTTTGAGATGCCAACAAGGAACCGTTGAGGTCCCGTAAGTAGGGACCACAGTCCCCGGGACAGGACGTCGTTCGGACCAATCCTGTGGAGCGACGACGTCCCGTCCTCCTGGGGTGCTGGCTGTCTTTGCAGGGTCCTTTGATTGAGTTCAGTGTGCGAATAGGATTTTGTTTCCTTACCATTTGGCCTGTGAAGAGTCTGCAGTGAAGAGTGTGCGAGCGAGCGAGACCAACACACCAGAGAGTGAGAATTTTGTGTGCGATGGCGGATAAGTCGGATCCGCGTATGCCATCAGCGGCTCGGCCCTATGTCCCCGCCTTGGTAGACCCCAACGATCTGCCTCCTGATTACTCCAGCATCCTGGCCATAATATTTGGCATTGCTGGAGTGATGATGCGGGTGCGTTTCTCTTGTTTTTCTTTTGCTTTTTGAAACCCTATTTTTCTGTGTTTTTTTTGTTGGATTTTTTGGGTGTCTGGGCTGACAACAATGTGTTGGAAGTCGGACTTTCGATTCCAGAGCGTTGTTTTTAGTCTCTTGAGTCGGAGCTACTTTCTTTTTGCGTTGGAGTGTATTTATTTCTTCATCGTCTTTGTGTTTTTGTTCGGATTTAGGGTTAGGGTTTCTCGTTTTTGGAGGAGGGAGGGACATTAGAAGCCTGCAAGTAGCCAGTCGCAGCCATTTGTGGGTGAATATTATTTTGCTTGGAAATCGTGGTCCAGTGCATTTCCTCCGTTTTTTGTTTCTGGAGAACGCAGATGCTTTTCAGATCTTAGGAGGAGCTGTTTTCTCTTCTCGGATGAGGTTGCTTTGTCAAAATGTCTTGCTTGACAAGCACTTAAGTTTGGTGGATTTTTGGGAGGTTGGTGGCAGCAAAAGGCGGCATCTTTTCTTTCATTAGTATTCATTGCCCAAGCACTTGCAAACATGAAGAACTATGAGAATGACTTGAAGCAAATTGTCATGGCCTTGACGTAAATCTCTCTATTCCATTAGCAGGCCTTTTTCTGAACTTCTCTTTGGTGTTGGGTTTCTGATCAAAGACAGTTTGTGGGGTTTTAGTTTCAGGAGAGTTATTCTTTTAGTTTCAGTGTACTATGACAGTCGATTACAGTGTGACATCACTCTAGGAAGCAGAAATATGTTTACAAGATAGGATGGTTTCACTGTATGACAGCTGCATGCAATTCATATGCAGGTTTGCCGTGATGGGGCTCATCACAAATTACTTGGGACCTGGCCCCAAAGTAGCAGCAGGTTCAACCTAACACAGCACCAACTTTGGGGTCCACTGCATTTTAGTAAGGTATTTAGGTTACAGTACATGGTTAGCACATTCTCATTTATCACCACAAAATTAAATCTTTTGACAGGGCTTCTTTCAGCAGGGATCATAGGCCTGCAGCTAGTGGTTTCATGTTTACAGTTGGTGTAAAGGCTTTTTCTGTTGAACTTTAATTCTTGTATTACAACCAGATTTCTCCTGACCAATTGTCAATCTTGGAAGGAGCCCCATTTGAATGGGTGGTGATGTTTGCCATAGCAGATCATTTTTTTCACTGTTGATTTTAATGCCCACAATGCTTTTTGAGGCACTTGTGTGTTTTTGATCAGCTCAGAATTTGCTAGTTCATTCATAGTTCATCTCCCAATGGTGGGATGGAAAGTAAACGAGAGGTGGGCTTTTCAATCGATTGATATTCAAAGTATAGTGCATTTGGAGAAGTTTGAGGTGTGACTGGTTTCTAGTGCTTTTGAATAGTCAAATTTGTGTGATGTGGAATTGTATCACTGGTTCACTGGATCTATGGCATGACTTTGCATGGAGAGTCAGGTGTTCTCCTCTGTCATTACTCAATACTGTTGTGATGCACTCCCTTATTACATACTTGCTTGGCAATCAATTCATGCAAATTGGAAACCACTCTGCTATTGAATGGTGCCTTCTTTTTCCCTCCTGATCATCTCTGGAAAGCTAAGAGCGGGTAGAGGTGAATCTCTAAAGCTGTCGCTACATGGCTCTAGAAGACAAAGACAAAAGGGAATGAGAGAATTCTTATCAAAAAGGTGTTGAGAAACTGTTGAGGGTTTGTGGGAACAGTTTATGCTCAAACCAAAAGTAGTCCAGCAAATATATGTGCTGCATGAACAAAGGTGCAATACCAGGTTGAGCATTTCCTTGGAGGCTCGTACACAATGAGATGAGCTTGCTGTAATCAACTAACTCAGTGCTGCATAATAAGACTAGGTCTATATAGAAGTGTCACAACACTGCAGTTTAGAATAACACATCTCTTTTGCAAGGACACCATTATTGTCTATATGTAACAGAGCTTAACTTCATTGTGTTTGTTGAGTGATGAGAAGGTTAGCATCTTCTCTATCAAGGACATGACGAGCCATGGGGCCATGCAGGTTTCAGGTGGTGAAGACTTCCCACTAAACCCTAAACCCAATATCCCCAAATTCATTTTTCGGATTCATCCACTGTTTGATTCCATCCTTCCCAAATGTCCTTTCATTCATCCATTGTCCAACCTCCTTGGTCCCATCCACTTTCAAACTTGTCTAAATTCATCAACTATTTTGGCCTTCTTTGAATTCATCTATTGTCTCATTTCTTTGAGTTCATCCATTGTCCAAACTTCCCAAAGATTCAATTTCCTTAGTTCCATCTTTCTCAAATTCATCCATTCTCCAACTTTCTAGATGAACTCTATTGAAGTGCACTCAATTTCAAGCATAATTAAAATTTGATCATCATGAAATATAATATATTTTTAAAGTGGAGGAATTTTATTTTCACATTGGTAATTAATAGGCTAGATTTTTTTTTTTTCAATTTCCCTAAGTAGGAAAGGGGTGGAGAGCATCCCAAGGTAGATTAAGCATTTATTTATCAAGGGCAGTTTTTAAAAACTATCCAAAGTGATGACCGAATTTTTGGGGCAGTCAAAAAGTGGTGATATTTCTTCAAATATCAAAATTTCCTTTCTTTCTTTTGATGATTTCTTTTTAAAACCAAGCATCTACAACAGAATATTCCAGTTTTTTTTTTTTGGGTGGGAGGGGGGTCAGCCTGGTGCAAAAATTCACCTAAAAAGAAAACACTCTCATAGGTAAGCTTTTGTGGTCAGTAGGGCCCACTACTAGGTTAGGTTACTATGGTAGGTTTGTGGCGCTGATTAGTTGTGGGTTCGAACCCCAGTAGGTACCACCTATCAATCCCCCTACTCTTTCCCACGTGTGAAGAAGGGCTTTGAGCTTTTCTCTTTCCTTGTATACTAGGGAAGCTGTCTTTATGTGTTGGTGTGTGTGTTTGCTGCGTTCCAAGGCTTCGTGGTGTCGATCGGAGCGATTTTTCTTTCGTGGCGGATCTGGGCTCTCTTTGTGATCGAGTTTTGCAAGCAGGAGTTGCAGAAGAGAAGAGAAAGGGGACCTGTGGGGTTGCATGGACGTGCTACGTGGAGTAAGAGGAGATTAGGAAGCAGTTTCAATTTGTGGGAAGCTTAGGGTTTGAAGATCTGGTACACGGAAACTATGTACTGAGACTGTGTTTTTTTTTTTTTAATTCCTGCTTTTCCTTGCATGATGTCGCTGATTATATGGAGCCTTGAGTTCTGCGCAAGGATTTTGAACGAGGAGTTTGAAATGGAAGAAGCGGTATTTTGAGGGAGCGTTGCAAAAAGCTAGGGTTTCGGATTGCAGTAGTTTTGTTGGGAATTTTTTGGGCAAGAAGAATCGGAAGTTACGGGAAGAAAGTAGGCAGCTTTTTTCATGCTTCCAAACGATTGTGTCAAGTCCGGCTAGGGTTCAATAATTAGATAGTCCAGGCAAGAGAATGCTTTGCAAGGCTAGGGTTTGAGATTGCCTGTGGAAGAAGCAAAAGGGAATTCTAAGAGTGGCAGGCACAAAGGGTTGGAATCTTGGAGCCGTTAGGGTTTGAGATTAAGTGTGGAAGAATTTAGAAACGAAGATTTTAGGGATGGAGATTGAGACGATGATACTGGCACCAGCACCAGCACCAGGAGTTTTTCCTGACCAACCGACAAGAGATGCACCAATGTGTTTGAGAATGATGAAGCCATCAGGAACACAAGGATTCAGGGAAGTCTTGTATGACCTAGTACTGGCCTTGCCTGCATTGCTTTTCTTGCTGTTTCTCCTCACAAGACTGCGATCCAGTGTGCGGAAGCTGATGCAGAGTCGCTCACACATAATGACCACTTACTACACATTTTTATGGGTGATTTGTATTCTGAACATCTGCTGGACTCTTCTGAAGATGCAGCAGACAAGAGGACCTGACCAAGAGACTGCCTGGAATGTCATGTCACTGGTTACAAGGTTTGGCATGGTGCTGCTAGAGGTTAGTGTTGTGGTGTTTCTGTCACAAGGATATCTCATCAGTGGCTGGGATGCATTGCTCCGCACACTCCTTTTCTCTGGCCTCTTTGCTGCGGTTGATGCCTTGTTGAATGCAGTGTACATCTTTGGACTCTCCATTCCTTTGTTCATTACACAGGATGATGCCGGAGACTGGAACAAATGGGGCTTCTGGATGATGCATAATCTCTTCTTCACAGCAGTTTACTTTGTGATTCTTATCCTTCCTTACACCAGGTGGCGGGACCGATTACCAGCACGGCCAGCTTTTTATCACTATGTCCTGATTCTATTCATCCTTAATGGCTTGGAAGCCTTTGGAAGTACACTTCTTGGATTTGGAGCTGATTTTGGGTATTGTGTCTATGGCTTGGCTGCTTTTTTCTATTATGCTCTTTACCCACCTCTCCTCTATGCAACCTTCTTGGCAGACTTCCTGCGGGAGGAAGATTTGCAAATGGAGGATGCATATTACTCAGAGATGAAAGACGCAGGTTATTTTGATGCTGATTGGGAGTAGCATTGGGTCTCTCTGTCATACAAGCCAAATAATGTAGGAGGGCAGATAGATGAGGCAAAGACAAGTTCTGCTTGAAATGTATATATGAAAGCTGGTAGGATGATTTGAGACCTGAGGTCAAGGGCTGGATAAGTTCAGCTGCACAGAGGCTGAAGGAAGCCATTGTCAGTTTGTCTGTTGTAACTTTATTGGCCACAGTAAATGACCCATGTCCACAATCTTGTCTGTGGAAATTTCTTTCTGCCCCTCTGTACAGTAACCTTGGCAATAAGAGTCTTCAGATGGATGTTAATGGAAGTTCCCTTGTTTGGTACTACCCTCTGTTTATGCATGCCTCAGACTCAGATGCTTCCATGTACAGGCACAAGCTAAAACAAGCTTGTTGCAGCTTGTACGATGATATTGTTGACTTTTTCTATTAGCTCTGTTTCTAGAGTCCTAGTCAATATCTTGAAGAAGTTGTCTTCCGATTGCTTCTGGAAATGTGACGGAAACTCAGAACACAGATTTGTGTATGATCATTTGCCCTTTTCTCTACCTTTACATATTGCTTCTTCCTGTTCACAACCAGTATATTTGCTTTCATGCTCCTTTATGTTTTGGAAGCAAGCTTTGCAAAAAGTAAGCAATTATAGTTGGCCTTTGAATCTCGATTATCACTTGTATATGTGTTGGGACTTTCACACCATTGTTTCCACAGCCAAGCACAGTAATGCACACAATAGACTGAATTCTTCATGTGATTTTCTGAACCATGAAAATCACAACCCAAGTATTTGATTTCTGACTGTGATGTAGATTGCTACATCTGCTGTGTATAAATCATGCTTATCATGCCCTTGGAGACATAGGCTCCATGTGCATGTTTGTGTGATGTCAATGGTTTCACAGATACACTTCTAAGCTTCTGTGGCTTTGTTGGTGACCAGCCCAATTTTTTTAATTCTTCCTTCAACCTCACCTTTGGTATTCATTTCTTCTTGGGCTTCTTTGGATCTTTTCTTGTTCTCTAATCTTTCAGCTGCTCCAGCTTTAACCAAGAGCCCAGTACTCCCCTACTGTGTTCCCTCATGAAGTGTGGCTGATTCATCTGGAATCCACAAGAGAACTCTTCTGCAAACCACTCCAATGAGTGAAATCCACTCCCAAAAGCTCTTCATTTTCTCCCACAATCATCAATTCATTGCACGAGGCTCCTTCCACTTACTGAAGCTTTCTTTAGTTCAGCAAGGCAATGAAAATAAACAATGCATGGCTTTACATGCCACTATAGCAACAAGGAAACAATAAAACACAAATGGAATTTACAAAGCTTACAAAAATAGCAAAAAATTAGTTTGCATGTGTTGGAACCTATCCACCACAGTCATCTAAAATGTCTGAAAGGATCACATATAAACAGACTACTTTTATCTTTTTCTGATTTTTTTCTCTACAAAGTGGTTCCATTGGTCCAGTCTATCATCATCAACTAACATAGCTTTGTATCTGTCGTATAAGTGTATTTTGGGCCTCAGCAAAACAGCTTTGAATTTGTTGTATAACTGCTCTTATTTGGCCCTCTGCAAAAAAACTTGCAATACCTGTAAAAGCTTTACAGAAGATACAACTTACACCTAATCTGCAAGCCAAGCCTAAGTACTACAGAATCTTCCTTTTCACCTCACAAATCCTGACCACTTTGGGTGTTGAGGACAAATTGCTGAGCAGTTTTAGGCGGCTTTTGCAAAACCAAGTTGCGTATTTCCAAAGTCAAAAACAGTATGGTAAGCACCCATGAATACATCTCCTAGAATCCTGTATGGAAACACAGATACAAAACCAGACATTGAAACTAGTCAGCTGTAAGGTCACACAAAACTAGAGATTACATATGCTCTTCAATGCCATCATCCAAAGTTCTAACATACACAACATCATACATAAAGAACACCAATGAATGTGCCATGGCTAAAAATTCCTCTTCCCACAAATCTGCAAACAAGTTTTTTTTCAGAGAACCAATGTTGAAGGAGGCCAGAATAAACTGTTTTGTCACAGATAAGAATTTCCACAAATGTCGCACAAGAGTGGGTAAAATACCATAGTGGCCCTGCTGGAGGAGGAATGTCAAATCCAATGAAGCCACTGATGCACTGAGTTTCGGGACCTTCTCCAATCTTCAAAATATACTGAAAGGTACACACACATACACAATGCATCAGTCATAACTATTGTCAACCTCTGTGCACAAATGGAAGGACTACACCTTACATCAGTCTTGTTCAACTGAGTAAATACAATGACCACAGGAAAGTCATCCACCCAATTGACAGGGAATGACTTGTGCACAAAGGGAGGGAAGAGCTGTAAAAGCACGAAGAGTCACTCACCTCATCAGGTGTAAGCTCAAATGTTTTGTCAGCAATTGTGAAGGCCACATTTGGCATAGATGAAAGCAAGTTACAATCAACCACTGATTCTCCATTAGGACTGGGCAGTCTCTCGCAGAGCTGAGCACCCCAAAATGGAACAACGGATATAACAACAACAATCATTTCATATCACTGTAAGATCAAAATGCAACTTGAAAATGCTCACTTGATGCTCATCAAAAGTACCAATTGAATTCTAAACCTTAAAAGTCCTCTACAAACTCATAATTACACTAGTGTCTTGGGGGTTTTGTGTACCAACCCGATTGAGGTAGGAATCAATCTGTTCCCTGGTTCGGTTCTCTCTCAACTGATTTTGTGCCCAGATGACAGCCATCTCACAGACTGTGCATGCTGGGTCAGCTTTTCCAACTCCACTGGAGATAGATGCATCCTTGTTGAGCACACTGGCAATACCTGGCTCACTGTTTTAACATGCAGACAAACTCTTCCACATGAGAATCCAGTCAATCTGCAGCATACAAAACACCATCCTGATTGGAAATCACTGATCTTACCTGAAATCAGCAATGTCAGCAACAGATACATCATCAAAGGGAGTTCATCACAAACCTTTTCTCACTAGAGCCGAATTTGCATATCCCAATCTGAGTGCACACATTGATGGGATTTATCTGCAGAGGAAAAATCTCTCATTTTAGATTGCACGCCATCAGTGAATCAAGGCAAACTGGACCACCATGAGCTCTAAAGGGTAGATGTCAGTAGAAAGTCACAATCCAGAAACAAGAAACAGCATACTGCCTACTGCTCTGTATGACATGCAGGTTCCATCAGCATTCCATCAGATATCAACATCAGACAATTCCATCCCAAAATGCAAGTCAGCAGACATTTCAACCTGTTCCAGAAGCATTTCGATAATCTGGTCACCATATTCTTGAACAATCAACTTGCACTCGTTGCTCACAATGCCAGTAGCGCCAATGGCCAAATTAATCTCCGTCACAATCCCCTGGTTTGGTCACATTACACATGCCTTAATGATGCCATCCTATCTCAGGCAAGTGGTTCAGAAAATGTAAAATTGCTTTAAGACAGCTCTTCCTGGGAGATTTGGTGAAGTACTCACTGTTGGACCAGCCAATAGAGATGTACCAGAATCTGCAATTGCAGCACATCCTCCTTTGCAAAATCCTACATAAAATCCAAAGCCACAATTGAAAAAAACTCCATACTAAATTAAGAATCCTTTCAACAGAACACCAATATAAATAATGTCTTTGAAGTACAGAATTAACAAGTCTGCATAGAAGCAGCACCTGAACTTTGCCCACCGATAAGCACATCACCCATGTTGAACTGCCACAGCAAACAACACAATTAGCTTAGCAGCCTATACTCTAAAGATCACTATTGCTAATCCCCTCAATACCTTGCAAAACAAAGATCTCCAAGAAATTCAGTGCCAAAAATGTCATCTTTCAAAAAACTTCAACCATTACCTGCCAGTAGCCCTTTTGAGTGACAGGAGTGTAGACATGTTCACCCATGAAGTGCTTGGGATCCACCCCACCAAACACCAACTCTCCTCCATGCTCCTCATCAGTTGCATCACGGTTCAACCAGAATGAGAACACAGGTTCTGTCACAAGGCCCTGGTTCAACATATTGTACCTGAGCACCTCCACATGCCCCATGTTCTTCTCACACCAGCCTCCAAAATCTCAAACTAAGCAGAGCACAAATGTTGGACTTGACCAATATCACGATCTAACTACAGATACAATTTCCAGAAGTGATATGTATATATGTATCTACGCAGAATTGCAGAGAAATCTCCACAACAAGAATTCAAAGAGAACACAACAATCAAGATCTCTAAGAGATTTTGTGCAGATAAAAAAAATAAAACAAAATTGGGTACAGATAACATGACTACACAACATGCAAAAAGGAGCATACCAGATAGGGGTCACATGATTCACGGATATCTCCTCAAATCCAAGGCCAAGAATGCCATCAAACTTAGCTGCGACAAAGACAAGCCCAGGCTCCTTGGTTGCCTCTGCAAAGACCTGCACACATGAGCCAAAATGGAGTCTTTAGAGGATTATGCTGCTCACATAGAACCATTCATGTTCTTCTCCACAAGAAAACAACTTTGCAGACAAAATGGCATTCACACACACCATAGCTTGACCATCTTCTGCAAGAACTGAAACAACATACACATATAGTTCATGCGGAGTGATCTACCTACCTGGCCTTTCACAGTGAGGTCGCCAAGAGTAACATCATCTTGGCTGAGAAAACCCTCAGTGGCCCCAGTTCCATACCTTATTGCAAAAGCAGTGCCTGAGAATCAATCATTCATGAATCCACAAGCTCATCAGTTTCATCAACAGAGCAAGATGTCCACAATGAGCCTAGTACCTATGTGCAGCTTGATTAGTGAACACCACTTGAAGCAACAGATTTGTTTTCACAAAAAATACAAGGAATCTATGGGCAGAGTTTGTGTGTCCATTTGTCCCAAAATTACACACATCTCATAAACAAAGGTCAGCCTGGCACTACAGGCACAAATGGAAACAAACTCTGCCAAACTACAGAAAGGAGATGAGGAGTCACAATCTATGACAAGAAAATTGATCAATCCTCACACTCAAACCAAATTCCCCAACAGATAAGAAGAACATGCAAGTTGTGCAGTTTGTGACCTAGTTTTAGAGAATTGAATGATGGGTATTTCTTTTTTACCATCTTCCTTGTATGTGCTTGACTTGCTGGACTTGTACTTGTGGTGGAAGTAGCAAGCAAGCTGAAAAAAAAACAGGAAAGAGTTGGATCAAGTTTCTCACTTTCTCCCAAAATTGTTAAAGAAACACAGAGAACAACACAAAAGTGTGGCTCAAGTCTTCTCCATTTTGCAGAATAGAAGGGTGTGGTAAAATTAAGAAGACAGTGGACAAATGTCTGAAAAGAGAAGTACCATACCGAGAAATAACATTTGGATGACGGCACCCACAAATTGGAGCTTCCAGTGTCGAATATGACTGTAAACGTCTGGTTCGGTGACCCAATTCCGATCTCACCATAGTACTGCGCGTCCATGTAATTGTTCAACGCGACATCATCCTCATTGGCTCCCTCCCACAGCAGCGTCCCACCTCCTAGTCGCACCGCTCTGTCGATCGTCCGCGCCTTCATGGCCCTCAACCCCTGCAAAGTAACACCCTTCTTCTTCAACACGACGACTTTGGGCACGCCTCGTTCTTCTCCGCCACATGCCACCTCCAACAACCCCGCCGCCGAAAGAAGAGCGAGCAATAAAACGAAATTCCGAGAGAAACCCATTGTCAACAACTGTTTTGCGCAACTGCTACAATTTACGGCGCAACAAAAGAGCTTGAGACGAGCAAGAAATTGTTGCTTGCGCACAAGAACGATGCATAGAACAATGCGTAGCTCGCCGGGCAAGTTGTCCACCGCCCTAATTTCGGTTCCCAGGATTATCGTACGACGGAAGCTGCAGCTGTGACCGGTCATGACCGGTCTCCCCGGTAGTTGTTTATTTTGTAGCCTACTTACTAGGTACCTAGTAGGTAGGTATATACTAGTTTTGTACCCCCTATGATTAGAGCCTCTAGTGTTGTAGAGTAGGTCCCTAGGCAAATAAACAAGGTGGTGCAAACTCCATACTTGTAGCCTTTTTTTTTTTAATTGCTGAAATTTTGCCAAAAAGTAAAATTCAAAATCAAAAATTCAAAAATGAAGTGATTTTGAAGAGTTTCCTCCAATGTTTGTTTTTTTCAAGTTTTTTTTTTCCATGGAAGTGACAAGCACAAAGAAAGAAAGAAAGAAAGAAAGAAAGACAAGCATATCCCAAGAATGGCAATCAATTTTTAGGACCTATACCAAAAATATTTCTTTTATAATTTGGCTACCCTATTCGAGCCAAGAATAGAAATGTGATGAACCTGACCTAAAAAACTTCATTTTTGGCAAATTTCTTTAAAATGAAGAATTTTGTGATAAAACGTTTCTTTTTCCCCCAAAAAAAAAGTTGGTTTCCACAAAAAAAAAGAAAAAATCTTAGCAAATGTCCACAACCTAGCCATTACAAAAAAAGTAAGGTGCAAAATGTAGAAAGGATTTTTGTTTTAAATAAAATAGGCCCAAGTCCCCATATTACAAGGAACCAAAAAATCTAAATTTGCCATATTTAGATAATAGCTTCCAAAAAGTCACAAAATTGGTGTTTTCTACTTCCCCTTCTAACCACTAGCCAAATTTGGCTAAGTCATCTTGTGCATGATCACAAACCCACCTACTTCACAAATTTGAAAAAAAAAACACCAGTTTCCATCACCAAAAGTGAGAATAAATAAATAAATAAAAATTAATGGATTCCTCTAGTTAGTTTTTAATGTGGCTTAAATATAGGAGGTTGATTAAAAAATATGTATTTCATATTTAGTTTATAGCCATTTTTGGCTAAATTTTTCTAAGGATGATCACCATTTCTTTCTACATATTCCTAATATATGAAGCTTCTTACTTAGTAGGTGTAAGAGGCCTTCATAGGCACAAAGATGCCTCCTATTTGTTTTATTTGAGGCATTATTAATGTGTATTAAAGTGTGGCCCTCCAAATACTCTAAGAAAATATTCCAATTCTTCTAGATTTAATATGAAATGAACTCTTCACCCAGCCCTAGACAATCCATGCAAGTTGCTACAAATTTGGTGGTGGCTTGTGTTGGGAGCTCTTATTTTAATCCTACAATAAAATATTTATTTATTTATTTATTTATTTATAATTAATAACCTTAAAATTAACAACTAAAAATATCATTTCAAATATTTAGGGTTGTGCCAAATTCATTTGCCTTAACAATATTTTAAAGTGGCGATATCATGTACACTAACGTGGCCTGTGAACGTTGGCCCAAGTGTTAATCACGCCCTTAACTGACTTTTCCTTCCAAAACCTGGTTTTTTTGGAATTTATTTGAATTTTTTCAGCAGCAGAAATCACTTAAAAAATCAATATCTCCCACATTCTGAATCCAAATCTTACCAAATAAATTCCATTAAATCCTACTCTTCAAGATCTTTCCAACAACACCAAAGGCACGTTCCAATTCCTCTGAAATTTTCAGCTATGATTTTAATTTAATTTAATTTTCAGTAAAGAAATCATTCAATATTCAAGAACTTTTGCACCACAAGTCGAAACGCGTCATGAACCAAGCCCATGCACCCCTCCTTGTCGAGAGCTTTCTAAAGACACCAAAAACACAATCTGAAGCATCCCAAGCCCTCGTCGAGAGCTTTCTAAAGACACCCAAAACACAATCTGAAGCATCCTGGTTCAGTGCATCTCATAACTACAAAACAAAACAAACTACCTTCCTTCATAGATAGATGGATTTCATAACTATCTCACATGCTGAACTATCATTTACAAGCCAAGATTGTATATATGTCTTGGAAGAGGGTAGGGTACAAGTAATTAGGTAAAGGCATTTGATTTTGAAATATCCGAATACTTAGGCCAATCCAACATTAACTAATTTTTTTTCTGATTTTTTAAATAAATACTTGATAATTGTGTCAAAAGTTCTAGAAAAATATAAGTTTTTTTTTTTTCAATACATAGGAATATACATCTTGAAATTTTGAAATCAATATAATGAATAAAAGTACACCAAAACCTTTTGAAACAGTTGTAACCCACTTTTAAGTAGAAAGAAACATTATTTCAATTTCTTGAAAAGATTTTAAATATATATTATTTATTTATTTATTTAAAAATTAGAACAGACATTAACATAATAGTATGATGATTTTTTTAATTCTTCAACCTTTTTTAAATAATTTTCAGAATATTTTGAAAATAATCTCTCACCTAAAGGGTATGTGTGACCCATTTCAACCCCAACTTTTTTTTTCTAAGTAAATAATTATTTCTTGTAGGTATTGATTTTCTAAATTAACTTTAATATTTTTCCAATTCTACTTTTTGCATGTCAAAATCTTGTTAAATTTCTTTAATCATAGTAGCAATCTTTAGACTAAGAAGTCTATTTATTGTGTTTTTTCCATGTTTATTACCTGGCAATAGTAAATTTTTATAACATAAAAAACAACAATAATACAAAAATAATAATGGATTAAAAAATAATTTTATTATGGTTTTTGTTATTAACTTTTCATCAAAGCCTTATTGAAGTTTTTTTAATAACATCACATTAATTAAAAACATTCATATTTCAAAAACAAAATTGCATCAAAATTTTAATTTATTTTAAAATTGACATGTTTTATTTTAATCAATTTTTGCATAATCTTTCAAATCATTTTTTTAAGAATCTCATTTTAATAAAATTTAAAATAATTGAAGCTAATTATTTGTATGTTTATCAAACAAATTTCACTTTAACAATTAGTCATATAATTATTATTTTTTACATTTCATAATGTTATGAAACCTTGTGATACTAAAAGGCAAGTGACAACCCAAAAAAATAATGATTAAATCAATTACCCAACATTCATATTTTCAAAAAAAACCCAACAAGTAGATGGGTAGACTTCAAAACAACCCATGAATTGCATGGGTGCACCCAAAATCTACACATGCACATCCATTAGCTTAGGGCAATAAAGAAAAAAAAGCTGAAATTTTCAATTTATATGCAAAGTTTAATCCCTTCACTTTAAAACACTACTTTTTCATTCACATCATTGAGCAATAGTCAATAAAACACAAAAAACTTCTATAACCTTGAACAAAACATTTAAACAAAAAACAACTTTGTTAATCTCCCATGGCCAACTTTTCACAAACACAAAAATGATTACCCCCTTATGCAAGACACACAAAACAAGTTGCAACAGGACAAAAAGCAAAGAGAAAAACATCCAAAATCACAATGAAATTCTAACGACCAAGCTCAAACACTAAACCCAACAATGTTGTTCTATGTTGCTCTTTTGTTCACCTTATATAATAACTCATGAAACATGCACATAGTCATTGTAGCCAATTTTTTACAAACAAAAAATCAACTTTGCTCACTTTTGATTAACATCTTGGGGGGGGGGGGATGGAACAATTGTCATAACACACAAAATAATTTGAAACAATAAGTCACAAAACATCCAAATAAACACCCATCCCAAAAACTTTTTGTCAAATTCCAAGTTGAACACCAAGTTCAACCACCTCAAGTGATGACACTACTCCTTCACTCATTTCATAAAGCAACAACTCATAAAGCACACGCATAACCACTATGACCTTGCATAAAACATACATACAAAAAACAACTTTGTTCACTTTCCACCAACATCTTTTCACACAAAAGAAAAACACAAAACAACTACCACCTTGAACAACACATACAAAACAACTCATAACAAGAAGTTATGACAAGCACAAGAAAAAAACAAATCAAAGAACACAAAACAACAAACATAAACAAAAAAAGTTCATACACTTACTTGCAAGTTTTTTAAATTAGATTCTAACGATGAAAGTCAACCAACCTAACCAACCACATTGTTTGTTTACTCATCTCACAAAACAACAACCCAACAACCTATAAAACAAGTGGAAGATTGTTGGCACCCTACAAAAGACCACAACTTTCAGAGCCCTAGAACAATTTAATACACAAATCACATTGAATTCGACTTGTGTAGGTGGACCTACACTACAACTTTTGCGCACTTATCTAGACCATAATGATTGGGCAGCAATGGGAGTACATGGATTGTGAATATTTGCTATTGTCAAGTATTTGTAATGGAGTTTGGAGTAATGGAAAAAGAAAATAGCGATAGTGGGGGCGTTTAGGAAAAAGGCAATACAACAACAATTTACTTTTTTTTTGTTTGTCAGGTTTTTGTTTGTTTTGAATAACTTCAAATGGTAAACGGACCAATGAGTGGATGAAAGAAAGAGTGAACAAAGCCAAGTTCTTTTGAAACCTACCACAGACGGATAAGAAAAAAAAAAGTAAAGGAGAGAAAACGTAAAATCTTGGTGTTTACTTGGGTTGTGTGCTACCTACCAGCTTTTGTTTTTCCACAACCTCCATAGGTTTCAAAACAACGACAAAACCTTTTTGCAAGAATTTCTTTCTTTGCTTGGTTAGCTTAGATAAATTGATTTACCCCATCATTAATTTCATCATAGTTTGAAGAAAAGGTGCGACCTTATTTGTGCTTGAAAGGAAAAAAATTCAAGGTTTAGGGTTTTGAAATAGGCATCCAAAAATAATAATAATAATAAAGAGGAAAAGGCCACATAAGTGGATTATCTTGCTTACAAAGCCAATTTATCCAGGTAACCAGTCCACTCACAAGCCTATTCAGGGGACCTTTTCATTAAAGCATTTTTTCTCCCCTTTTCTATCTGGTTTCTATCATCGATAGGCTAGGGGACCCAGGCAATAAGGAAAAGCAATTGAGAGTAACAACATTTGGTATTAGAGGGTCCTTCTAAAGCAAGCACATGTCAATGCAACATAAAATACAAACTTCATTAGGGTACCCCACTAACCAGCCATTTCCGAGCATTGTGACGCATCTTTTAAATGGATGAAAACATAGCTAGTTTTCCACCACAAAATTAGCAAACTTTTGTGTGGCATTCCTTGTTTCGAATCTTGCAAAATTAAAAGCAAAGAATGTAACTTGTAATATTTTCATATTAAAATGTTTAAGCCTTATTGAATTTAATAGAGTAATGATCGTGACACCCAAGCCTATAACAAAAATAGGGTTTGGCCTTGGCATAATGCCATAGCAAATAACTTTTTGAAAAGTTTTTTATCTTTTTTTTTTTTTCGTTTCGTTTCATATTGTGTGGCTGGTTTTGTAAATTTAAGATTATCTTATAACAATAAGGAGTTTTTAAAAAATGGGGCTTGTGTTACACCTTTTACCTCATGGGCACCAAATGTCCCATGTCCCCCAATTAATCATGTCTCATCGAACCTCATAGTTCCCATCACCACCATAAACCTATCTTCCACCTCATCCCTTACACAAACCACCCATTAATTACCCTTCCAATTTTAACAAATCATACACCACCTATTAGTTCCTCTTACTGGCCCCCAACCTTTTGTATGAATGTGGGGTCCCAACCTTACACTTTCCCAAACCCCCTCAATCATGCACAACATGACATTTTTCCCCTCCCACTTTATTGGTCCCTATAGTTGGCCATGATCATACCTTTTAACCCACCCCCATTTTTTCAACATGCTTTCAACCTCCACCTAAAATCTTATGCCCCACATGTGGGCACCAATTTACCATTCAAAGGTTAACTTGTCATAAACATTTTTGTCAAACATCTAACTCATCCAATCCAAACCCTTGTGATCATCCTAACTCAATATTCACCTTTGCTCCCACCTTGCCTACATCAACTTGGACATGGGTTTCATCATTGGATGTCTTCAAGTCCTTTCATTTAGGCCTTTTCCATCTTTAATTGTACAACTACATCCCCATTGCTCTATAACATGATGTACAAATGGCATTTCATTTTCCATCAGATAAATTAGTGCAAGACCCGTACAATGTGGCAGTTTGGCACTTATTCCTCTTACTACCCCAATGGTGTTTCGCTTTGCCCTTCATGATGGGGTAACATGGCATAGGGAAACCCAAATTCAATTCAAACATTTTCTAACTTGTGATTAGGAAAACTTGTAGGAGGAGTTTTTCTTACAAGCCCAAACTTTAATAACCAGTTCAAGTTCAATCCCTCTTCCCCAACATGGTCCTTTAACTCACAAATGTTTGCTCTACAATTTAGCTCTTGGGCATGCGTGCAAAGGAATACTCTCAGGCAACTTGTGCTTTGGCACCATTTTTTCCTACACCCATGTCCTCTGACACCACTTCAATTCTCACCACATTACACTTTAAATCAAATGGCTACTTCTCACTTTTCATCAAAGGCTACGAACCAAATTAAAACCTTAAACTTTCTTTCAATTCCTTCAAGTTGGTGTTCTACTGCATGCTGCATTTATCAATAAGTGGTCCTTCTAGGATGGTTTTTGAACACTTTCGGAATAGTTTTCACCCAAAAGATTCGGCTAATGGATTCCTTCAATTGTTCCAACTTTGTTCTCATATCACATAGGGTCACATTCCACCCCAAATCGCACATGTCTTTAAAATGGTTTACCTTTTTACTATGACCAAGTCTTTAAGTGGAGTATGTTCCATTGTAGTGGGTGAAGCATTGTATCAACTCACAAGCCATGTTTTATGCCTTCAATTTTGCGAAACCTTTGCAACACATTTTTCCCCACATCAATTTGGAGTTGCAATTAAAGGTGATTACAAAATAGTATTCCATGGTGTCACATGAACCCTTGACCTTCACCCCAACTAAGTTGTTTTTTAGCTAAACATGGCAAACACCTTCGATTTAGTGTTAAAAGGGCTCATATTTCAAAAACTCCATACAACAAATGGGGACATCATACAACTCATCCCCTTTGTTTGTGCATTTTATGTATTTGAATATCCCTTTGTTTTACAATCATCATATTCGTGAAAATGATGTCATAATCATCCCATGGGAACCCATCAAGGTGATCATTTTGGGGGGGCATTATTCCCTTTAGCCCATTTTAAGGCTTTACATTTTACAGTTAATCATTTATTTTCTTATCTATTTGCATCCATTGCAAATAACATTCACATCATAAGTCCCCTTTAATTGTATCATCGACATATGAACATTTCTAGATCGAACTTCATGTGATAGGTCTTTTTATACAACTTCATAAATGTGTAGCATGGTCACCTTTTGGCCTGCCATTAGACTTCAACACCCCATCCTAGTTTACCACCCCATTTTAAGGAATTAAAATCTTGGGGGTTTTGTTGGGCACCTTAACTTTCACATCATCCCTCATCAAAGATGCCATGTTAGAAGATGTTCAACATGTGAACCTTCCCCCTAAAATGGGTGATGTTCAAGGAGCTTTTGGAATTCTAACTTATTGTTTCATGCAACGCCCATTGTATATTTTATAATGCACACCTCCATTTTTCACCTTCACAAAGTCCTTTATTTCCTTTGACTTCTCCCTACTTCAAATGTTTGTACACCTTCTGGGTCCGGGATCAGTCGATAGCCTAGAAAGACCTTTAGTTCATAAACAAATTTCCCTCCCGATAACTTTTGGTGGTGGCAGGTTCATGTCGATATCCACCATTGCCCCCAACATCCTATTTAGGGAGTTGGGCCCTTGGCACTTTAATCATAGTTGCTAAGTTTATGGTTGATCAATGTCCCTTCCTTTTTGAAGCCTTAACACGAGTTGACAACAACACATTTCCTTTCCCACAACACTTCAAAGTGGCATGTGATTTTCTACCACCCCTAGCTTGTGTGTATCTTCCTTCATTTGAATAATTCATCAGGCAACAAATGGTTCAACTTTAATATTCCATCTTGAAACATTGCACCATCATACCCTTTTCAACATGTTTTTCGACAAGATATTTAAAGCCCATCATGCTCGAATTTTATCATGTTTTAGCCCAAAGGTGGGCACTTGGTTCATAATTCAATTAGTCTTTCCATCTTTTTTATTATTTACCCCAATTTTTTCCACAACACTTCGTACATGACTTGGACTAACCCATCCATTAATTGCAAGTACCCCTCAATGTGTGTGCACACATCCCATTGACCCTATGGGTATCCACCTTTTATCTTGCATTCATGGTAACGAACACATTGGAACCCATGATGTAATTTGCAACACCTTTGCCACCATAACATGAAATGTTAGCTTCCATGTGGGATGAGACAATTACATGCACTTCTTTCAACCACGTTCAACTCCTTTCATTGATGAATTGACATGTTCACCAAAGATGGCATCACTTGAGCTAACGTTGTCATTACCGACCGAACGTGAATGGATTTACTTCCTCGATCTTGCACAACTCAAGGATTTACTGTATTTAATGTAGTTCAAGCCAAAGAAAGGAATTATCGCAACGAACACCCCATTAATGAATTCTTTCCTTTAGCAATTGAAGTATTTGGTTGTTTACACAAACATGCCGATGTGCTTTTACACAATTGTGACAATGCCATTTGGAGCTTGGAAGGGCCAAAGGCCTTTCATTTTTCTACTTTCATCACTTTTCTTCATCAAAAAATTTTGATCACATTATAAAGGATACAAGCATCCTCCATTTCAAGTTGATCAATAGCCATAGGCTTGGTTACTTCTTGACTTTCACCCCTTTAAGATACACCTCCCATCACCATGACAAATTTATTAAAAGTTGTTGGCTTTTGACATAGAAATGTGGTCAACCTATCATAAGTGGTCAATTCTAGACATGGAGAGATTTTGACATCTATTTCGAATCAATTTCACATCTTGTAACTTTTTCCTTTTCCTTTTTAAAAAACTTCTTTATACATTTTCCTAATCTATGATGTGTTTTTTAATAAAATTTTACAAGATTTGAAACAAAAACAACATAAACACCTCACTTGGGCTTTTGATGCAACCAGTCGCAATAATGAAAAACACCAACAAGACAAGGCCATTGTCACTATAGTTGACCCTAGTTTTATATTACTTGCTAATGTGTTATTTCACTTTAATTGTTATGCTTTTGATATTCTATATAAATGTAGACTAAAGTAGAATGTTAATTGGTTAATTGTTAGGGTTTTTTATTCTAATTATTGTTAATGCAACTTCATAATAAATAGATTACACTAAATGAGATTGACTTTCATCACCAACTTTGGTTAGGTAGCCACCAATAGTTTATGCTCATTAATAAAGTTTATGTTTCTACCTATTAATAAGATGCATGTTTTTGTCCATTAATTAAACACCTTTTTGAGGTCAAGTGCAAGGGGAAGCTTTCTCTCAATTGTTGTAAGATATTATAACAATACTGCGGTTTATATTGAGCATTAATATTGAGGTTCCAACCATGTATGCATTGTAATTTGTTGAGTTTGAATCACAAATTAACCTCAATGAGTCTTTTGATCCTATTGATAAAGAAATTTGGGACATGGGGTCTCCACCTGGAGAGAGAGAAAAACAAGATGATGAAAAGATAGTTTTGTCACTATAGCCCATAGTTTCATTTTCTGAGGCAAAGGCTGCCCTTGACACCATGCACTTATACCTTGCACAACAACATAGTGATACTAATGGGTCTCTTGCAAAATGTTTAACAATCCCAAAAAAAGTGATTTCAGCTAGGCATTCTAATTTTGGATGAACAAATATTTTTTCATATTACCAAACTTTTCAATAAATAATGTTTATTTTTCATTGGTGTGAGTTGATTTATTTTTATAAATTTTATATTTTTTAATTTCACCCTTTTTTATGGTTATTTGTGGGACTTGGATAATTATTAATTTTTTTTGACTTTAAAGGCATAACATTAAACTAGGGTTGATTGTATTCAAAACAACAACAACAAAAAAAACTCTAACCCTACAAAAAGCCAAATCTGTAACCCTAATTAACATCACCCATATCCCAATCAAACATGACCCACATCCCAAAAATATGAATCCCCAAGTCTAAACATAACTTACCCATTTTAGGTCTAGAAAACACCCATAACATAACCTAAATCCCCTAGTTTGAAACATGGTAGTTTAGTGCACATTTGCCCATCATGTGATAATCCTAACAAAATACAAAATCAACAAACAATTCCAAACAAATATAAATACCTACAAACACACTAAGACATAAATAAAATGTTAGTTAATATCACTAAACATCCAAGACATGATTTACCACATTCATTCATTAAGCATGAATCTATTTTTGGTTTGCACCAATGGTTGAATATGAATTTCCATTGTCTTGGACTTTTGAGATGTTTCTTGAAAATGTTTGAAGGTGTGCCACATGTAGAGAAATCTTCAATCTTTTCACTTTTTTCTTGCACCATTTTTCAATTGTCTTATAATAATCAATGTCCAAAAATTGCTTTAAAACAATTTTTAGAAGATCACTTTAAAAAGAATTTTTACATAAGAATTGATGTATGAAAAAGAATCTTAAAGATGTTCAGCTTTGTGAATGCTATATGAAAACACTTCCAAAACCTTAGTCCCGAAAACACTTTACATGAGGATGGTAGTCAATTGAAGAAATGACAACATACATGGACATGGTTCCTAAAGCTTTCCTCCACTTCATAATGGTTGTTGCATTAACATATGACAATCTCACAACACCTGATATACACAAAAAACACAGTTAACACTAAATGTTTCAAATGTTGCATAACTTGATAAATCCCCCACTCCCACCATTCATAACCAAGACCATGAAAATGAAACGGGTTTGATAAAAGCATTTGTTTAAAAAGAAAAAGCTTAACTTGAAACACACACAAATTCACCATGCAATTGTTGCAGTGATGCCATTTTTTACTTCAGAACATTGGTACAGCTGGGTTCAGCTCCATCTGGCAATAAACTGCATATATACCCATTACGCTGCCAATGACACAGCCAAGAAAAAACCACCGATACAGCAGCAACTGCACCTTTCTTTTTATCTTGTGGTTCAATCAGCCATCTTCAAGAAAACTGGTGATTGAGAGTATAATAGTGAGCCCCCAAAATTAGAGGCAATAAAAGTAAAAATTTAGCACTGATTCCTAGACCTGCATCCTGCTTAAGAACACCAGGCATATGACAACCACGGGTAATGATTTGTAGTACTGAGGAAAACCAAAAACCTGGTATATGGACAAACAGTAACTGTACTGAGCTAATACTTGAGTTGTACAAAACACTGCAACAGTGATCAGTGATTGTATGTGAGAAGAATTGCAGCTGCCGTGGGTATAAATTTAGAAGCTCTTGGTGTAGCTGAGGACCCTTTCTCTGTTTCAGTCGCCCTTTCATAGGTTCTGTGACCCTGAAGTATGGCAGATATTAAAAATACGGCGCTGGTGCTGTGATGAAACAGCCACATCCACTCACACATCTAGATCTCATTGTGGGGTACAAGTTTCTAAGGCAGAGTGACAGATTAGATACCTGCCCTTCAATCACAGTAGTGTCCACAATATGCACTCTCTTGTTCAACTGCCATGTTTGAGGCACTTGCCAAAAAATCCCACTTGGTCGCTCCCATCCTCTGCAGCCTCACTCTGCAATAATCCCTGCAAGAGGTAGGCAGCTAAAAAGTTACCCACCTCCGAACCAATCTCTCCAACTCAATCCCACCCTATGCAAAAATCTTCATAAAAGTGTGTGCACTTGGATGGTGCAAATAAGTGAACTTAGTGGGTACAGGATGACAATGGTGTCTCCACGTAATTGTGTTAAAGAAGATTTTGAATAGTCAAAACAGGATTCCAGTGTGCAGAAAAACACAGAATTAAAAATTATGGCCTACCTTTCCATGGGCACACCACACATGAAAATGAATGGAGCATGTGGGCAAACGGCATTTTATACAGGCACCACCCTTCCGCTTGCATATGGAGCAGACCTGCAACAATGAGTAACAATGTGTTAGATTTAAATGCCCACTTCTTAAAGTCCTTACTGTCACAACTAGCATACATTGTGAATCACAGTAAGAAAACAGATTGTGAAGTAACATATGAATAACTGGTTTCAAGGAAAAAGAATCCTCTTCCAATTGCCAATGAGGTCTACTGCTGCTAAGGCACAAATCTCAAATAAATTGCTGCTCAATTAGCAGATATAATAAGAGTTCACACCATCTTGTAAGCCAACTTACCACTTTACGGTTTGAAACTGTAACACCCGAAACATCAAAGACACCCATGGTCTCAAAATTGAGACATCTGGTACCAGGCATCCAGAGAGTGCACACCATGTGTGCCCATTGCTTAACTGCTGAATCACGAGCTGCTGCAGTTACTGTGTTTTCCAATTGCCAAATATCATGGCTGCTTTTCCCATGAGGATTGCAGGAGGAGAGAGCATCATGCTGGGCAATGGTGGAATTTATTCCATTGACAGTGTATACCCTTTCACATGCCTTACAAAAGGATCCTCGCTTTGTTTTGGACTTCCTGTTTCCACAAAACTCACAGCTGTTGTTTCCTCCTACTTTGCTTTTCAATTCCCTGACAGGTGCATGAGATTCTAAGTGACCTCCTTCACTTGAAGATTCTAGATCCCGCCACGTCTGCAGCAACCCTTCAACAAAACCTCGTGTTTTTTGAACACATGTCATGGGCCCACCACCATACCCACAAAGGATGCAGACCTGCTTCCCATGATATATGGTTATTTCCTGAATTGCAGATGGTCATAAGTTTTGACAGAGGTAAACTACCAAATTGTGAATCGAAGTTCAGCTGCACTTTGATAGATGTTAAAACTTGGATTCATAAAAACTGACTACACAGATTAAAAGTGCCTAAGGCAACAGGACTTACTGGATTGACTACATTGAATTTGCATGTACGACAAAACCATGGGCCTTTGGGGACCTTGGGCACCCCGTAACATGCTTGATGCACCTGTGACAAGTCCACAAAAAGCAACAGCGGCAGGCTGATCAGCAACAAAGAACTTACATTTTTCAATTCTAGTCACTGATCAAAAAAGTAAACTGCAAGAACTGTCAAAGCCAACACACAACAGACACAGATATCTGAGCTGTGTACTCTTATGACAGTGTTTTACTGATGCATGATGATATCCACCATAGCAGCATATCGCAAGGAACTACAACTGATTTAAGCAATGGCAAATGACTGAAGTCTTTAATTGCTTTTTCACCTTCACAGGGCAGCGACCACAGGAAAGAAGCTTGTTGGATATCTTGGAGGTTGACATCCCACAAACATCACAGCTAGTGTATGATTTTTTCGAGTTACCAGAGTAGTCAGAGGTGCGGACTCCTTGGCAATTCTTTGATGGAAAAGAAATCTTGTCCTCCTGCTGTGCAACAACTGATTGTTTGCCTTCAATCTCTGTCCTACTGTTCGTGATTGGAGTACTAGCAACCATCCTTTTCTTCACTCTGTCTTTATGAGATGAGGTTCCCAACACAGAACTGCAACAAACTAGCATATGTTCAGCAGAAGAGCTGTAGCTGAAAATGGTCATGGTCATGGTCGACAATGGATAGCATTTTTTTGCATACATACATCACAAGAATATGTACAACTAGATTTTGGAGTAGATCTGTTTGCGCCCAAATAAACTAGTGCACCCAGCATACCTTCCAAGTGCCTTGTCTTCAACATTCTTGGCCTCTACCAAGCCGTCTGCCACTTTCAGTCTTTTGACCGAGTTGTCCAGAATTTTTGTTGGAACATGGACCCTTTTCTTCAAGGTAGACTTAATGTCATCTGATGGAACCTGGTTTGGTTTAACCTCATTTGCAACACTCACATTATCATGCATTACTTCTGCTACTTGGATGACTTTGACATCCTGAGCCACTGCAGGTACATCTCTGCTATGTGGCAGTGCTTTGGCACCCACTTTGCTTGAGCGTGGCTTCTTTCTCACAGGAACTATTTCATAGGTTTCTTCCTCACAGAAATTTTGTCTCAAGGTGACCTGAGAGGGCATCTTTTGAGTCTGTATCCCCGATGTCACATCTGTTTCCTCACAACAATTACCCTTGGCTTGTGATGACAATGATCTCTTGTCCTGTAAAGTTGCATTGCTTTTGCCTACTACATCTGCTGCCTGTGCATCTTTGGGTCTATGCCACTGAGCATTCCTTCTACTTGAGACATTTGACCTCACTGATCGCCCGCTACGAGGCACAGTACAAGGACTCTCACTGAAAGGGTATGGCTCTGGTGACTTAGTCTGTGCTGCTGTCATATCAACTTTGCAAGCTTGAGACAAGTCTGTAGATTTGTCAGCAATATCAAATCCTTCCATATCCGGTCCTGTTGCTTTTTTCTTGCCAGTCAACTCATTTAGACTCCTAACTTTCTGAGCTTCATCCTTCTGCAAAACACCAACAATACTTGACTCCAAGGGTGGACCCTTTTCAGGACATGACACCATTTCACTTGTATTCTTGATATCTATTGGAGACATGGCAACTGCACAAGAATTAGACTCCATCCTCTCGTGCAATCCTTCTGCTTTAGCTGCAGGAATTTGCTTTGATACAGCCCGATATTGAGGATCTATCCGTTCCGCTCGATGTTTCAGTATGTTGCTTAAAGATACCATACGCCCATTCTGGGTATTAGGACGCCCAATGGGTCTCCTTATACTTCGGAATTTCTTCGTTGTAAGATTCTGTGCAACTGGCGTGGTCACAGCAATTGGAGATTCTGACCTCCTTTTCTCAAGGGATACTTTCTCATTGCTCAAGTTGTTGTGTGCCACTGGCCCATCTCCTAAGTTTTCCTTCTCCGTGATGGGTGAAGGATGATGATCAGATGCATCTGCTGGAGGAGACCCATCAGTTGCAGTCTCAGAAAGGCCATGTTTCGAGTGCACAGCTCCTAATGTGGTCCGCTCACAAAATATTCCTTGAGGTACTCGAATTACAAGTGTTCGGTTCTTCCTCCGCAGTGTAGGACCATCTCCCTCACTGTTCCTGAATGTTTCAGGCTCCTCAATCCCTTTTAGTTCCACTGCTGGGACGCATGGAGGACCACAATTGCCAGTGGGAACTCTTCTCCATTTCAAGCTTTTGTTCTTTCCAGCAGTTGATTCACTCCTGTCTTCACCCTTTTCACCAGCAACCTCATGTAGCACTTCCAGCTTCTGCTTTTGATTTCCTAAATCTACATCATGTGCTGGCTGAATTTGTTCTGCAGTATTATTATACTCGCCAGATTCCAAAGTCTTTCTTTTCTTTGAATCTCCCACTCCTCCGTTGGAATCAAGTTGTTTCCATTTCAAGTTCATTTGCCGTTTCTTTGCCTGCTCAACTTTTTCTACTTCCAATTTGTCATTATCCTCTTCTGCCTCTTCCATGGTGCTTGCTTGCTGCTCTCCTCTCCCCCTCTGTGCAACAGTACTGATCATGAGCTTCTCAGATTCGTTGCTAGATGAAGGGCACCCTGGAGGTGATAGCGTTTCCAGTTTGGTGACATCCACTGCTGTAGAGATGATAGGGTTCAAGTTTGTTGCCACTTCCACATTACCACCATCAGAAGAACACAACTTGCCTATTTCAGAGGCCTCGTCATGAACACCAGTTGGAGCACGAAGCTCACATAATGATTGCCCCTGAAATGCCATGTCTTCTTCCTCATCATTTCTGGGCTGCCCTTCTTCATCAGAGAGCCCACTCCTGACATCCTCTGAGCTCTTGGAGCAAGCTTCAGCAGGAACCCCATGAGGGGAGGGTGGGTTGGAGCAAGCTTCAGAGAGATGGGTATTAGGCTCCTTGATGCTGCTGTTGGCAACTCCTAATGTGCAACCCTTTGCAGCAGTATCTGAGAACACATCATCATCACTCAATTCTTCTTCCTCACTTGTTGCTCCCTTCACCCTTTTGGAGAGCAGTGGTTGTTGTTGGCTATGAGAAGAATCCCTGGATGTTTCTCCATTCCCTGGCTTCTTCGCTGGTACAACAACAGCAGTTCTGTGCTCCAACGTTTCCAATTGTTCTTTCTCAGAAGAGGAGGATGAGCCCATCTGACCACAATCGATCTCAAGGTTCTTGTCAGTCATTGCTGTGTTTGTCCCCTGGCATCCTTTCTCTTTTAAGCACACTCGCCCAGCAATCCTGTAGCCAGAAAAAAAGCAGATAATTAGAATCACACGTTCCTCAATCAACACTAAGCAACTTCCCCAGCTTGAAGCAGAAAACCTGCAAGGAAAAAACTGTCACAGTCCAAGCCGGGACCAAGAGCAAGACATCACCTGGCCACTGCTTGTCCTCTTGTAGATGAGCTGGACTTCCGGCACTTAAAGCAATTGCATTGGACGTCCTGCACCTTCATCATCATGGATGGGTCACCCACTGATGACAAAGGCTTCTCCCCTTCTCCACCAATACATTCAACCACATGTACTGCTGTTTCTGCAAAAGACAACACAGGATGTGAAATAGAGAAAACATGTTCATGAGCAGCAGAGAATGTATGTACTCAAGAGCAGAACCCATGGCATGAAAATGCCCATTCTCTCTAAGAGAAGTTGCTCTGAGTATCCCCAGTGCAAGTGCCTTAGTAGTACACAACTAGTGAAAAGATCAGAAGATGAGAAGAAATGTCTCTGCACCTGCATGAGGTTGCACTGGATTACAGTCAGCATGACTTGCTTTGCAGTCACTTCTACCTCCCTCACCATCACTGAGCCCACTGTCATGCAAAGACACAAGTTTGGGGCTTTTGTCATTCAGATCGCTCTCCAGCTTTACAGGCCTCTGAATCTGGTCCTGCTGCTTGTTTGTTAATACTGCTTGCTGCTGCTGCTGCTGCTGTTCCTGAATTTCCCTTCCCTTTGCTGCCCAGCTTTTATCCTCACTCTGATGAAGCCCTTCGGCACGAATGTGTGCAAGTGTCCCTCCTCTTCTTTGCTCCTCATTTGTGATACTACTTTCCGCAAGTGAAAACTTCTGCTCAGTTGGGTCATTATTAACCAAGGCTGGTGGATGCCAATCTCTCAAGGTCAATGCACCAATTGGATCTTGTTGGAGCTGTCTGGCAATGCCATTATAATGCACTCCATCTGAGGAAGAGGCAGTATCTGTTTTAACATCATTTTGTGTGGAAATGTTGGATGAAGGAGCTTGTGATGGAAAAAAGGATGACTTCGCGTAGCCATCACTAGCACCTGCACATGTAATCTTAGCATTGGCAGTAGTTGAAGAAAACTCCAACCCAATGGATCTATACTTAAATGATGCCTGGATTGCTGTCTCCAGAAGCTGATTTTCTGTCCTGTTATTCAGTTGTGCCAGTGTTGCTGCTGAACTTTGTGTTTCAAGTAATCTTCCATTCCCCACTGTCATACATTTTCTGAACTGATCTGTCTGCACTGTACACTGCACAACCGATCTATCAGTTCTGACTTGCCTGTTGATGACTCTGCTTGTGACCTTGTTTGTCTGTTGAGGATCACAATTGGGATTCAGGTTTGAATGATGTTGTATGCTGGGATCAATAATATTGGCAGCAGGATACATGGGCTGCATATTAACTAAGTGCCTGCCAGATTGCAAGAAAGAAGCAGTTATCCCACTTTGATGTGCTTGCTCAACCAAGCCATCCATGCAGGTTGTTTGCATGCGACCTGCCCCTTCATACCCTGATTGATTTTTGTTCAGTGCATGCTGCTGCTGCTCACTCCTGTGCTCAAGGTTGCTGGAAATTTTGGCAAGTCCACCAACAGCTGAAAAGTTCTGTATATTTTGCTGCTGTATCTTGGCATCCCATGCTGTTGCAGCACAGTCCAAAAACGAAGATGACAAAAACACCCCTTTAGTCTGCAGAAAACAACCAAACCAACATTGACAGAGTACACTGCAGCAGCCTCAAAGATGGACATTGGCATTAATAAGAAGAACTCAAAAAAGTAGTTACCTCTGTGCATGACTTGTTCAGCAAGGAGAGACTTCTGATGCTCAATGGATGAAGCGGAGGCAACTGAGGAAGAAATTGATGATCCGGACGGCTGTGTGTATTGAGAAGGTTGACCCAGCCTCAGTTCAAAACTTGATGAAGAAGAGCTATCCTTTTCCTTCAGCTGAGAGTCTTTTGAATCACTCCAATTGTTGCGTGGATAATTCAGCTGCTGTTTAACATTGTTAACCCCTGCTGCTGCAGATGATGAGGATGATGATACCTGTTGTGCAGAAGACATATATCGGTGACCTCCTCCATCATTAATGAAGTTGTGGTACCCAGTTGAAGAAATTTGAGAGGATTGAGAGGTGTTGTGGAATGGGTGGAGACCACCACCACCAGCATTATTTGCTTGATTCCTTGACAAACCCTGAGGTCCTCCACGATCTGTAAATGAATGACCCGATTCAAATTCCACACGTGTAGTATTCACCCCTCTGAATTCTCTACCCACATATTTTGACATGGTCTCCTGCTGTTTATGTATGACACCACCTTGGCCCCCACAGCTCACTTGAGCTGCAGAATGTTTCGAAGTGAAAACTGTCTGTGATATATGAGGCATTGAACTATTTCCAGCTGCTGTGACAGAGGCCTCCCAGTCCTCTGTTGTTCTACTTTTTGTTGCCACAGGAGGCTTCCCACTAGAGCAAACCTCAGAATCTTTACGTGAACATTCGGTACTAACAGACATGTAATTTGCCCGCCCTATCTCCGGAGAATCCAAATCATTCCAATCCCAACCCAAATTGTCATCTGGCACCTTCACCTGTGACGCAAACAAATCCTTATTAGTAGGAGGATAGCATCAAAACAGATCATGATATGCACTCTTAGCAAACAACCAACCAAGACAGGTGTTTCAGAAAGAGAAACAATAGAATTTAGAATTTTCCAGATTGGCCTAGTTGATTTCATTGGTACTGACCCCATATTGCTGGAAGCACAACCTTCTCCACTCCACCAAATTAAGGCCACCTTTCATAAACACAGCCTCACCTGGATTCCCTGTGTATACTCCTGCATGCTGCACAATCAACCCACGGGAAAGAGATTGCTTCAGCAGTCACCAGGAAAGAAAACCAAAATAAAGAAATAGCTCTTTTGGGGGTGGTTAACTGTTCTAGGTATCAAGATTTTCCAAAGCTACTCTACAGTGAAATAAGATGGGTATCTGCATGGCCACCATACCCTGCTCTCTAGAGGCATTTTGCCACACTATCTGTCACAACCACTCCTTTCCTGACACAAGGTGAAAAAACTCATCTTGGGAAAAAGATAAGAAAATGAGAGGCAGGCATGTTCCACATGAAGATGTATAGCCATGTGTGGCCAAGTGATTCAGCATCATCCCATGTGAAGATTTTCAACTGCCACTCAATGGGGACTAAATCCTCTAGCAGAAAAGAATATTGAACTCCCCAATTCACTTCTTCATTGACGAAACCAAAAGTACCTGAGTGAACTTGGTGACAGACATATGCACTTTATGGCATGAACAAATCACTCCCAACCGGCCTGCACCTGTCAAGCATAGCTCTCCACCTGCCATTACACTTTCTGAATGTCAGCACCTTTTTTTAATCTCTGGTGGAAGAAGTATTGCAGTGATAGCACCCCAAACATCCAGGAGCTGAGAACATAAGATGAGTGGGAAAACAAACACAGGCATTGAATGCGAGATGCTAACAACAACACTCACTGAGATGTGATCCTGTGAAATTGGCACAGAAGACCAAAGGTTGACCCATTGGAGCTAGATTTGAAGCTGGCTGGAGATGGGTGGTGGCACTAGCACATAGCAAATTAGAAGAACTGGTTTGTGAATTTCTCTGCAAACTTGAGTTCCCAAGAAACATTGGTGATGATGATGATGTTACCACACTCTGAATCCGTTGCTGCCGGCTCACCGTCTCTGTGAGCCACTGAGCAGGCTGAATTTGTTGGCTTGCAGCACGCACCCCCAGCTGCTCATGTGACTGATTGAAAAAACTCAGATTCTTCTTCAAAAGATCAGTGCCGCCAGGGCCAAACCCCACATTTTCATTTGCTCCTGCTGTCACCAATCGGTCACTTGTCGTAACACTCAGCTCCCGTACTTGTCCACACTGAGATGCATGTGTTGTCATCACTTGAGCACTTGCACTTCTAGTTCCAGTCAGTGGACTTGCTGAGTACAGACTGGATGGAGTGATTCCAGGCCAAGACACCAATCCTTCCACATTGGCAGAGTGGTTCACAAGTGAAAGCTGAGGATGGGAAGAAATGTAAGTCGACCGTGATGCAGCCGATGGTTGGAAACTACTCGGTGTAAGAAGACCCACATGCTGCTGCTGCTGCTGTTGTTGTTGTTGTTTCCCTGACACTATTGCCAAAAGCTCTGACCTCAACTTGGCTGGACTCAGCCCTTGCAATCCCATGTTACATGAATTGAGAGGAGCCACTACTGGCTCTTGCCTGATGGTACGCTCAATGACACATACTTCCTGCGCAATGTATGGCTGCGCCACCATTTGCCCTGAGCTCCTATGGAACTACACACACACATACACATCCAAGGCAAGAGCAAGCATGTCAGAGCACATTCAAAAGCTTTCACATAAATTTCTTCTGTTGCTGCAGTGGATCCATCCTACCCCAGGACAACAACATTGTCAATTCACCAAGCACCTGAACATTGAGTACCCTAAGGACCACATCACACATTGTGCAGAGCTGTGGGGATTCCCTCCTTAGCTCTCTCTTGCTGCTGTTGCACATACATAATACATACCTGGTTCATAGCACTCGGTGCAGCAGCAATGTTTGGCTGTGCAGCTTGAGTTCTGTTGAAGCTTGCCCCTAGTTTCCAGAAATCTTCCATGGCTCGCCGGGCTGTCCAGCAGCTGTGCTATGACCTAGACTACAACTCCTGGTTCTCTGCAAGTGCTGAGTGTCATCATTATCATCCTCTGAACTACTGTATTGAGTTCTGTTCCAACTGCTGCTCCCACATCCATTGCAGCTGCTCCTCCTAGTGTCATATTATGAGAAAAGCTCGCCTCTCTCTCTCTCTCTCTCTCTCGGGACAAGATCACACGGATCACCGCCGTTTGAGCAAACAGCTTACGATCGCTCTATATAGCCGCAGTTTTTCCCGTCAGATTTCAACGGAAACCGCAGCTATGACCTCTAGAAGGTACAGACGTAAGAAAACAGAAGCAAATACTTCTTCTTCATCTCCCATTCAAACTCTCTCTCTCTCCTACTCCTCTCGAACTCCAAAATCACTCAGATCTGCCTGCAACACGCCTCTCCCACCCTTCACAACAAGCTCCCCAAGCCTTCCCCGACAGCCTTCGAGCGAAAGCAAACAGCACGATTTGACCTCTTCCTGCACGGATCTCACAGTAGCAAACTAGGAAAAAGGCTCCGAGAACACGCGCGCGCACACAAACACACACAGACTCTCTCTATCTCTCGCACAAACGGAAAAGAAACCACACACACCTTGGCAAGCTCTTTGTACCCGACGAGGAGCTTGCAGACCTCCAGAGAATCAAGCCCAGTAATCTCACTCAACCATGAGAGGGGGAGGGGGAAAAAAAAAATCCCAGTGCAAGCGGCCGTCCTGCGCACTCCGGCAAGCTACGGCTTGCAGCCAGGAAAATTCGCAGCAAAAAACGCCATGGAAACGAAGGTCGAGAGCTTCACTTTCAGTAGAGTCACGCACACGAGAGCCGTCATCCCGAGCTCGCTGCAGAGCTTCACAGTGACGAACGCGGAAAGCGGAAGAAGACGGTAACTGGACACAGCCGGTAGTCGAGGGGGACTGTCAGAGCCAGACGGCACCCTTCAGCCGGTTGTTATGGCTCACAAAACGACCGTCTGCAGCCGGTTGTAACAAAAGCCAGAGAATAGACCAACCTATACCTAGGTAACCTATACTCTAGACCCCCCTACATATATACAGCTAGGCTCTACACCCTAGCCCATGTTCATCGGCAGATGCCTATTCATAGGGTGGTCTATACCGTAGGCTTTGCCTATAACGTAGGTTTTCGGTGTTAATTTCGTTGTCCGGAGCCTATCCTTAATCCCCA
>Ga0116227_10001494_pt1 | contig 52191 bp, 37 predicted proteins | sample S1TSphgellanicum_FD_89693 | JGI IMG/M metagenome (GOLD analysis project Ga0116227, IMG submission 89693) | Host-associated microbial communities from peat moss isolated from Minnesota, USA - S1T2_Fb - Sphagnum magellanicum MG | ecosystem: Host-associated > Plants > Peat moss > Unclassified...
AAAAAATAAAAAAAAATTTTTTAAAAAAAAAATTTTTATTAATAAAAGAAAAGGCAAAAAAGCCCCTGGGTGGGGGGGACAGATTTTTTTTTTTGGGGGGGGGGGGGGGGGGGGGGGAGGTTTGGGGAGGGATTCTTTTGTTTTTCTTCGCTTGTTCCCAATGTGCTCTTATCATGTTCTCATGAGATTCCCCAAGTTCTCAAGCTGTTCCCCGAATACGTTCCCAATAGCACCTCAGATTTATCCCATAGGGTTTGCCCAAATGTCCAAAACCCTTGGTCAATGTGACTCATTCCCCCAAAAAAGGAAAAAAGTGTGATCGTGCCCATGAACTAATTAATATGAATCACACTATGTCCCACCAACACTAAGTGAAGTTTTAAGTTGGAAATTGCCATAAGGGCAGAGTCGTAACACCATTATTGACCAAGTGCTTGTTATAATTTGATCTCAAAGTAATGTGTGCTCTATTACCTACTAAGCTGTAGGTAGTTGTGTGCAAGAACATTGCTCCAAAAAAGTGAGTTAATGATGTTCATCTAGGAACTGAAGGGTTGTGTTTGTTTAATCATCTTGAAGCTTTAAGAGATGCATGACAATTGAAGAGTCAATAATTGCAGGTGCTTCTAAACAAAAAAGGGAGATTGGTAGGTAGTTGTGTGCAAGAACATTGCTCAAAAAAAGTGATTTAATAATGTTCATCTAGGAACTGAAGGGTTGTGTTTGTTTAATCATCTTAAGAGATGCATGACAATTGAAGAATCAATAATTGTAGGTGATTCTAAAGTAAAAAGGGAGATTGGTAGTGAGAGAGGTAAGAATACAAAGCCTCCAACAGACAAACACAGGATTTATTACTATTTAAATAAAATATAATAGTGCCTTTTGGCACGAGTTGAAATTTTCTTCCTTCTCTGGCTGGCTTATTGCAAACAAGTCCTCTAATAAAGTGCATGAAGCTGATTACACGTTCTTTTCTTCCCACTTACTGTCTGCATCTTGTAGGAGGAAACAAAAGCCACAACTGTTGTCTGTCCCCCCTTTATGACTGGGGTTTTCTTTTCCCTCAAATTTGTGGTTTTGAAGGTTTGGCACAAATTTCCCAAAATTTAGCAATTTTTTTGGAAATTTTGCTATTTTTTTCCCCAAAATCCTCCAAAACTTTCTGTTACCACAAGGTGAAAAATCACTAAAGTTTTTTTTGCTGCTTATGACAATTTCAAACCGGCAACAGAGTTCAAATAGGAAATCTTTCACCAAAGTTCCCCAAAAATATGGAAAATTTTCATAAAGTTCCCAAAACCTGAACTCACAATTCAGAGCAGGGTTTCTTTTAGATTGTGATGTAATCAAACTGGTGATTGGCCACAAGAAGATTTAACCAAATTCTGCTATAGAACACATATGAAAGTAGAAAAATTTAACAATCCTTTAATATTTTGGCTACCTGCTGGAAAACCTGTTGCAAAAATCTGGCAATTAAAATTTATTTTTGAAAATCTAGTGACTTAGGGCCATTCCTTTCATTTCACAAAAATCCTTTGAATTTGTCAAAATCATATTTTTCAAGTCCACAAAATGTGAGAATTCATCACAACAAAAGCACTGGTTCAGAGTACAGTGTAATGAAAGTTCCAGAAATTGTGGGACTAAATGAGAAAGTTATTTGTTTGCGTCATCCCTCCCTTGAAGAGGAAACCAAAAGAAGGGTTGTCATAGAAATTTTCTATAAAGATAGATGCCTGAGCTTACTAAACCTTTCTTTCCCAACTGGACTATTAGGAAGAAACTGACAGTGGGCATAGGAGGGACATTTCTGCAGGGATTCCTTGTGCCTCATCATAATGTTGTGGCTTTTTTCTGGTATACCTTATTGCATGGTCCCACCCACTCTGTCTCCCTCTCAAATAATTATAGTGCACAGCTGAAAGGGATCACTATATATATGTGGTTGAAAAGTCGAGCAAAAACAAAACAAGTTTGGTGTTCTTAAGATGACTATGCCAAACTACACATGGATGTGTGGAAGAAAGCATACTCTGTAAGTATTAATGAGAATGATTCAGGATTGCAAGATTGTGAAGATGGTAACAATTACTATTAATAAAAACCTGGCCGCCTGGGTTCAATTCAGTTGTGACAAAAACATTGTCCAAAAAAAGGTGATGATCAGAGGTGCTTTTGACAAATGAACCACTGAACAAACAGAGTCTTTGGGTGGGTCCCCTCTTCACACCAATTGAGCATAAACCTTGACCTGAGACCAACCCTGATTCACACGCACACACACACATCATTGGAGAAATCTCCTGGTGTATTTGGAGGACAGCTTATATCCATGAATATCATCACTTCAAGAATAGAAAAGAGAAGGGATATTATAACTATTTCAACTATTTCTTAGGAGTGGGAGTGATCATCCACCTACTTATCTTATGCCCATAAGTAGGTGGAGATTGAGTCCCACTCCTATTGAGTACGCCTAAGAACCCTCCCCCTCCTATGTAAAGTGATCTGTGGATGTTTAGCTTCATGATAACATTTGCCATGTGCTTTACAGTTGGTAAAGGCCATAGGTGGGGGACATTTCCAAGTCCATCCTAGGGAGAGAATCCTAGGTCCCTTGTTTTTGAAGTGTCCTCATCATAAGGCTTTACCTTACACAAAACTGACCCCATTCCCATCACTAGGGCCAAGGTAGGGGACACTCTTTTTGAATTTACAAAATATCTTACTAACAATATGGGGTCCCATATATGGATTGTTGGGTAAAAAAAATGATTTAATGAATTTATAATATGATTATGTTTAATCTGAAAATCAAGATATAATCAATATAAGTTATTGTTTAATCTTCGATATTACTAGTATTAGTTGTTAGTAAGTTTAATTACTAGGATAGTAAGTGAACTAGTATGAATAAGTGAAGTAATAATAAAATGTGAAGGAATGTGAAGGTAACGATCATTTTGAAAAAACTTAACATTTTAAATATGTTGAGTACACATTATTTGTTGAAAAGAATGATAATTTTATCCCGTGACCTTACAATGTTCATTTGCATCTATATCATTCCTCATAACTTCAAATATTAAAAGTTTAAAATGTTTGAAAAATACGAATTTTTTTGATGTAAAAATATCTCATGCATGTCATATGATTAAAGCACAAAAATATAAATTTGTCTTCACTTGGTGGAATGCTTTTAATTGATTCAATACTTTACTTTCTTTTTATTCCTCGATTATTAACCAATGTGTGTTCATATGAAATTGGTATGATTAAGTCTTGATAAAATCTTATGTGCATGTCATATGATTATAGCGTACAAATGATAAAAAAAAAATGGTTTATTTTATCATTTTTGAAAGAGATCCAAAATACAGACCATGCAATTTTTATATATTAAGAGTCAACAATCCTACGATAAGTACTTAATTTTACAATGAACTTAAGATATTCAAAACACTTTTTATTTATAGTGTAACACTTAAGTCCTTAAACTCAGTTTTCAAGCAATGTTTATATTACCAATTTGTCACATCAGCCTTAAGCAGTAACCGAAGGGTTGCTTAAGGACAACTTAAGGGAGCGTTTTTCCCTCCAAAGAAAGAGAATTGAGCTCTTTTTTCATTCTAATGCTCAATTAACTAATGCACATGTTCATATGGATGGCATGACTGACCTATGATGAAGGTAAAATCTTACACATGTCATATGAAATTAAATTGCAAGTGATTCTTAATGATAATATTTTTAGTGTACTTGGTCATGTTTTTAATTGATATTACATCTCTTTTTGCTTTTTGGTGTACAATTAACCAATGCATGTTCATGTCTTGATATCTTGGTTGATTGAGGTAAATTGAATGCATGTGTCATATGATTAGTTTGCATAGGATAGTTTTTCTCTATTTCCTTATCATGCTTTTAGTTGATGTGACATGCCTTCTTTCTTTCTAATGTACAATTAACCAATGTGTGTGTGCAATATATGAATGTGATATGATGTAAAATCTCATGAATGTCATAAAATGATCAGATTTAGGACAACTTTTTCTGCTTATTTTATCATGCTTTTAGTTTATGCAACATTTAAAAAAAGTTGTAATGCAAAATTAACAAATTTTTATTCTTGTATGGATGCATGGTATTATGATTTAGATAGAATCTTATAAAAGCATGTCAAGCACATGATTAAATTGCACAAACTTGGATAAATTTTTTCTATTTATTTTATCATGGTTTTTGACTTGCAAAGGATAAGTTTCTAATGTTTATTTTATCATGATTTTAGCTAATACGATGTCTCGTTGTTTTTTACCTTTCTTTGGTGGACAAAATTATTTGTTTGGTAGATTTCATTAGGACCTTTAGTTTTCAACCTCCAAATTAATAATTGATAAATTATTACTTATTAATTATTTATGAATGATCATAATTGGTATACCTAGTAGATAGATGATGTTAAGGTAGAATTGTTGATCACCGATCGTTAACCAATGACTAATTTTTTTTGGATATGTATTGTTTGTTGTTTATTTCAAGTGTGGTGTAAGACATCATGGAAATGCCCAAGGTAAGCTTTACATTATGTGTTACAACTTCAAAGGCAAAGGAACAACATAAAAGAAACACAAAACGTGTCAAAATCACATAGTGTGTTAAAATGATCATTTATTTAAAAATTTCATATCTTCTTTGTTTCTTGTTTGTTTTTTGTGATCTAAAGTGTTATGGGTGCACCAAGTTAAATTTTATATTATCTATTTGAGTTTTAAAGGAAAAAAAGAAAGAAAGAGAAAAGCCATGAAAAAGACAAATGTGCTAAATGTTAAGGTGTGAATTAAGTCAGTGACCAAACATTGACCCCACTACTTTTGATAACCATATTTTCTTCATTTTGTGTGTTTTTTTGAACAATTTAAATGGTTATGGGTGTGCTAAATCAAGGTTTAAAAAAACCTTTTGCATTTGACAAGCAAAGGAATAATTTACTAAAATTTAAAGCTTTTTGAAAGCTTAGGTGTTTGCTCATTGGTTTGTCTTGTAATAATTGCAAATGAGTTATAACTAGGATGTAACTAATTTTCTATTCCATATTGTTTGTCATACTTTTCAAGTTTGTAAAATATGTAATTAAATGCATTAGAGATATTAAAAAACAAGTGACAGTTGGAATGAATCAATAAAAGTTTTGGCTTTAAAGGTTAAACCCAAAATAAAATAGGATTATCCTAAATGAACTACTTACATAGCCTAAAAAATAACGCTTATCTACCTTAAGCCTACTTACTTACTGGCCTAAATGTCACATGTTAACATTTTATTAACCCTAAGTTAAATAATATAAATTAAATTAACAAAAATATTAAATGTTAAAATAAATTTAGAATTGTCACATGTCCATTAATGATTTGTCAACACATCATTGTCATTTCAACGCATTGTTGTTTATGTAGTTGCACAATACTTGCAACGTAATGACATAATAGTTACAACATAATAACACAATAGTTGCATGAATTACATATGTATATAGTTTCATATATGGTGAGCTATGTCATTGTAAGTCTCACAATTCGTTCGATAACATTCAAGTTGTAAAAATATGTTAAGGTGCAAGTGGTTGTTGCAATTAAAACCTAGTTGCAAGTTTAATTGCAAAACATTTATTTTTTCATAATGCACATTGCTTGCTTCTCCTTTGTGTTGTTTGGTTGATGCTTTGTTTTGTCACGTTGCTTGGTTGTTGCCCCATTACGTTATTGGTGTTGTTCTGTTGCTGCGTTGCTTGGTTATTATTTTGTTATTTCATTGTTGGTTTTGTCTTGTTGTTTATTACATTGATGTTGCATCGTCTCATTGCTTGTGTTGCCCTATTGCGTTGTTGGTATTGTTTTGTAAAACTTAATTGAGTGAATGAATTGAGATTTGAATTGTGAAAATTGGATATGAAAATCGACTGGTATCACATTTGTGAGAACCACCCTATTTGAAAATTGATTTGATTATAATTATAAAAAAAAACCCTGATGGATTCTCATAAGTCTAATTTAAGAAAAAAAGAACTGGGTCAATTCTCTCAAGTGTTGGAAAAAGTCGAAATTGGTGATTCTCATAAAAAAAAGAGGACTGAAAATTGAAACACTGAAAATTACCCAGCTTGTTTGTTCATATTGATATCATTAAATATGATTGGTGTTAGCATTGCTTTTTTTGGGGAGGGGGAAATTTTCTCACTGTGATGACAAAGAAATTGGAATCTACTTTCATTGTAAATTCAAAGAAAATTGCTAAAAATTGGGAGAAATTCAGAAAACTTTCAAAACTACAAAATTGAAAAAGGAAGCCCCTGATTGCTATAAATCTGAGTGACTGACATATTTGAGGAAATTGGGGGAAGGATTTTCATCTTCTTTGTGCACACATCTAACCCAATGTGCATTCTTAAACTGGAGAGAAGAAGAAGAAGAAGAAGGGGGGTTAGAATGGACATTGTATGGCGCGTCTGTCTGCGGGAGACGGGAGAGGAGTACAGGGGCACAGCCTGGGCGAAAGAGAAAGCACAGAATTGTTGCAGAATGCATGAGTGCGTCGCAGTGGGAAGCAGCCGCAGCAGCAGATCAGAAAGTACTGACGATTTGCTGGGGTTCGCGCCACGCACTCGCGCTCACGGTCGTGCCAGGAAACTTGCATGCGGTTTCGCGGTTGCTGGCACGATGATAATCTTCATTTTTTTTCGAATTTTTGCAAAAAATCGAAAATTTCCAATTTTTTTTGTCGCCACAGTGCGAAAATTCCCACAATAAATAAGCCTCGCCCTGATCAGTTTGCTTTTTCTGTTTTTCGATTTTGAGATGTAGTGAAATTGGCGATCATCCAGAAAGAAATTTTAGCCAAATTTGGTTATTAATCAGATATGAAAGTGGAAAAGTTTAAGAATCCTTTTTAAATTTGGCTAAAATTTGGCTACTTGTTGGAACCTGTTCTAGAAATCTGGCGAATTAGGATATTTTTTCACAAAAATCCTTATATGAAAATCAGATTTTTAAGTTTAAGAGACACCCCCCCCCTCCCCGCCCCCACCCAAAAAACATTGGCACCCCCACATGTAGCCATCCTGACCAGTGCTTTTATTTCCAATAAATTATGTCTTTGTTTTTGACAAAACAAATCGGAAGTTTTTGGTTTTCTAGTGAAAATTCGACCAATTTTGCTAATTTTTGGGGGAAAAATTCGCCCATTTTTCGATATTACAAAATTGATTAAAAAAAAAAAGCCCTGGGCCTGACTGTTTAATTTCTAGCCAAGTTTGTAGGCACACAGCATTTGGCGGTGGTGATCTACAGGACCCAAAAAAACATAGTTCACTCAAGAAGAAGCCTCTAGACTGCAACTGTTACATTATAAAATCTATCTAGGCTCTATGAACCTCTTACATAAGTTTGTTCAAATACGCTTACACCTGCTTGCTGCACGCACAGGATTCGATCTCTTACTTGACTGCACTCGACTAGCTGCACTAGACTAGCTGCACTAGTGATCTGGTTTCCACCAGCTGCTCCTGCACAGCTTCTTCTTCTACAGCTCGATCGCTGCCTTGGATATCTGGTCTCGTCGATTCTTTGCACTTCGGGTTTTCATTCTCTTTGCTGATCATCTTTTGATCCTTAGACTCGGTCTGGTTGTTTCTGTGGAAAGAGGAGGAGGAGCAGCAGCAGCAGAAAGGGGCGGAAGAATGCCGACCGATTTTATGGTAGAGCAGCCCAAGGGGAACAGAGGAAAGAGGCTAACAATTCTCAGTATCGATGGGGGTGGAGTGCGTGGCCTCATCCCCGCTACCATTCTCGCAGAGCTCGAGGGCAAACTGCAGGTATGATTAAACCATAACTAGTCATGATCTCTTAACTGAATAAAATTTGGGATAATAGACAACACATGAATAGCACAAACTTTGGGTTATAGACCAACACATGAATGACACATAATTATACTATTGACATTTTATCAGCTTGGCACCCTACCCTTGGCTCCTTATAAGACTCTGAATGCAGCACCCAAGGTCTTAGGAGCCAGCAGCGTCCCAGTTCTCATGATCATCTGTGGGTGCATTTTGCAGAGGTTGGACGGGCCAGAGGTTAGGTTGGTGGACTACTTCGACCTGATAGCAGGCACCAGCACAGGGGGTTTGATTACATCCATGCTAACTACACCTCTGGACGACAGCGACAAGCAGAAGCCTGTGTGCACCGCAAAGGACGTGGTTCAGTTCTACCTTTGGTATTCAGCTCAAATCTTCCCCCATACAGGGTAACTAATTCTACTACTGATCATCATCACTCCCTCTTCTAGCTAGCTTTTCTCCCTCCCACGTTTTCTATCTTATGCCAGTGCTAAAGGACCAAGAGATTGCTTGCAGAAACTGATGAGCCACAGCTAGACTTCTTTCACCTATGGGACCTGATGATGACATGAAGCTGCGCTCTTGATCAAGAATATGATCCAGAAGAAACACTTGTGGGATGGATCATTCAGAATCAGCTAAACATTTTATATGTGGGCTTTGTTTTGTGCAAATAAATATTATTCACAGGGGACCATTCAGTGAAAGTCGTCTCAACTTCAGAGCTCTCAATGGTCCAAAATACAAATCAAGTGGTCTGGAGAGAATTCTCAACAAATACTTTCCAGGCGAACCGCACTTGAGCACAGCTCTCACATCAGTTGTCATTCCTGCTTTTGACACCAAACTGCAGCAGCCTGTGTTCTTCTCCTCATGGAGGGTGGGTGTTTATTGTAACGCAATCTTTGAATTTCTCCCAGGGCTTGGACCCTTGTCCCCATGCTGCTTGTTTTTTTCCCCTTTAAAGTTCATATTCTTCTTTGAGTTTCTAGCTTGATAATAACATTGTTTGCTTTTGATCATCAGCATCTGATTTCAATGTCTCATCATGACCACATTGACACAGTCAGATCTAATATTTGGGAAGAAGATTGTCAACCTTCAGTGAGGATCATCTTCTTTGTATGATCCAAAAGTCAGCTTGACTCATTTGTTTTGTGAAAGTTTTTGTCTGTGCATTTTCTAATTTTGCAGGCAAGGCTTGATCCTCTAGAAAATGCACCATTGAAGCTGGTATGTCAGGCAACAGCAGCAGCTCCCACATATCTTCCACCAGTGCATTTCAAACTCACAAACTCCACCACCGATGCCTCTCGGGAGTTCAACCTGATTGATGGAGGTGTTGCTGTCAACAATCCGGTAACTTGTGGTTTTTGGTCTTTTATTTTGTTTTATTTTGGGGGGGGTCTTTTTAGAGCTCAGACTGATCACAAGTTCTTATCAGGACAGACAAACCCTAAGTGCTCCAGCAACATTCTGGCCCTAAAGTTAGTAGATCATTTTAGACTGAATTTTAACCAGATTACTTTTCCTTTCTACGTTACCATGCTTTCATTCCCTTACAAGATTATTCTGAATTTTTGGACTAGAGTTTGATGCCACCCAAGCCTAATACTCATTGATTATGAACACTCGTGAATGAATGCTTCAAGCTTGTTTCCAGATGCTTGATTATCTGAAGATGTAGGAAGAACTTGACAAGTCTCATTCTCTTTGGAACCAGAGGAATTTCAATTCTTTGCTCAGAAGTCCTTTTTGGCATGGAAATTATGGCAGACATATGTGGCAATCACCCAGGCGATTAAGGAGGTGCAATCTGGTGGCAAAGCTGCTGGAAGAGTGACATTTACGGTTAGTGATTCTTGACTATAATCTTCATGTGTATCTAGATCTCCATTTGTGGCAATGCAAGAGATCTTGCAACATCACCACATCCTCACATATCTCAGAAGCCCATGTCACCCTAACTTTGGAAACAAGAGAATGTCAAGGTCAGATTATTGACATCCATTAGTACTTTGAATTGGTGGATGGCTTGGGTGACAAGGTTAAGCTTTTGTTCTGAGGACTCAGCTTATGCTTTGAGAACAAGTGTGATCTAGTGTTTGATAGTGTCTTTATCTTTGATCATTTAACTAAAAACATCCAATGTTCAACAATTTTATGATGGGTTTTGGTCCTACTTTATGTCCAACATTGATGAAGTAATTTCATTATTTTCTTATCATGCTTTTGCTTGTAGTCATAGGTATACCAATTTCCTTGGGATCAAATGTGATATATTTTATAGGCGCCTTTAGGCTGATGAATAATCGAAGTGTGATTGCAAGGGAATCATGGAGTTACAGTGCTGTTGATTGCTTGTGATTGTTGGAAACATTAAGAGCAGTGCTTTTAAGGAAGCTCTAAATTTTGGTTGCCGGTTTGCGTTTTTCCCATTAGGTCAACAGCATTTTAGTGTCTAATGGTTGCTTTTTTTAAACCTTAATGACCCACCCACTGTTAAATCTTGTGGAAAATGTGCAGAATTACAATGATCTCTTAGTTCTCTCTCTCGGCACAGGACAGCAAACTGTAGGATACAGTGCAAAGGAGATCTCCAAATGGGGTGTTCGTGACTGGCTTATCAACAAGGGTGATGCCCCTCTGGTGGACATGGTGTACAATGCAAGTGCAGATATGGTGGACTACAACCTCTCCACCATCTTTCAGTCTCAGAGTTGTGGCACAAATTACCTCCGTATCCAGGTACATAATTAGTATAGTGTGAAAGCAGTTCTAGCAGTAGTGTTGGACAAAATCCAAAATAGTCTTCATTTTATGTGGTCTTTATTTGTCTTTATGAAGGTGTTGGGTGCAAAAATCTTGAAGATTTGCTGTCAGGTTTTCTTGTTGAAATGCTAATGAAAAAAACCCCAAAAAAATTGCATACTGATTTGGGTATGGTAGCCAAGTTGGGTTTCAGGTTGCCATCTGTGATTGAGGAATTCATGTGAAGTGGATGGAGCCTCAGATTGCAATGGTGGGTGTTTACAGACTGGATATTATGAGACTAATTTGTTTGTGTTTCAAAATTGCAGTCGGATAATCTGAAGGGGCGTGTAGCAGGGGTGGATGAAACCAGCCCGGCTAGCTTATATAGACTGATTAACTTTGCAAAACATCTACTGGATGAGCCTGTTTCAGAGCGCAACTTTGAAACTGGGAAGCTCACCTCCATCCCAAATGCTGGAACAAACCGAGAAGCTCTTTACAGGTATGATGCTCTCATATTACCCACACCAAGTCAAGACTCAAACAAAAAACTATCATGAGTAATGCTAGTAAGAGCATCTGCAGTGGTGCTCAGTATGTGACCCTGCAAAAATATTTCGCACATCCAAGTTTAGTTATTTACTTTTTTCCAACCCCACCCATAAGACTAAAACTGGGACTGCAAATAGGTGGGAGACTAGTAATAGCAAACCAACTGCATCAATCATTCTGATTGGCCAATCAGAAACCGGGAGCAGCAGTCAGATCGTATTTTTTACTCTCTTCTCTGGTAGGTGTTAGGCTTTGTGGTGCCTTTTACCAGTCTCAGCAAAATGTGAAAAAGTGCTGAGCCAAAACCATTTTGCCAAGCCAAACCAGCATGATTTGACTTTTCTTCATCTAATGTTAATTTGCAGGGTCACATACTGAGCAGTGGCAGAGTTGCCCTAACATCTGTGTGTTGTGTTCTGTTTTTTTTGAATTTTTTAAACTGAAGAGAAAAATAAAAGTCTCAATAAACTACATATAACTAACTACCTGCATTTACTGGACAGGTTTGCAGAATGGCTCTCAGAGGAGCGCAAGGAGAGATTAGCTGTTGCAGCTGCTGCCATACCTACTGAAGAACCGGCCCCTGCAGCTCCAGCAGAAGATGCTGCTGCTCCTCCTGCTGAGGCTGCTGCACCAGCACCAGAGGAAGCAAGTGAAGTGAAGACATCAGCATATGTCGCCTATCCCCATGCTTCTTTGCGCACATCCTTTTACACTCCTGGTTCTTATGATCCCAAGTCTTGTGCTGATTATGAGGAGCAGCAGCACGCAAGCTACAGAGACCGTTCTTTATTTGATTACAACTCCTACTCCTCATATGAACCATCCTATTCCTCTTATGCAAAACCATCTCAAGGATACTTGGACCCAGTGTATGAGTCTTCCTTCCACCACCATCATCACAAATCTCCTTACTTTCAACCCAGTTATGGAACCTCAGTCCTGAGAGCCTCTGCATATGAACAACCTGCTTATGGGTCTTCTGTTGGTACCTACTACTACAGTCCACCACCTTCTTCATACAACTGTTCTTTTTCATGTGATGATTCTGAGTATTTGGGGCAGTCAGACTGGAGGTCCGAGCCTTCATACTCAATGCTGTCCACACCAGCAAGATCAGAATCCTCTTATGATGCCACCATCCACTGCTACAAAAGTCCTACTAAGTTGCCGAATTTTCTGGAGATTTTCTCTTGAAGGTTTGATGTTACAGCTGCCCAAGTCAGAGTCCTATGTTTCTTTTGGGTGGTTAACATTCTGTTCAAGGGTCTAGATCACAATCATGCTAACTGTGTGAATAATGAGTGGCCGTTATTGTCTTGCAATAAAATTCATCAACCTCCTGGCTGTCTGTGGGCAACTGGATTTGATCTCTGCCATCTAAAGGTGACTGGATTTGATCAGGGCGACTGGATTTGATGAAGCAATGAAACCTCTCAGCTGTCTGTGGGCAACCGGATTTGATCTCTGTCATCCAATGGTGATTGGATTTGATCTGAGTGCTCCATGGGCGACTGGATTTGATAAAGCAATGAACCCTCTCAGCTGTCTGTGGGTGACCAGATTTGAGCTCTGTCATCTGAAGGTGACTGGATTTGATCTGGGCAGTCTGTGGGCGACTGACTGGATTTGATAAAGCAATGAACCCTCTCAGCTGTCTTTGGGCAACCAGATTAATCTCTGCCATCCTGCAAAGGTGACCGGATTTGATACAGCAATGAACCCTTTGCAACCTGCTGATCCTAAAAACCTGGGACTATAGGATGAAGCTTCTGCGGAAACAAAGATCGCCAGCTGATGAATATTATGACTATATACTAGACTTTGCCTTCATCTTATCGACTTTCTTATTGCAAAAAGACACTAACTTGTACAGTAGACCAACAATCTACACTTATACTCAAAACAATAAACCCACTGTACTTTGTCCAGTGTTTGCTTGTGTCATAGGTGTTATTTCTAATGGCAGTACCAGAATCTGATCATCAGACAAAACTGAGGTATTAACATGAAGCAGATTTCTATGTTCAGTGGATATGTTCTGGGCTGTGACTAATTTGTATGTGCACAACTATATGGGGTGAAGGCACCGACTTTTCCTCATGTGCCTGACCCATTTCTAATAAATGAAATCAACTGTATGCAACACCCAGCAGCTTTTACTAGCAGAGCTGGTATGATTTCTAATTCAACAAAAAAGATAATTTTAACAGGCAAATGAAACCTCAACTTATGATTCAATATAAAAACTAATTTTAACATGCCACTGAAACCTTGATCTATAATTTGAAAAAAGACTAAATTTAACATGTCACTGAAACCTTGATTTATAATTTGATAAAAGATTAATTTTAGCATGCGACTGAATTTTCTTGCATGAGCTTGATTTGGAGCTTTTGTAAGCCTGTGGCTTAATGAGCAGGTCTATGTGTAAGCCTGTGACTTGCCCCTTGAAAAGTGAAGAATAATATTGGTAAAGCTATATTTTTGTGATTTTGTGAATCTTGTGAAAGTAGAGGCATGCAACATTGTGAAGAACATATGTGCACAATTGTGGGAAGAAAAAAACTTGAGTGAAAAATCTGAAACACCCCCTTCAATGAAAAATCAATTTGAATTTTTGGCAAGTAATAATTGATTACATTTTAATTTCTTGGGTTTTAAAGGATGTCTGGTGAGTGAATTGTTTAATGTTTTTTTCCTTTGGTTTTGAAATATGTTTGGCAACTAGATCGTAGAATGTTTGTTTAATGCACCAAAAATCTCATGCCACAAATTCTCAATTTAATTCTCAACTTGAAATACTATCTAGGTATATGCCCCTTGCAGAAATATATACGATATATGACAAGTTTGAAACTCTATAAGGACATCCCACAAATGACATCTCCTGAACCACATTTTCTTCATGTAATGTGGTTTGTCACAAATGTGATATAGGAGGAGGTGTATAGTGTATACCAGTGTTGGCCAGTAAATGGGTTTTGACCCAGTTATCAAGCCTTTTATTAATAACCTACCAGCCAGCTATTCATAATGAATATCCTACCTGGATGATCTGATTATCATCCATGTAGATTATCAATCTTTACCAATAAAAAATAAAGAACAGAAAAAAATTCATTTAAAATTACAAAAAAAACCTTTTAACTGGTGTATGACTGGTGATTCTCAAGTGGTTATTTGAAAACTTACTCAGTACTCAATAAAAATTTGACATCAATAACCTGCATGGTCCTCAAAAAAAATTAGAAAAAAAAAACCTACCCAGCAGTCATTAAAATTGAAATAACCGGCCAACACTGATGTCTACCACCCTATATATACACTATCACAAATATGGTGATCAGAATTTGGAGTAAAAAATGACTGTATTCTGATTACCAAATTTTGGATCCTAATCTATCAACTTGCCGTTATTGACCAACAACTCTTTGCAAGACATTTTTGAAGACTTCCAACTTCCAAGTCTGGGAATCCAAAGAAAGTTCAGTACATGAAAGTTCAGGTTGGTGTAAATCAATACTGTGTCTATCAAGTGCCTGGAGCTCAATGATGGATAGACCCATGTTACCTTGGGTTGCCATCAGTCCTGTGCTGGAGTTGGTGCACATCAACATGGAGATTGAAATTGCAGCTGGAGCTTGGACCATCACCTTGTAGTAGAGCCAGACCTGTCTCTCTCCAACAGTCCTGAAAGCCTTGCATTGTTTCATCATGGGTACGAAGTGCTTTTTCAACCACTACTGATGGGCCAGAGTGAACCAGCACCCACCAGCGCAACATGAAGGATGGATGGACGGTGAGTAGTCAGGAAGCAGGTTTCTGTTGGGTTCCAGTTTCCTAGCTAACCATGGTGGTAGTGAACTGAGTCGTTGTGGGCATGTAGTGGGTGGTGCACTGATGGGTGTTGGTTCTCTGCACTGAGGTGATGTATGGGTATAAACCTGGGTATATGTGATGTAAGAGGGTGAATGCCACCCTATAGACATGGGTATAACATGCGGTACCTGCAGAGTATTAGATTTTTCTAAAACCCCCAATGCCTGTGTGGTTTGGTATCGTGTTTCCTCAAGGCCCCCTCAAAATCCTACCGGCCAAAGGTTAGGGTTCACATTCCTGTGTGTCAAATCAGGCCTCTCCTTGCAGGGCTCTCTTGTGTCCACAGGTATTAGCAAGCGGATATCAAAGGTTTAGGATCGGTGTTACATGTTAATTGAGTGCTTCATTTAGCATGGACAACATCTTTTTTGTTTTTGATTTTTTTGGGGGATGAATTCTTTTTGATTTTAACATTCCTTGTTCCTTGTGATCTTTCATGTTCCATTCCAAGTTGTTTTCAATTATGCTCAGTAACTTTGTTGTGTTCTGGGGAAAAAACATGCATAAGAACATTGCAAGTTCAGAACAATCAATAGGTATTCGGATCCAGGTTCATATATGAGCAGTGGAGGCATTGACATACCATTTTATATCACATTTCAGTTTGCAAGTCACAGTGATCACCTGTTTCATAATTGATACCTTGTTGGTACCAAAATTTTTTCTGCTTTCTGCAATTCAAAACCCCTATCTCACATCAATGTAAATATTTTTTTACTACCAAGAACCTTTTGTTGTTTTCTAAAGACCATACTAGCATGATCTTGAGAGCTCTGTGATTTACTAGTAGAGCTTGATGATATGGGGATACACTCAATTCCTACCCACTATGCCTAGAGTGAGGTTCACATTTCAACATGAAGCATAAATGAAGCTATTATAACCTTACCTGCCTATGATATATTTCAGCACTTAGAGTATCATAAGCTAGTGGCTTTACATGCATAGGTAGTAGGCATCTGCTATTTTCCCATCCAATGTACACTTGAATACCATGTAAGTGTTTTATGGGGTTTTCTAATCAGCAAATTTCCAATAAAATAAAATAAAATAAAATTGCTAGACTCTATCTCAGGTTCAGGTAGGTGGTCACCAACATAGCTGAATGTTGAAGTGTTTTTACTTTCACCTTTTGTTTAGAGTCAAATTTGGCTGAAACATCTAATGTCTAATCAGCATAGTGGCTACAACACAAAATTGAAAAATAAAATTCACTGTATAGGGTTATGAAGTCTTCCAACACTGATTATGAATTATTTATGGAAGGCAATTGTGACCAATACCTGTGGATACTTAGTTTAATGCTTAATGAATGGGTGGTTTGTGGACAATATTGCATGACATATCTAGAACTGACAGTTAAGCAAAAACAAATTTATTTACAGATTTGAAATGTGCTTATGAATCACATGGTTCAGAAATACAAACTTCCATGTCTTTTTGTTTTCCTCTTCTAAGAGGGCACAAATTTTTATTTTCTTTTATGGATGAACAAGATTGGATCAGTTTGAGACTTTGCCATCTTAAAAATTCAGCAAAAGCCGAAATAATATCTACCTTCGCTTTGACTTGCCCCTGAATGTCACTCTGGTTTTCTTCTTTGCTGCAGAAGCAGATGTCCTTCCACCACCAGCTTCTCGGAATGGCATGCCCATCAAAGAGAGTAGCTTTAAGCCTTCCAAGTCATTCTTGGCTGAGGTAATAATGCAGATGTCCATGCCCCTTTCCTTGTCAATGTTCTCAAACCGAATCTCTGGGAACACACTCTGCTCAGGCAAACCTAGTGTGTAGTTTCCCCTCCCATCAAAACTGTAGGGGTTCACTCCTTGGAAATCCCTTGTTCTAGGGAGTGCCAAGTTCATCAGCCTGTCCAGAAATGAGTACATGACCTGCATCATTCAGCAATCAACTCTCAGTCAAAAAACTGACATAAATGACCACATACTAAGGAACATTGCCATACCCTCAATCCTACCCTAGTTACAAATATCATAACCCCACGTGCAGTCAAAAGACTGATGTAAAAGACTTCAGCCACATACTAAGGAACATCACCCCTTAACCAATTCCTTTTGGTGTGCTTGGGGCATTCCAGAGTAATCAAGAAGAAGGCCATTCATTGCACAGTATGTAAGATATGGAACCTAGTTAACAACATCCGGATCAAAGGAGAAGAATGTACAAACAATTTGTTGGAAGGTTGCAAAGACACATTTGGCATGAGATAAGTCACTCCTCCAAAAACCATGGAACAAAATGTTGGTCTCCTCTTGATGCACAATGTGGATTGCCCCACCCACCATGACTTGCCTACCATTCAACTTTGACATGACATTGTACTTTCTGTTCTCACTTTGGTATCCATCATAATCTGCTTTTGCTCATTAATTTCAACACAGAAGTATGGTTTTTAAAAACTATCTTCACATCCTCTTGAGAAATAAAATAAAGTCAATTGTGCCAAGGGCGACATTCGAAGGCAGGTTTGGCATTTCACTTTTATATCTAAGAATCCAACTTCTGTCATTGGCATCAAACAGATTCTTTCAGAGAGGTTGCTTTGGTATCCATCATAATCTATGTTTTCTTTGTTTCTTACCTCATAGCTTTCAACGCAAAAATATGGTTTAGACCATTGTGTTCACATGCTCTTGAGAAATAAAATGAAGTCAACTATGCCAAGGCAACATAGTCCTGTGTTGTGCAATATTAAATTTTCACAAAAGCTGTATTACTGGGGATTACTGAGAACCAACCTTCTTCTGCCTCACCCTTGGAGACACCAAAAATTTTCTCAGGAATTGGTGTCAATGAGGTAAGGAAATTCATTCTTCTATGAGTTGCTGTTCACATGAATCAGATGTGGGTTAGGGAGCATGCCCATAAACCAGGCAATACTGCAAGAATTTTTGTTTGAGGCTGACCCACACATTAAATTGTTTCAGTGCTGTGTAATTGTGCAGGAGGCGGCATGTGCAGGAATTGGAAAAGCAATTAAATTCTGGAAAGAGGAAGCTGGTGGAAGTACCTCCCCACGCAGTGTGAGACAGACCCCCACAGGCACCCCTTGTCGCAGCTTGAAGCCAGCTATGGCCTTCCTGGAGCGAGTGACTACTGCCTTTTGGCCTGTAATCAGTGCGATGTCTCGGATTGTAGATTCCAGAGTCTTTGCATTCTGAGAGGCTTCCCCGATCCCACAATTGACCACCACTTTCTCCACTCGTGGTATCTACCACATGACCCAAAAAAAACCCATGAGAAAACCCTAAACCCTAAACCCAAGAGGCACAAAACAAAGAGCATTGATTGATTCTCAAAACATGCATGCAAGAGATTGAGACACAGATACCCTGCACACCTCAAAGACATTACTGTACTTGAACTCCTCCTTCAGCGACGGCACTACTTTCTGCTCATATAATCCTCTCAACCGCGGCACCGTGCTGCGCAGCTCCGGCGTGTCGCTCTCAAAAGCGACTGTAGCCGCAGCTGCTGCTATTACTGTAGTAGGCACCCAGTCTTTCTTCCCCTTCCCGCGCTTGACAACGACAGCACCGCCGCTGCTGCTGGTCGCCTGCACTCTACCACTTAGAAACTCTTTCCCCAACGACAAAGAATTGGAGATACTGAAAGACGCCGTGGCTAACGAAATGCCAGCCATTTATGAATGAATCACTGAGACAAAGCGCATGCAAATCCTGTGCACAAGCTAGCCAAGCTTTTGCATTCGAAGCAAGCTTGCTTGCGCGACTGCTGCGCACGACGACAAGCTCGACACCTTATCGACTCCTTCTGTCCATTTCCTTTCTTCTCCCTTCTGCAACAGCAGCCCCGAAACAGAACTGGTTTTCCCGGTTCTCAGGGCGGTTCTCAGGGTTCATAACCAGGGTTTTTTGAAAAAGAAAATTTGTGATGTAGCCATACTGTCCATCGTCCACAAGGGAATTAGCCAAATTTGGCTATAGGTCAGAGATGAAAGTAGAAAATTTTAAGAATCCTGCTATATTTTGGCCACCTGTTAGAACCTATTGTCTAAAGACCATAGTACCTTTTCAGGTTCGGCATAAATTAAATAAATGAAATAATTTTTTAATTTGTTGAATTTTTTGGATATTAATAGTTAGTTATGACAAAAATGTAAAAGATTCAAGCAGTCAACAAAGTTTCATACCTGAACCTCTTGTGAATAGATTTCGGCAATAAGCTATTGACAATTAACCAGATTTAATATATGCATTTGGTTATAATAAATTTAATACAGAGTGCCAAAATTTTCAGAATTCAAATTCTAACTATCAAATTAAGAATTGAAAATTAAATTAATTATTCGGCACCTCAGTGTCGAACTTGGAAAGGTACTATGGTATTGCCATTTCAGAAATTTTTTCCTCAAAATTTGGTGACTTTGACACATTTTTTCCTTCGTTTGAGTGGGGACCAGGTAAAATGACCGATGATTGAACACTTAAGTGTTCAGGGTAGGCTGGATGCAAGGGGAGGGCTCTGTCATTACTGGTGTGCAAAAAAAACATGAACATCACCTCTTGACATATCTGACGCATTAAAATTTGTCAAAAACAAATTAATAATGAGAAAGTTATGGCCCCACAAAGTAGAGTCGTCAAGAATTTAAAAAAAAATCAAAACAATAGAACAATACAAAGCTGGTTCCTGAACACCCAAAAATTGCTTGTATGTTACTTAGGTATTATTAGAGATCAAAGATGATTTGTAGAACTGAAGGTGGCGCTCTTACAGCACTTTAAATCGTTTTAAATCACTCAAAATGAAACGCAGATGATGAAGATTTAAAGAAGTGTTTGGTGATAAGGTAATGGTCGGTGATGGGCAGTTATACCCTAGATTGTTTCTGTCATCAAGTGGTGAAAATTCGCCTCCAAAAAAACAGGTTCAATCATTATCGCGGCTCTCAAACAAAACGAAAGATCCAGTTTTGATGTATAACCATGGGTATCAGGGCGATTCTTAGGGTTCATAACTGTGGTTCGTCAGAAATCAAAAGGGAGTCTGATAAATAATCACAGTAATAACCTTGGGAATGGGCCCTTCATACAGTGCCAGGGCCCACCCCCTTTGGAAATTCTGTTCCTGGTCATTAAATTCTCGTTTATTATATTGGTAATGCGCTGCCTTACACAATTTTTTTGGAAAAATCAAACAATCGCCTATAAAACCTTCGGGCGTTTTTACTGGTTCTTTGATGAGAATCGTCGGTTCTTTGAGGTTTCTGAAATAACTGGAACCACTGGTTTCTTTAGTTCTGATTTTTTTAGCAAAAATCCAGAACTGGCAGCTCTTCTCTCAACTCCAGCAAGAGCCCAAGAAATGTGCGTGAATTTTCAAGATTCCATTGATTTCACTGTTTGAGATACATGTTCAGCTTGTTTGAAAATGTGGATTTCCTTATTATGTCTACAGATTTTTCTTGTGAATCTGTGAATCTATTTGAGTTTTGGGTAATTTTCAGTTAGTTTTTTCTACCGAGCTCAGGATCCAGTGCAATTGTAATAACTCTATTGAATCGGAGTCCATTTGTTAAATTCACTTTGAATTGTTGAAATGAGAATGAGGTCTTTGAAATCAGCTTTATCCCCATCCTTCTCTATTATCTGCTTCCACAGTTCTCAATTCAGAAGCTTGGCTCTCCTCTAGCTAGCTCCTAATCAGCCAGAATTTGTAGTAATTGCAAAGCGGAGCTTCCATGATATTGGGTAGGAGGTCTTGTTAATCCAGCACTTACATCACCAATGCTTGACTTCTCAAAGACCACTGTCACTATCTAAGAAGCATATGTAAGGAAATTAATTCATTTTTTGGGCATTCATTTCCAAGCAATGAATGCAAAACATTGAACAGCCCCATGTAGAACTTGTATGTGGTTACAGAAGAGTATTTGGGATTTATGGCATTTGGAAGCTCTTGATAAGAAACCCAAAAACCCTACTTTAATAATTGACATGATATGGCATTGTAAACTTGTGATCCTTGTGCCCCGTACTTAAAACCAAATCAATTGGATGTGTCTTCTGTACAGAATGTGCCTTGATAAAAGGTGAATGTGGAGAGTACATTTAATTAACATGTACCCAATTCCCAAATTTTGTTGAAGTTCATGAAATTTCAACCAAAAGAATGTATGTTTACTGTTTCTGTTTCTAATACTTTGTTGAGCATTATATATGCCAGGCAATAGTAAGATCCCTTCTAGTTTGTCTTCAGAAACTTTCCATGTCTATTCTCTGAGCAATTTGCCAGATGGCCAAAAAAAAGGATTTTTGCACAAGTTACAGTGCCATCAACTCCTGCATAGTTGCCTTCAACATCTCCTCAAAAATCAAATCTCCTAACTCAAAACCAACCTCCCCAATCTCAATGCTAAAATCTTGCCATTGGAATGCCTTCCGTGTCAAGTCCTTTTTGAGAATTGCATACAGCACATTGTATGCATCTGTAACAAGACAATGCATGTCTTGTAACTCATCCCAGACCTCTTGAATCAAATGTTGTCCAGCAGGTTTCCTTCTCAAGTTTGGAACACCCCATGGTTGTGGATCTGTGAATGGTTTCATACCATTTCCTACAATCTCTTTCACACCATCGGTCAACAGTTGTTGGTGGAGGAGGCTCTGTTGGAACATCATCATCTTCGTGTTGTCCTCTCTATTTCCCTTCTCTTCATCCTCCTGCACACTTGATGATTCCTTCAGCTGAGAGTTCAATTCCTCTGTCTTCATAACAGATTTAATGCTTTTGTTTGGAACTGCATCAATGCAAGGGCATGCCTCTTCAATGATAAGCCCAGACATTGCAAGAATCTCTTTCACATAATATGCCCATTCATCATCTTGGTACCTGTCAGGGGAGTTTTGAGCCTTCAACACTATGTCCCATTTTTCTCCATCAAGGAAGCTGGGAAGCTTGTTGTAAGACTGCTGCTGCTCACTGTTGACAGAGTGCAAGTTCCCTGCTTACCACATTTATTTTTGAGTGAAACCACTAATTTGAATCCTTATAATTTGCCAATTGCAAACTACATGGTGATAGTATACTTACAAATTTGCTAATGCAAACCACATGTTTAGATCAGCTTACTATCACTTTTTTTGTTTCAGTAAGAAAAACATCACATGAAACCATCCAGCTCCTTTTACCTTCATGACTGATGGTGCTTGATTTCACACACTTTGGAGTGTGAGTGAGTTCTTCCTCAAAACTTGCACTGTCAAGCACAGATACAGGGCTTGGATGGTTAGCATTTCCAGCTAATTCTCCCATCTCTTCCTCCTCCTCCTCTTCAGCAACTTGCTGCTTCATCAATGAAACTCCTGCTGTAACACCATCTGAAAGCTTTGTAACAGCAACAACCTGCACAGATCTACAAGGTCAGCATTTGTTTTTATGGGTTTTGTCTACTTTTTAATGTCCTTGCTATCTCTGAAGTATTTTCCGACACTTGGCCTCATAAACCTAGTGAAACATTTTGGTATTTGCTTACCTCCCCTGCCCTGCCTCTCCACAGGCGAATCAATGCAAAAGAACTAACCTGGTTTCCAGTTGATTCAATGAGCTTTGCCTCTTGGCATCCACTGTTGAAAGAACCTGATGAATTGATATGGATAACAAATGAGCCTTGAGCACTGCCATCACCACCCTGATGTGGAGCTTGATACTCAAGACCTTGACCATTAGGTGCTTCTTGAGTCACCTCTGATACTGATTCCTGTTTCTCTTTCATTAACTTTGTGAGTTCTTCTGCTGTGGTGCTTCTGGGACTAGCAGACAGAGGGGAGGCATCAGAACTATCCATCACTGAAACCACAGTCTGCAAACCTAGCTCAACTGATGGCACTCTTGTTTTCAGTTTCACATGGCTCTTGTTTTTGGCTGTTGTTGTTGGCCTTGTTTGAATTGCAGCAGCTTCAACAGATTTTAAACCTTCTTCATCAGAAAATTTGTTTCTTAAGCAGGAGGAGGAGGGTTCTTGCAGAATGCAAGTAGATTCTGATCCTGATGTCATCAGCATCACTGTAGACTCAGACTCCTCTTTATCTTCTGAAGTAGCCATTGGAAATTTCATGTTTGCATTACAATGTTTTGGGCTTGAGTCATCAATTCTTCTTGACCCTTCTTGACTAGCTCTTACAATATCAGAAGTCTCAGTTCCACTACTTGGAAAGACTGGAGTCTTTGACATTGATGAGGTGTGATGCCCTGCATGCAGAGGAAGCAGTAGTTGGGAATTCACCTTGAGGATGAATCCTTCTCCAGATTTTTCAAGCTTAGAAGAAAATCTGCTTTTGTCTGCTGTATTAATGCATTCACTCTTTGAGGTCCTCACACTAAGCACCTGCTCCTCCAACATGGAATGAAATTCTGCTGGTTCTTGTGAATGCCACTTTGATGGTGAATGGGATCTTGATGACCTCCTCTTATTCAATGCTCTTCCACTCAATGATCTCCTACCCCTGTCACAAAAGATTCAAAATTGTTATTCCTAAAAAAAAGGAATTTATAAAGCAGATTCTTCTTCACAGGCCAATTTTGTGCCACAAACGGGGAACAACAAACTGATATCATTCCAGTGTATTCTCAGGGTTTGGAAAGAAACAGAAGCATAGTACCTGGTGCAGCTGCTCTCATTCTGATTTTCTCTATCATTGCCACTGGGAGCTGTGACTGTGGTTGGTGATTTTGCTAAGCCATTGTACGCTGGGCTGGCCTTGCTCTCCAACTCTAAAATCTGCTGCAAAGCTGGGGAAGGAGTAGGAGCAGCAGCAGGACTGGGGATTTGGTGGCTGCAGGGCTTCATTAGCACTATGGGGGCCTCTGTACCTTGGTTGAGTTCTTGTGCAGTTGCTTCTTCATGAGCCTTGGTTTCCTCCTTAAGCATATCCTGAAACTCCACGATATCCTGGTACTCCCTATCCATGCTCCCCGATCTGGCTAAATTGGACACTGCTGAAGATGGCATAATCTTTGCTTCTCGCAAAGGTGGTGACTGTGCTTCTTGTACTGATGATCCCAATCCAGCAAGGAATTTTGCATTGAGCATAATCACCTGCTTGTTGCCCCTTGGCTGTTTTAACAATCCTTTGAGATGCATGGCCTCCAAGACTTGCCTCAGGCTTTTATGTTCCTGGAGGCCATTCTTAATGCGTAACTGGTGCAACCGTTGGTCTGATATCATACCCTCCCCAAGCAGTATTTCAGTGGGGGGATGCTCCACCTGTGGCTTCTTTAATACAAGGGGCATTGCTTCCATCTGGAGATGCTTTGAGGACATGAGCTGCTTGTGCCATGGCTGATCCCCTTCTTGATGACTTGACTTTGAAGTCACGTGCTGTGGCTGTTGGGATTCAATTCTGTACAGGTCTCTTTTGTGTTGTGAAGAAGCAGAAGGAGACATTGACCTTGACCGTGACCTGGGCCTCAGCCTTGGCTTAACCATTGCATAATTTTCTTTCAGCAGTGAGCTTTGCTGAGGTCTTGCAGACACTTGCTTCAACTGCTTGAAGCCTATCTGGCCTACCTCCTTCATATGGTGGTCTGACTTGGATTGATTTGAGGTTGATGAGGTGGGTTCTGCTTGTGAAGTTGAAATTGCCAACTGTTGCAACCACTTTCCCTCCCTGGCAAACGCCTTTTTTGATGGAGCTGAGTTGACATCAGAGGTGGGTGAAAGCTCTTCTTCTATGTGCTTAGGGGAAGCCAAAACATTCTGATGAAGGTGCCTGTGACCCTCCTTCAAACGTACTTTAGACTGATGATGTCCTTGCATGGCATCACCAAATGATGGCAGTAGTGTGTGACCACTCTCCTTCAACCCAAGAGAACTCTGGTGTCTGTAACCTTCATCACTATCACCATACCAGACCTCTCTGTGACCTCCATATGATTTGCACCTCTGACTGTTCATTTCATCAGCAGATGAGTGAGAGCATTGAGCACCTCCTCCCTTTTCATCACCAGATGATTGGTATCTCTGCCTTGCATCCTTAGCAGCACCAGAATGGTCTCTGTGACCAATTCTACTGTCATCAATTGAATCATGTCTCTGGCATTCCTCCTCTTCATCACTGTAAGTGAACTGATGATGATGATGATGATGTCTATGAGCTTCAGCTTCTGAATCAACAGCCCGGGCAAGATGCTTGTTGCTTTTGCCAGGCTCCCTCAAGAAGCAATGTTTGGATGCAGCTTCATTCAGATCATAAGACAAGTCAGATTTATGGTGTCTCATTATGTCACCAGAAGAATGATGATGCTCGAATTCATTTAGATCAAGGGCAGATGGAGACCTATGGCCTTCCCTTCTGTCATCTGCTGAAGACTGATGTGTCTGAGCTGAATCTTTGACAGAGGCTGACTGCTGTCGATGATGTGATGATGAGTGATGGCTGTGAGGTCCACCTCCTTCATCACGAGGACATGTAGTAAACCTTTGAGATTCCCTCAAAGTTCTACTGCTTTTCATTCTTTGATTTTCCTCTACATCATCAGTGCCTGATGACTTATATGTCCAAGTTTCAGCAACAAGTGATCGATCTCTGCATCTTTCTTGAAATTGGTGACGTCCCTGTGTGTCACCAGATGACACTGATCTGTGCACTCCCTTTGCATAGGAATTAGACCTGTGTCCCTTGCCACCCTTCTCTTGATGATCCCAATGTGACAGATAACTTTGTCTGTGCTCTCCACCAACAGAGAAGTGCTGTTGAGTGCCTTCCCTTCTGTTGATGTGGGATAATTGCCTTCTCTGATGAACTTTCCTTTCATCACCAGAACATCGATATCTGTGACCTTCCTCCTGTGCTGGTGATGTATTTGCACCAGGGCCTTTCCTCACATCAGCAGATGACTGTGATCTGTGGCCTAATTTCTCATCATCAGATGTCCAGTGCCTGTGCTTTCCATACAAATTCATTCTCTGATCTTCCCTCTCATCACCAGGTGCAATATATCTAAGAGTATCCTCTTGATGATATCTCGGTGATTGATAGCTTATAGTACCTTGCTGCTCTGCATCTGCAATGAATTCCATTGCAGGTAAGTGAGTTCTGTGGCCAAGCTTATTCCTTCTGTCAAGCCTGGACTCTAATTGCGATCCTTGGCTTCCCCCTCCACCACAAGAAGATTGATGCCTGTGACCTTCCTGCTGTGATGAATAATCTCCACTGGGACTAAGTTTCCTCCCATCACCAGCAGCAAGATATCTGCGACAATCCTTCTCTTGATGGTTATGAGGCAACTGAATGCTTTGAGCCTGCTTTACATCAAGTTCCTTTTCAGATGATGATTGATGTCTATAATCGTCTTCTCTGCTCTCATGGGATAAGCAGAATCTTTGACCTTCCCCTTTATCACAAGAAGATTGATCATGTCTGTGACCCTTCGGTGCAGACAACAATTGATTTCTGCCCTGTAAGTTCCTTTCATCAGCAGATGATTCATGTCTGTGACCAAGAAGTTCTACTTCTCTTTCATCACTAGATGATTCCGGCCAGTATTCATGCACCTCCTTTGCATGCAAGGAATTTGTATTGCCTTCAACTCTCCCATTTCTTGATGCAAGAAATCTATGACCAGCTTCCTGTTGATGATTATCAGGGGACTTGTGACCTTGTCTTTGTTCCTCTCCATCAGCAGCAAATTCCTTCACAGGTAACTGGAGTTTGTGGTCTTTCCATTTGTCACGGTCAGATGAGTCATGTAGTCTTTGACCCCCCTCCCATTCTTCATCACCAGAAGATCGATATCTGTGACCATTGTTCTTCCCCAAAAAAGGACTTCTTCTGCCTTTCACACCAATAGATGCATACATGTATCTACCACCTTTCTTCTCATCACCAGATTCTGATTGCACTTGATGACCTTTGTTCTCTTCAGCATTGCCTGACCTGTACCTTGGATCTTGGTTCTCAATTGCATAATCTCCATCACCAACAAGTTCTCTTTTGTTCAAAGAGGGGATCATGTATCTTTGACAGTCACTATGCTTGTCATCACCAGATGATGGATAGTTGTAATGGAATTCCTTCAAAGATGAGTTCTTATCTCTGTGCTCCTCCTCCCTCCCATCACCATCATCAGCAGCAGATGAGTAGTGTTGTCTTTGAAATATTTTTTTGTCACCTGATGTGGCATAAAACCTGTGACCTTCCCTCACAGAAGACTGATGCTTGCAACCTTCGTTTGGAGGGAGCTCCTGGTGTCCTAGTCGAGCTTCCTTTGCTCTGGAGGACTGGTGAATCCTCTCATTTACTTTATCCTTACCACCATATCTGGCACCAGCTTCCTTCATATTATGTTGGTGTTCCAGACTTTCATCACCAGACAATTGATTCCTGCGACCTTGTGTACATGCTTCTGTTTCATCACCAGATGAGTGATATCTGCGACCAGCTGCTTGGACCTTTCCATCAGAAGATCTCTGTGAAAACTCCTTCATCTGCATTAGAACCTGAGTAACAAGTTTGTTGGAATCAGTTGGAGAAGCAGCTGCAGCAAAAACCTCCTTGCTGCTGCTGTCCTGCACTGATGACAACAATGTCCTTGGCTTTTCCTTATGCTTTGATGCATGCAAGGTGGTACTTCTTGTGTCCCGTGGTGGAAGCTGTTTCGATCCTCTTTTGATGGAATCTCTGCTGTCATTGCTGACAGAAGAAAGCCTGGACAGGAATATCTCTGAAGGAGGAGCCTCTGAAGGTTGAATGTTGTGAGGCTTTTGTGAAGGACTCTGTTCTTTACCAGACATTGAGTTTGGGCTTCCATCTTCAAGCTCTTTCTGTGCATCAGGAAACAAGACACCATGTCTTGATTTAGTTTCTTGAAAGGCAACACCCGACACTCGAAGAAGCTTTTGCTCTACTTCACCTGGTTGAAGCTCATTCAAAACATTGGACAAGGAGTTCACCAACACATTGACCTCAATGTGCTTCTTGTTGTTAGCGGAAGTCCTGTGGACAACACCCATTGAGTCTCCTGAGGCCTCTGCATGTTCCTTTCTTGGTCGCTCAACAAAATCAAGTGGACCTCTGTGCATGTAATCATCACCTTGAAGCTGCACAAAAACTCACCACATCAATGGTAAGATCTATGTCCCTTCTCCTTGAAATCACACAAAAGTTTGGCATAATTCTCTCAATTCCACACCACAATGCGAGATTGTTGCTTGCAGCATGGGTTGTACAACTCTTCCTTCTTCACCCCAGACCCAGAGCAAATGAAGACAAACAAGAAATTTTGCAGCAATTTGTGAAGGGGTTTACCAAATAGTAGGAGGGGATGATGTTGTCTTTTGCTGCAAGCTCCTCTGCCATGGCAAGACAAAAAAGACAATCTGGTCAGATTGGTTTCCTACAAGAGAACAAACATGATCCTTGCAAGATGCTTAAGGTTATAACACAAGAGCATGCTCAGGACAAACATTAGCAAACAAGGAACCAAGTTTGCCCCAACTGGAGCTCTTGATGAAACACAATGGTTCCTATGCACTATCAGATCAGATGATCTGCTGCATGATCAGTGCAGTATGAAAGAATCTGAACTGATTCTGATCATGTTACCATGATTGTTATGGTTCTTGGAGGCATGATTCTTGCGAGCACTCAGGGCATTGTAGCGGTCAAAGATCTGAAAGATTCCTGTCATCGAGCCTGGGCCAGCCTCCCTTTTTGTCTCCGCTGATCAGTGATCGTCTCTCAGAACTTCTAAAAGAGACATCCGATCGTGCCAGCAGCTTGCTTGCAAGCAGACCTGTATGAGAGCTTATGATAATTACACCTGCTGCATCAGGTGCCAAATTCCTTTAGACCATCAAAATCCTGCACATACATGTACGTAGAGCCGCCATGGATACATGTATTGCAGAATATTGATCAAGATTGTGGCAACTCGGATCATGTCAATTCTTTTCTCACAAGAGTTGGGGATATGTTCTTGAACAACCAGTTAGTACCCTCGTTGCAGCTGGTTGATTATTAGAGTAAACACAAGATTGCATACGAGGAGCTAAAAATTGCGACCACTTTGCAAGGTGCCCAGATTGCCATCGTAATGACGTGTTGTTGATGCTGAGGAAACAATCAAAATTGTTGACGAATCTTCATGAGGAGACTAGCATTGTTCCAGGAGCAAACCTCACAATTGCCGGACAAATTAGATGAAGTCCTTTTGCATCCGGTGGTGACCAGGTTACTTGATATGCTAGCTCGCGGGCAATCAAAAGTTGCGGAGAGAGCCCCGGAAGAAACAAACACAAACGAAAACAAGAAAAAAGAAAAGAAAAAAAAAGAAGTCTCGACGTCGTTCAACAAAAGTTCAAACAACCACTCTGGACCAAAAACCAAAGCTAGCATATGGTGTGGCCGACAACATAATTGAACACTTGAGGACAACTTGCCAACATAGATGCTGAAGAGAAACCAGTGTGCAAGGCTCAGATCAAATGGAGCTCAACTTGAGCTTGCATTTCGGGAGTGGTGAATTTTCCAAGCAATCACATGGCGCGACTCCGGGGGCGAGGTAAGTACAAACCATCGAGTGACGGCTCTGGAGTGCACGTTGTCTGTAAATAGCTAACCGAGTACAGCGAGCCTAAATGTGGCAAGCTTCCCCTGACGCCGAATTGTGGCTGCTGCAGGAGCACAAACAAATGAGCTGCCAGAGCTAATGTTAGCTGCTACTCTTGCCTAGGTTGATACCACGCGGCCCATATATACTACCCAGAGAGCAAACCCCCCATAAATCCAGTTAGCTCCGAATCTCCAGCACATCACCACAAATCTTTTCTTTCCCCATTCAATTTTTTGCGCTGCCAATCTTGTGACGTCGTTCTCTCGAGACAAACCTCCAAATATTAAGTTAAGCTAGTAGCCTATTTCTGTTTTCCTCTCTGATCTGATCAAGCGACTGATTTCAAGTTGGCGGCTTGAGAATTATGTACACCTAACGAACTAAAATTTTGTCAAGAAAAAATTTCAGCTCCCAGGCTCATCATCACTTGACGTCATGCAGCAGGCCGGGAATAGGAAGGACGTGATGTCAAGCTGCCAGTTGTCGGGATCCCAACACCATGTGAAGACAGAGAAGAGCACTACAGCTACCTTATTTTGGTATTCCTTTTCTTCTTCTTGATCATCTTCCTTGTGGGCCATGGTCCCCTCCCCTTATCTTTTTATCTTCTTGTGTTTGCTGTTTTATACTTTATACCTACCAGTGTTGGGCGGCTATAAGAAGTGACACCAAATAACTGGCCATTCTCAGGACGGTTTCACAACCTCTTTAGTATTATTGCGGTTTTCAAGATTCGATAATGAAGCATTTGATATATAAGTTTGGTTCTTGAAAATTTAAGAATCATTATTAAAAAATCAAGTCCATTGTAATTTATTTATTTAATTGTAATCTAATTCTATCGAACACTTTTTAATTGCATCGAATACAAGTTCCAATGAATACAATTTTCTTGTAGCGAATTGATTTACTCGTACAATCATGGTTCTCAAAAATTATTTACATATACAATCATGATTCTCAAAAACTCTATAATCTTATTCTGAAATATAATTGTACTTGTAGTAAACCTACGACATTTGTTGTGGGTAAACAGTTTCAGACTCCAAACCATTTTTTTAAAATTAATTAAATTTTCAATTACATAAAGTACTCAAAATTCAATATCTCCAACACCTTATGTCAAAAATTTGCTAAATCATTTCAGTCATTCCTACTCACTAAAGACTTTTGAACAATACCAAAAGTGCTCCCAAATACTCTTATAATTTTGAGTTTTGATTTAAATGATCTTTTAGTGAAAAAATTGCTCAATATTTAATAACAACTTCACTATAGGTTGAAACATTATGAAACTAACTCAATGCACCCCTGCTTTCCAAGTGTATCAAGAGCATGGCAAGAGACATTATGGTTTGGGAGATCTCACTGTGATAAACAAAACAAACAAATAACCTACATAGATGCATGAAAACATGTTATAACCTTGAAAGAGGAAGGTTATTAAACTTGGGTTTCATGGTGTTATGCACTATCCATGACAATTAATTGATAAAAAATAAAAATGAATTGATTTTGTGAAAATGAACTTCCATTCTAATGAGAATAATGAATGACATTGCATGTAACTTGAATTGAATTCAAATTCCTGAATTCAATCAAATTTCAGTGAAATTATTTGAACTTTATTTAATTGAATTTCCTTAAATCCAATTTAAATTCAGTTGAAGAAAAATGAAATGATTTTTTTGGTACAAGGTATTCAAAATCTACTTAATATGAATATGTTGTTCAGAAAAAGAAAAACTCTAGAAAAAACATAAATTCAAAAAATCTTTTCATTTCCCTTCATTTGGGAATTGACTAAACAAATTCGAGTTCAGAATTGTCCAAAGTACGACTAAATTAGTTCTGATGAATCATTATCATTGATATTATTCTAATAAAATTTAAAACAAACATAAAAAGACACATATTAATGATACATATTAATTTATTTTTTCATATTCATGTAGTTGTGTAAGGGAATGGTGAGGTAGTTAGCCTTGAATGGCAATTGTTTGAATGGCACAAAGACAGACATCATTTTTTTAATTATGTAGATTGATCACTTCCTGTTTTTTATTGTGAAAAGAATCAATAAATTTCAAGAAAACAAAATTCATCACATACTGACTTGCATTTTAGTTTGCAGGAATTGCTTTTAACATTTTTTTCTTGATAGGTTCTAGAAACTTGTCATCATTTAATCCTGAATTCCTTTTGGGATTTAGGACTGCAAACTCAATTGCATGTTCACAATTCATGCAAGATCAAAACTTTGAAAAAGAAAATGCTAGTGGGGGGAGGTTTTTCTTTTTTCTTTTGCGAAGGGCCAATTTAACTGGCCCACTGCAAAAAGATTATTAGAACTTCAAATGGGCCCAAAATAAAATCAAGTTGGAGCTACCCTTGGCTTGTGTTTATAAGTTGTGATGTTTGAATTTTGGACAAACCTTAGAGGATAAATTGTGATGGTGTTGGATGCATGTTGCATAAACAAAAAAAAGGAAGAAAAAAAGAAATTTTTTTTGTGAGAACACCTTTTGATTTAGTCTCACGTTGGGTTGGCATGTAGTTGGATGCAAATTCATTAATTCCACCCTCAATGAAATGCTTACCAATTTATTGGTTTCCCCATCTCCCAAAAAGCAAAACCAAAAAATCAGCCCAGCTCCCAAAATATCATTGGGAATTTGTGGGAATGCCATTGGAAACATGGTCAAAACACCAAAATCCAAAAAAAGTCAAATCTCACATACACCCCTCTCCCCAAACCCTCCCCTCTGAGGAATAAACCAATGTTGTGCATGTAAGTGTCAATAGCTGTATATAGGACATGTAAATCATTTACACTTACACATCCAAATTTTTTACACTTACACTTATCCAGTTGCACTGTATTTTTTTTTTTTAACGCTCACACAAGGCTAGTGTAAAATATTTGTCAAATACACTTACATAGCCCCATGTAAATGTTTGGGGGCATTTAAGTGTAAATACTAAAATTACTTGTAAAGTCACCCTGTCTTTGGGCCTCCTTTCACCCCAAACCCTTCTTTCAGGGGTATCCATGAAGTAAGAAAAGTTTATTAAATCTGGGAATGAAATGCTGAAAATCAGCATTTAATGCACAAGGTTCACGACTAATTATAGTAGCTTTACAAGTAGGAGCAGTGAAAATATATGCAGCAACAGTGGAGGTGCTAAAGAAAAAGGAAAGACAGGCTGAAACTCAGTTCACCACAAAAACTAAGGTCCCCCCACCCTTGAATGCTAATAGTTTTTTTTTTTTTGAGTAAGTTTTTTTTTTGGAATTTCGCACTATTTATGATCAAACTCAGGGTTCTAGTGTTGTTTTCCTTACGTTATAAATAATTTTATTATATATCTTTAATGACCATACCTTCTTGCAAAGTCATATGAATTAGTTGTGGGTGTATATTTTGATAATTTTTTTTAATTTAAAAAAAATTATTTTTAGCAATGGACCATTTAGCTGGCTTATCATCAAAAACATTATGATTCTTCCCTCCTCAAGTAAAAATCATATTTTTTACAAATTTTTGTATTTACATTGTTTTACATAGCCATGTAGAATTTTATATATATATAGTTTTATCGGACCACATAAAATTATATAAATATATTCATTTTTACATGGAGGATTTACACACCATTTACACACACAACATTGGAATAAACATGAGTTCTCTTCTAAGTGTGTATTGAACCATTTCATTGGCTACACAATAGTTCTATTCCTAAATTGTCTGTCACCATCTTTCACTTGGGCTAGGGTATACAACTCAATGATGGAACACTTTACTATAAAGCTTAAGATCTTTGGACATTCCTTTGTTGGCTTTGGAGTTCCAAGAAGTATTGTAGACATCCACGTTATAAACTCAAATCCATGCAACTCACCAAAAAAAGATTTTAAAAATTAAGAAAGTATGAAGTTTCAAATTAAGGTGGTCAATGTTTAGTGATGAGTGTGTTAAAATAATTTGTGATTTGGGTCCAAGCATGTTTTTTTGCCCCATTTGAAATGTAAGAACTCACTCCTAGAACTCAAATTCACTTTTTTTTTATAAAACTTATGACTTGTTTTTAAAAACAAAATTCATGTCAAATGAAATTAATTTGTTTCAATTTTTAAAAAAAATATTATCATTTATTTTTATCACGTATAAAAATAAGAATAGTAAAATTTGTTCAATATGGGTCATGTTCTATCAATAGTCCAAAATTTCATAAATTTTACTTTTTAAAACTTTATACATTACAATATATGTCACTTGGTTCTTGTCACACTTGAACATTTTATATACATTAGAAGCTAAAGTGTTTGTGGTAAGAATCTTGAAACAAAATAATTTGTTTAAACATTATTATGAGTTCTTAAACACATTTTGTAATAAAACAAAGTCATATAAAGTTTTCTAGCACTTGTTAGGAATCTTTAAATTTGTTCAAACTTGAAGTGCCATGCATAAAATAATATTTTAATAATGTATGTATCTATGAAAAAAAACAAACTCTTAATATGAATGTATCATTAAGTTTTAACGACATGTTCAAGGGTCCATTGGATATTTAATGCAATAGTCATTTTTGGTATCCAATCATGCTTTGACCCATTTGAACTTAAAGTTCTTAAAATTTGCTTCATTGTTTTTGGAGCTCAAATTTTTTTTGTAAAACTTCAAGTGATGCACTCATAGCTTTTTAGATAATTCAAAACAAACAAAATATGAAAAAGATATGAGATATTAAAATAAAGGGTCTAGTGTTTTTTTGGAAAAAACATTTTGTGATTCGAATAGGTCAATCTTATTGATGTTTTTTTTCAATTGTTCCTTTGCTTGGAGAGTTGAAAGAAGCATTGTAGACTTTGTCTCACAACACCCTCATGATCTTGAAGATTGCTCAAAATGGACAAGAAATCAATAAGATATGACTTGATGTTTGATCATAGGTGTGTGTTTGATGATGAATGATTTACTCTAATACCCTAAACCCTACCTAAGAGTGTGAGTATTTATTTGTAGGTTTCAAATGAATCTAAGAACCAATTTTCAATATCTGACCATGGTTCTCAATAAATCTGAAAAAAAAAATTCTAACATATAACCAAGGTTCTCAAAAATCTAAGAATGGATTGTTTATTTCTTCATAGTATTCCAAAAGTCTAAGAAATGGTGAAAGAACCAATTTTGGATACATGATTGCAATTTTTAAAAATCTAAGAACCAATCCTGATATACAATTGTAATTATCAAAAGTTTTAAGAACAGGTCAAGTAGTCTTTCTATAAAATATTCAGATATCTTATGAAGGCCGGGTTATTTGAAAGTCTTTTTTTTTCAAAAAATATGAATTGGAGGTTCTTTAGTTCTTATATTTTAAAAAAAAACCAAAACTCGAGGTTTTGAAAAAATCAAATAACCATCCAACACTGGTTTATACCCCCAGGCCCCATTGTCTTTCTGGGATTTGCAAAGAACTGTATCAAAGTGGTGATTAACACCTACGGCTAGCTAGTGTCAACGTATTTTTTTGGTGCGAATTTAGCCAAAATGAGAAAAATGAAAAAAGTGGGAATATATTGTGTCAAAACATTCCTGTTTCCTGAAAAAGTTTCTTCCAATTTTCGAAAAAAACTGAAATTTTTTCCTCTACATTTGGACTCTGATTTTAGTCTGTTAGGACTTTTAAAGCTATATTTTCTACTATTTAGACCTGTCCCCATTTAATGATAAATCCCTCTTGATATGCTACCCAATGATTGCACGATCAGAAATTCGAAAAAAATACTGGCTGGTGTGCCTTTGTAAGGATTTCTATATACACAAAAATGGCATGGCAAGGGGAGGTCATTTAAGTTTCTCTATGTCAGTTCAAAATAAGTTATTTGTTGGCTTTGCCTACCAAGGCAAGGATATTGTGTTTAGATTCATTATAGAGTATAGTTGCTTAAGGGATTTTTGCCCCTAGGTAATAGGTCTATTTTTATATGAGGATTTTTGAAAGATGATATTTTGGCTTGTGTTGAAACTTGAGATTCATTATAGAGTTATAATATCTTGAAGGATTTTGGTTTAGAGGATTTTTGAAAGATTATATTTTTGCATGGTGAAATATTTGAGTTTCCATAATTCTTCTTTTACCTTAAGATACTTTTTAATGTAAATGGCAAGGCCATAGTGTAACACACCCCTTGTTTATCATTGTAGGGATCTATTAAAAAGTCAAAATAAACAAGACTCAGAATTTATTTCAAGACTGTCTGTTTAAAGCAAAGTATCTAAAAAATATAGTTCAAATACTTCTTTCATTTATGAATAAGTTCATTTATTTACAATGCTCAGAACTTATCATATTTATTCTTAGATAAGGCTAGAAACTTGACTTTCATCCTGTTTATAGCCACCTTCTGAACACTTGAAAGTTGCGATTGCAGATTGAAATACTTGTATGAGCATCTTTCAAGGCTGCAACTGTTTACTGTTTACAATGTTACGTCTGTTTGGGACCAGAGAGTCCATTAGTCCAAGGCTGAAACAATCTTTACAGTTGAGTGTTACACTAATTTGTAATTTGTTGTTTTTTAATGAATTATTTTTTGGCAAGCCAAAGTGACTATCATCCCTAAGAAAATTCAATCAATCTGCCTATAGACCAGATATGAAGTACAAATCTTTAATCATCTATTCATATTTTTCAGTACACACTGAAAACCATATATGAGAATCTGGCCATTTCTACTATTTTTTCCCTTACTTGTCGCAATTGAAAATCTCCAAAATCACATCATTTTGAGTTCTGAATTTCATTTTTTGGCAGAATTTCGCCAGTAAAAAATTGGCTATTGTAATATGTATCTCTCTATTCTTTCTTTTAGGTAGCTTATTCTTTTGACTGAACATGTTGAAACATGTACTAAAATTAATATCTTTATTGAAAGGTGGGTTCAGATTGGTGTTGGATAGTTGACACCTTTTCAAGGCAAGAACCCAGTAATGGTATATGAACCCTTGATTGAGGGTGCCCACATGATCTAAGAAGTGGTTCTCTTGAGCTCCAGTGGATGCCAAAATTTCAAGAACCAATAATTGCACCAAACTAGGGGTTATCTTTTTGGGTGAAAATAATCTACCTATTCAAGAGATGAAATTGTGACAAGATACTTGGACCTGTACTAAACCTAGGAAAGCTTGATTATATTTGAGGATTGTCACAAGTTTCCACTTTCTCTCACTCGGCTTTTGGAAACTGAGTTAAATGACCCCATGATCTCACATCTCACTGTTAACCAAGAAAAATAAGGATATATAATAGGGTATTAGGAGAATATCTAAATTGTTGACCTTTGTAAATGTTAATAGTATTTTTATAAATTTTATTTGATTAGTTGTTAATTATTTTATTAAGTAGTTAATTAGAATTGTGTTCACATTGGTTAATATGAGAATTACATTTGTTAGTATTAGGTGATTTGTTTAATCATTAATAAGTATTAATTATCAATACAAGGAAGTAGCACATAAACATGTGTCATTCTATTCATTTATTCATATCTGTACATTGAGAGTTGTTTTGTTGTACATTGTGTCTAGTTTGAACTGGCGTAGGCAAAGTTTTGGAATTTTAGCAAGCTCAAGTTCTAGGATCTCCAAACTAGAGGTTCCAAGTTTCTTTGGAACCACCATTGGAACTTAATTGAAATATCAATATATATTTAAAATTGAATTAGATCCCAAATTGGGGGAGTTGTCCCATTTTTAAAAGGTTTAGGTTCCTTAGATACATAAATATAATTTATTGAATATATATATATTTGACTTTACCTTTCAAACAAGTTATTGCATTTGATTGGTTGCATATAATTAATATTATATAATCTTTATTTTGGAGTGTGTGCATTAGTTGAACAACTAATTACACACTTCTTTTTTGGGTTCAGTTGTGTATAATGAAGATGAAATTGAACCTTATTTTGAACCAACTTTAAACTCTTTTTTTGTGAAAATGATTAGAAACAAAGGTTTTTAAAAACCAAATAAATCGGTCTCAAGATTAGATCAGAGGTTACATTAAAAAAAAAAAAAAAAAAAGTTAGAACCAAGATTGAAGCAAGAACCAAGCAACATTGGTTTGAACATATATAAAAAATAAAGAAATTCTTGTGTACATGTCTTTTTAGAGTGTATATTTTGTCCACTATCACTTACACTAGAGAAATTCAACATGTATGTCTATACTAAAAGTCACCATTCAACACACGTTCACAATATATTGTTTGCAACTTTGTAATTTCATTCAAAAAAATCAATTTCACCAATGATTCTCTAGATGTTCTTTAGTATGTTCTGTACCCATACACTTGACTCTTGCAGCCAAAGATAAAATCAGTGAAATTTTTCATACTTGATAGAATCAACTTTTGAAAAGAATTACACAGATAGATTAGTTTTTAAATTTTGAAATGTTCATGATCATTAATTATCCAAGTACTTTTAGAATTTGTTTAATAAGAGAGCTCTGTCCAACACTGGTTCAAATTTGAGCCCCCCATGAGCTAATGTTTTTCTTATGAGCTAATATCGGTAAAGGGAAAACAATCCAACTACTGGTTTTTTTTGCCAGTAGTATATACAAACAATAGTGACTATCTTAACCAACAACTCCTTACAATGATGTTGACATTACCAGGCAATTGCATCTGAAGTGCACTCTTAGGTCTTCAAGTGGCCAAACTTCATCTACACCCCTTGTCCTCAACAAGATCAGAAAGTTATACTTTCTCATCAAACTTTTGAATGCCATCAAAGAGATTGTAGGTCATTCTCTGTAATCAAATTTTATTGAAAACCAATTCAGGCCTAAAAGTCACTTAACTACTTAGTATTGAGAAGGTGTGTAACAAACTGAAACTATTTTAACATATTTATTCTATCTAAAGATACTCCCAGTTTGCAATCACAATAGCCACTCCAAATATTAAAATATCCAAAAATTGCACTGCAATGCGCCCACCTGGCTCTTTTCCCTTGAAACGTGTGAGGTTCTCAAGTTCAAACCTCCTTTAGCAGAAAAGTCACATCCATGATTATATGCTTAAGTGCTTATTATTTTTGAGCTAACTTCCAAAAGTGAAATGCACTCCTATCAACGTGCTCTCGTACTGCTGTTTTGCTCCTCACAAATTATTATATCATATCTTGGTGCCAAATTGAGGCAAGCTACAGGACATCTCAGCTGTTTAGTGTTTTGTCCGGCTCCACACTGGTTGTATGTCTGTTGATTTTGAAGAGAGAGCATTTGAATGAATCTTCAACAGACTCCAAGGGAATTCTTTCACTTTTTGGGATTATATCACTGTTGGGCAGTTCTTTGAATTCTAAAATAACCACTGGTTCCGGTGCTTTAAATATTTCAGAATCAAAGAGCCATCAGTTCCAGTTCTTTGAAAAAAATCAGAATCAAAGAACCGTCCATTTCCATTTTTCCAAAAACTTTAAAGAATCAACAATTTTCATGAAAGAACTGGCAAAGAACCGGCAAAGAACCGGAAATTCTCTGGCTGGTTTTTTTACTCTCTTCTTTTGAGAACTGCAATTATATACCAAAACTGGTTCTTTGAAATTTTGAGAACTGATGTGCAAATGGGCATATACCTGGGTTGATAACTATTGGGTATCAATTCCTCATTCTAAGGACCACCTGATGCTGGATTATATGACCCAACACGCACCAAATGTTCTTTTAGGATTTTTTTTATTTAGCCAAAGTGATGATCATCCATACAAAGATTTAACCAAATCTGGCTATAAATTAAATATGAAACAAAAATATTTAATCAACCTTTTGTATTTCTAGCTACTTACTGAAAACCAAATGTAAAAATCTGGTAATTTTTACTTTTTTTGCTGATTGAAATCTTCACATTACACTTCAGTTTCAAAATTTTGGTTTCCAATTTCACTTTTTGGGCAAATTTCATGAATAAAAGAAAGTTTGGCATCCATGAGGCTCAACATTTTTTTTCTATGCAAACTTTCACCAAAATGCAAAATCCATTAATGGCAAGCAAATAGCATAAAGGGAAAAACCACAAAAACATTTGAAATTTTTGCCAAAAACACATGGTTGCCTTTTAGGGTTTGCAAGATTTGCCAATTGCCTACTAGATCTCCATCAATATTGTTTACAATGGTTGTATCTCTTTTGAAGCCCAAAAACCCACCACCCTCATTACACCTAACCATGATCTCCTCCCTTTGTACAAGTCTTCCTTCGCAAGTTTTTTACCTTCTTTTGTTTTGGCTTGTGAAAGATACATTGATGATGCACTTGATGTCGCCAACATTTCGCTAAAAGAAAAAAGGCCATTGCAAGGAGTCCAACTTCAAGTGAGCCATTATCTCATACAATTTTGTACAAGTTTTAAATTAGGGAGAAGAAACAAGTAACATTTGAAGCTTGCAAATACAAGATCCTAATTTGGCAATTTCATTGAATGTTTAAGGGGTGTTTGAGATTAATTCCTTGAACACTTCAAAATCTTATTAGATTCTGCATTTTTAACTGTTAAAATCTAGAATATGTTCACACCTTCCAAAGTTTAAACATCTTATTATAGAAGGGTTGGACATGGATTCAAATGCAAGTTGTGTTGTAGAAAGCAAGTTGTGTTGCTTTGTTCTTTTGTTAGCATGAAAGAAGGTGTTGCATGCAAAAATCCATCACAATTGCAGTCAATTTGGAGGAAGATCGAAATCATGGTTTGCTGATTGGCAATTTGCAATCAATTTGGAAAAAGATTGAAGTACTACTAAGTTAATGTAAACCTACACAAAAAATGCACAAAACATGAATTTCAATTTATAGGATTTCAAGCAAAACTCAAATCCAAGTGTTTAAGGTTCCTAGTTTATTATGCAATGCTTGAATAATGCATCATTTCATAGGTCCACATTTTTTTCCTTTTTTTTGCATTGTGCAATAAGGTTTGGGCTAGGTTTAACATCACGGTTTAATGTGCATTTGTGTTGTTGTGTTCATCCCTAAACTCATTAATGTTGTTAAATTCTTCTTTATCACTAATTCTAATTTAAAGTTAAAGGAACTTGATCTATTTAGCTTTTCAATCTATAAATGTTGGTGAGTTCATCCCTAAACCCCTAAACCTACTAATGTGGTTGAACTTCTCTCTATCACTGATTGTAATTTAGGGTTTAGGGGCCTTGATCTTTTTTTTCTTCAATCTATAAATGTTCATGGTGGGTTAATCCCTAAACCTACTAATGTTGTTGAACTTTTCTCTATCATTGGTTGTAATGTAAGGTTTAAGGAATTAACATATTTGATTTTTCCATCTATAAAGGTTGGTTAGTTCATCCTTAAACCCTTTAGTGTTGTTGAGTTTTTCTTTATCATTGATTGTAATCTAAGGTTTAGGGAGTTTGATCTATTTAGTTTTTCAATCTATAAATGTTGGTGAATTCATCCTTGAACCTATTAATATTGTTCAATTTCTTTTTGTCACAAATTGTCACATATTGTAATATAAAGTTTAAGGAGTGTGATCTATTTGGCTTTTCAATTTGTAAATGTTGGTGAATTCATCCCTAAACCCACTGATGTTGTTATTTGCTCTTTGTCACTAATTGCAATGTAAAGTTTAGGGAGCTTGATCTCTTTGGCTCTTTGATTTGTAAAATGTTGATGTGTGGATCTCTTCAACCCCCTTAATGTGTTGAACTTCTTTCCACTACAAGGAATTTGCATATTAACCACTAGTATTTTCAACTATTTTTTAGTTGTAAATGCCACATGTGACTACAAATTCCTCTAGCCTTAAACAAGTTGCATAAGATTTTAGTAGCAAAAAAATTATGTGGCATCAAGTCGAAACAACAATCACATGAAGGTGTGGCTTGCACAAACTTTTCATCCAACTTACATGGCATGATCATTTACGACTAATTTTTATGATTGAAATTTGTAATGACATATGCCTACATGGCATAGTTATTTATGACTATTTATATGACAAAAATGTCTAGTCACTTTTAGTTGTAAAAATGGTGGCTCATGGTCGGCTAAAATGTATCCACATGGTGAAAATTTGTCCAACAATTAGACAAAGATTATCCATTAGATGACATACACGTGGCAAGGAATGATAATTTACCAATTAATTTGTATAATCAAAATTATTTTAATTATATTCTTAATTGGCTCACTTGTAACCACGACATGGCCAAAATTTGTCCAATAATTGACATAGATTATCCATTAGATAATTGACACATGGCAAGATAGATTAATCTACAAAATAATTTTTTATAATTAAAATTTTTTAATTACATTTCAAATTGGCTAAATTGTAACCAATGCCAATAATCCACATGTTAATCAAACCAAGGATTATCCATTAGATTATGGACATGTGGTGTTTGATAATCATTTATATTTTATTTTTTATTTTTAACAAAATTAATGTGGCATCCATCTGGCCACAAATAATAATATATAAAATTTAAATGAAAATATTATGATTATCATGTGTGATCTTAATTTTGCCACACTGCATTAATTATTAATTTAAAAAATAATATAATTTTTTTATATCATTGACATGCAACTACAATTATCATATGTGTGACTATAGTAATTGTAAAATATCTAAACTTTGCAACTAGGTATGTGATTAAAGTAATTGAAGGTGGACCTTACATGTGATTACACTATTTACAAAACAAGATAACACAAATGACTACAATAGTTGCAGGGTAGGATACAAATGCAACTCCACTAATTGCAATTGTATGGCAATACAATTGGATTAAAATTGTAGCTACATTCTATAATAATGAAAGAATGTACACAAAAGGAATGTACAAATAATGTAATGGAAAAGATAATGGACGTTCGTACATAGACCTAACATACTGAAACATATTCCCAAGCTGATAATCCCCTATTTATTAAGTTACTAAAACATGGATACAACAAGCAAATAAGGTAATTGAAAGAACTTGAAAGCTTGCAAACATCAAATGACACATAAATGTAGTTCAAAATTAGTTCATGGCATTTTGAACCACACCACACATATTATAATAAGACTGAAAAAAAAATTCAACTACTTTTCCTCAAATTTGCACCTTCCCAAAGTGTGAATTGACCTATCACAACCTTTAGAAGTAGTTGTGGAAGATCATCTTTCAAATTTGGAAAGATCAAAGTTGTTTCAAGGAGCATCACACCGTGCACCTCCACTTTGTACCCCATCCTTAATAACAACCCCATTAAACATATCACCTACAACACCAGATACTTCTCCAATTGTTGCAATATGACATTTTGTTCCAATTACTATAGTATGACATTTACTCATCAAAAACAATGAATCACCTTTATCAAACTGCACTTGCAGGTTATGACAACATAAATAGAACTACACATGTATTGTTTTATACAAGTTCTAAAATGGTGATGAAAACAAGTATTTCCAAATTAATAAGAAATGAAATCACTAATAATACATGGTGGATGCACCTTTGGAATCTCTAGGGTTTTGGTAGTTGTTTGCTACACTATTGCCACATGTCTTCAAGATCTTAACATTAGAGGATTTGTAAATAGACCTAACAATGCCTTTGTACATTGATCCATTAGAAATTGTTATTGTAGTTACCACATTAACTTTAGTGTCACAACCTTAGCCTTGGGCTCACGACCAAGGCAAAGGCATGGAAAGGTATGGGTCGATAATGCACCCTGGGTGTCACATTCACATGGTTGAAAGTGCAAGAGAGTGTGAGGGAATGAGCCCACACACTCCCAAGTGGACTCCCACTTTGGGAGTTGGAGTCCTTATGAAGTCTTAAATGTTTTAAGAGTGATTTCAAGGGTCACAAATCATTGGATTAAAGATTTTCTTATATCATTGGTAAGCTCTTGAGACATAGATGTCTAAAATGGGCTCGTATCATTCATTTGAGTACTTAAGGCACAAGTTATGGTTGAAAGAAGGGCTAGAAGTCAAAGTGTCAATTTGACTCTCGACCATTAAAAGTCAGGAATTGCCATGAATTACGTGTGTGCAGGTGGCATGCAACATATCACTAGAAAGCTCTTAACAAGGGCTATAACTTTGCTTTGGACCTCACCTCAATCAGAAGTTTAGAAAAGAAATTATGGGCCTCCAAAATGCTAGGAATCCCAATTTTAGGAATTTCAAAATTCTTAACTTAGGAGACCTGAGAAAAATGACATTTGGATGCAACCCCTATGGTTGATCGTAAAAAATAATGTAAGGGGGAAGGTGGCGGCTTCCCTATGTCCAAGCCGTGATGAGTCTTGTGAGTTTGTATATGATTATGGCTTGTCCATGCATTAAAAGTGTTCAAACTATGCACTAACCAACTTGTTGTTTGGTTTGTGCAGATCCATATGAATAATTGACCTTTTTATCGCTCATCCTAATTCCCATCCTAGAGCTCCAACACACTCATTCTTATCCTTGAAGTGTTGCAAACTAAAGAATGTGCCCCAATTCTTTTTTCCATTATCTTCATTTTCGAACTCACATTTGAGTCTTTCAAAGAGTTTGGGGGTGCATCATCCAGGTTCTTCGTATACATTAAAGATATTACACTTGGAAGATGAAGAGGTATTTGGATCCCTTAAAGGAAAGCAAAATTTACCCCCTAGATCAAAGGGGACTCACATAGGCACAATCATGTAAATTTTTTTCATCCATGAATCGAATTCATTTCGCGCAAATCTGTATGTAATGGAGATGTAAGGTAGTCTAGTCGTTCACAAGAGGGGTTCCTAATTTTCACTCATAATGGTGAGGAGGTGTTGGAATGCCTTTGTGGTGATGACATTTGGCATATTGAACGATGTAACCCCAAGTCCAATGCTTAATGTTCAGCATTACAAATGGACACCAAGCATTATTACAAGGCAAAAATCATTTCAAGGGGAAAAGAACGGGGCATTCTTGCTCCTTGTTATGTTGGTAATTGGAGTGTATCCAAAGGTGTGGGAATTGAGTTACAAAAATTTTGGTTTTGTCATGATGATCAGAGCCATTGTGTTAAAAACACCAAAAGAAAGTACACAATTAGAAGGTTCATTGTGCCTTCTTTATGGCGTGTGCAAGAAGGAACAAATCTCACCCAAGATGAGATGATAACATTGAAGGATGCTAGTTTTTTCTTTTCCGAGAAACCAAAATGTCACCCTAGAATTCTTTTCAGTGATGATGCATCTCATCCTACCAATAAACTAACAGATGCAAATAATTCGCCAAAAACTCAAAATGAAAAAAATATTTGTCGTGCTTCAATATTCAAGATTTCTACTCAACGACAAAACAAGTGGAAGGCCGGACATGTTCTTCTAACAAACATCTTACCACCCACCAATGTTCCTTCTCTCAGATATGGAAGAATATATAGAATCATTTTAGGTCCAATTGAATATCATAAATAATATGAGGTTATAATCAACAATTTCCCTACCTACACTTGCATAGATTTTGTGTTAATGATGATAGGCTCATAGGGTGCACATGACAAGTAGGTGCATTCTAAACACTTATATTACATCTTGCAACATGTGATATTATGTGGGTTAATGGAAACATTCATTCATCATCCAACTTGGAGTTGGAACAAAGTCCATAAACTAACCACCAAAGCTATAGTGGTGGAGTAGTTAGATAGAACTAATTTCTGTCTCTTAATTCCTGGGAAGTAGAAGTGACTTTTTCTCTAGCTCAAATAAAATAGTTTCAATTTCATAGTTGTTGGTTAGATGTAGAACAGTCTATTCAACTAAAGTAGGTTGGGAATAATAATGTTTTGGATGATGTACATACACAAAATTTATGTTTCACTAATAATCTATAATTAGTAAGTTTTATTTTACTCAAATTGATTGCCATGCATAATTATTTTCTTAAAATCACAAATTGAGTACGTGTCACAAAATATATTGAAAAAATTTCAACCAAAAAATTTGAAATAGTTACCAAACATCACAAAAAACATTTAAAAATAAAAGTTGTCTTTTAGCATGAGCTTCTATGATTCAATAGTAAAAGTTCTAAAACTTTAAAAGGTGTTGATGTATGGGGCTCCCAAGAAAATATTTCAAATTCATATCCCTTTGGCCTAAATGTATAAAACTTGTACAAAACAATTTTGAGCGAAATATTTGGGTTTAAGAGTAATCTACATTGAAGAAGATATGAATTCACATATGGGGAACACCACATTGAAATCAATCTCATCTTCTCCTTTTGATTTGTTGGTGCTTGTCATAAGTACATTGTTACAAAAAACACTTTGACAATCTTGAGACATACCTTATTTCAAAGGATAAGGGGAAAGTCAATGAGGTATCATAGACTTGGAGTGGATGCTTAGTCCTTTAAATCCTTATCCATAAACCTATGTCATGTAAACTTTTTCAATAAATAACATTTTTCATATTTTTTCATCCAAAAAGTTCATTTATTGTTCATCCATCCATATACACATGGTAAAACATTTTTCCACATCAGCAAAGATTATGTCCAATGTGGCAATGAATATTTTTGGCATATTCCATCCACGTCATCCAAAGATGCTAAAAAATATTCCATCTTGTTCACAGGCTCATGTTCACAAGTTCACAATATAGCATCATTACATTTATATGTGGAGTTTTTTTGGCTTTGGACATGGAAAAGGCCCTCATGGATCTAGAATAAAAATGGGACCGACTTGTTCATTAGGACTTGTGTTAACAAATAGGAAATCTATTCAAATGCAAACATAAATTTTTATTGAAAGGAAACTACAACATGATGTTCACAACACGAAACATAACATCAAGAACTCCTTAAGGTTCTTGTCACATGAAATACACAAACTTGTGTAATGAAGAATCAAGAGCCAAACCATCAACACCAAGGTAATTAACTAAAAGACCAAACCACAAATAACCAAACTAATATAAGTAAATAAAGTAATTCAACCTTGTGAAAATAACCTAATTACTTTCTTATTCTAGTAACTAATGAAACCTAATTAGTTGAATTTGAATTCTCAACACTCCCCCTCAAGCTCAAATCCACTTCTAGTACACCAAGCATTTTTCTAAATTTCCTTAGCTTGTCTGTACCTAAGGCCTTTGTGAAAATGTCAACAACTTGATCTTCAGTACTAACATGAATAAGGTCAATTTCTTTTGCTAAAACTTTTTCTCTAATAAAATGGTAGTGCACCTCAATGTGCTTTGTCTTAGCATGATAGACCGGGTTGTTAACAAGTAGTATGCTACTGATGTTATCACAATAAATGACAACAAGAGCATCCACTTAATGTCCCAAATCTGAGAGTAGTTTTTGTAACCAAACTACTTCACATGTAGCAATTGCTACACCTCTGTATTATACCTCCATGCTTGATAGTGCAATTGTTGGTTGTTTCTTATTGCTCCAACTAACATCACCACTTCCAAAAAAAAACATGAAACCACTGGTTGATCTTCTATTTAAAACATTGCCAACCCAATCAACATTTGTGTATCCATGTATTTGTAACTGGCTCTTGGCTTCATAAAAAATTCCACATTGCAAAATATGTTTTATGTACCTCAATATGCGCTTCATTGCATCCAAGTGTGGCTTTCGTGGTGTTTGCATGAATTGACTTACCATTCCAATTACATAAATCTAGCCTTGTGATGGTCATGTAAATCAAACTCCCCACTATGCATCTATACATAGTGGTATCCTCCACAAGGTCTCCTTCATCTACACTTAACTTCACATTTTGCTCCAATGGAATTGAAATGGGTTTGCAACTCGTCATCCCATATTCGGATAATTTGTTCAAGGGATATTACCTTTGTAGTAACCATATCCCTTTAGTGGACTAAAATACTTCAATGTCAAGGAAGTAACAGAATTTTCCCAAATCCTTCATCTCAAAGTTTTGTTTCAAAAGCTTCTTCAAAACAAAGATGTCTGCATCACTATCTCCTATGATAATCAAATCAACATAGATGACTATGACTATAATCCCATGATTTGTTTTTTTCACATATAATGAAAAATCTACATGGGATGTTTGAAATTCATTTATGACAAGATACTAACCTATCTTGTCTAACTAAGCTCTACGTACTTGCTTTAAGTCGTACAAAGCTTTCTTCAACCTACAAACCAGATTAGGGTGTGTTTGGTCCACATAACCTGGTGGTTGTTCCATGTACACTTCTTCTTGTAAATTTCCATGAAAAAAACCATTCTTTACATCCATTTGATGTAAAGACCATCCTTTTGTTATTGCTATAACAATGATTGCTTTTATAGTTGTCATTTTGGCAATTAGACTATAGGTCTCCTCATAGTCTATGCCATAAGTTTGGGCATAACCTTTGGCAACCAATCTTGCTTTGTATCCGCTCATAGATCGATCTGCATTGTGTTTGACTTTGTACACCCATTTGCACCCAATTGCTTTCTTGTCCTCTGATAAAGCTACCAATTCCCAAGTAGCATTAACATCCAAAGCCGCCATCTTTTCATCCATGGCATTGTCCCACTTAGGGTTTCCAACCACTTGTTCAAAACAAGTGGGTTCAACCTCTTGTATAACTCTCACCAGGTATGCGTAATGATGAGCTAAAAAACCATCATATGTGAGTCTTTGTACAAGGTACTTGACTTGAGTGGATCTTCGTATTTCATTGTTGTTGTTAGGTGTTTTCAAAGCTTTTTTGGCCATTCGAGCTTTGGGAGTAATGACTGAAATGATTTTTGATTTTTCACCACACTCTTTTCTGAATCACTTGACTCATCATCTACATGAAGATTTCTAGATGATGTTTGAGAACTACCATGTACAATGTTTGAAAATTTTAATCTTCCTTTCCATGGAGTGTTATTGGACCCACTAATTGAAGACTCTTCTAGTCCACTAATTAATTGTGATTCTTGTTCCATATTTGATGAAACATCACCATTTCTAGCCTTTCCATCTTCTGCTACCTTTAGTGGTGAATACTAGCTAACCATCTCATCAAACACAACATCTTTAGTCACCTGCAATTTCCGAGTGGAAGGATTTAAGGATGTATATCCTTTTTGTTCTAAGGAATATCCAATGAAGATACACTTCTCAGCTTTTGAATCTAGTTTTGATTTCTTCTCGTCAGGAACATGCATGTATGCAATGTAACCAAACATTCTAAGGTGTGAAACATCGGGTTTCTTACCTGTGAATTTTTCTTCACATGTCATGCCATGAATTGCCGCTATGGGTGTTTGATTCATGATATAGATTGTAGTTCCTACCGCTTCAGCCCAAAAGTAATTTGGCAAATTCTTTTCATTCAACATGGCACGTGTTATTTTTGCAGTGTGCCTATTTTTCCTTTCAGCAACTCTATTCTGCTGTGGGGAATAACTACATGAGTACTTCCTTTGAATTCCATGCTCCTTCAAGTACTCACTAAATTCATTTGAAAAATACTCTCCCCCTCCATCGAACCTTAAGCACTTGATGTTCACACCCTTCTCCTTTTCCACCATTGTTTTGAAATTCAAAAAATGTTGAAACACTTCACCTTTATGTTTCATGAAGTAGACCCACACCTTCTTTGTGTGGTCATTATGAAATTCACGTAGTACTTGCATCCTCCAATGGATTCTATCTTCGTGGTCCACACATCTTAGTGGATCATTTCCCAAGGTTTGGAATTTACATGAGTTGTTTGAACTAGGAATGGATGCCTAGCTTCCTTCCCCAATTGGCATGTTTCACAAACTTCTGACATCACCTCTTCTATTCCAAATTTGGGAAGACCTTTAACAAGATTTTGTTTCTCCATCAGCTTAAGACGTTGGAGATTAACATGGTCAACCCACTTGTGCCAAATTCCAATGTCTCCAGCTCCTTTTCCATGTGTGAATAACATGGAATTCCATGTTCGCATCCAAGGTGAACATTCGTCCATTCTTTTCTCCTTTTGCAATCAATTTGCCTTAGTTCTTCATGTCTTCCACAAAACATCCATTTGGGTTGAATGTCACCTATAAACCTTATTCCACCATTTGGCCTAGGGAGACCAAATTTTTTGTTATGGTTAGAACATGAAATACATCTTTCAGGTACTTTGTTTGCCCATTTTACATGGATAATGGCACCTTGCCAATTTGTGTGATGGGATGTGTAATGTCATCATCAGTTTCCACAAACCCTGGTGTCTTCAAATCCTTTGTGTTTTTAAACCATTTTCCATGACTCCTCATGTGGTTTGAAGTTCAAGAATCCACATACCAGACATTGTTATCTGATACACCTTTTATCATTGAATTTGCCATGTGTTGAATCACAAACAGTTTTTCGTCACCTTGATTATTAGTTGATACATAATTCCCTTGTTCCAGCTTTCCATTTCGTGCATCATGCTCCTTTTGATAACAGTTCTTTGCCATGTGCCAAGGTTTCCCGCAATAGTAGCAATTTGAATCGCTATTTGGTTGTTGACCTCGATGACTTCCACCACAACCTCCATAATTTCCTTGACTTCCTCTTCCTCCAAAGTTTCTTCATCCACCTCCATGAGTTTGACCTTCATGTTGATGATGTCCACCATGCGAGCTTCTGTGTCAACCTCAAAATGAAGTTTTACCACCTCTACCTCTACCTCTATTAGTATTTGAATAGAAGGCACTTTCTTGTGATCCTCCATTGGATGAAGTACCAATAATTCTCATCTCTTCATATATAAATAGTGTTATTAAGTCTTGGAAATCAGAAAATGTTTTTCGAATTGCAATTGAAGTACAAAACTGGTTATAGTTTTTTCCAAGTCCATTCAAGGTGACAACCACTAAATCTTCATCATCTATAAGGGCTCCTATAGATGCAAGAGCATCTACAAGGTTTTTCACCTTGGTAGAATAGTCACTCATGTTCATCTTGTTTTTCTGTAAATTATGCAACTCTTGCTTGAGTTACATTTTGCGGGCTTGTGTATTAGTGCTATACATCTTCACCAATGTATCCCAAGCTTGTTTGGGTGATTTTACATCTTGAATATGCACAATCATGGAATCGGACACATTCACAAAAAACCAATACAAGATTTTCCTTACTTTTTCATGCCAAGTTTTATTGACTTGAATTTGTTATTGTGTGGGGTTTTTTGGGAGAGGAGATTTTTTCTCATCACCAGTTATGAATTCCCAGTAGCCTTCCCCCATCAAAAAATTCATAATCCTAAATTTCCACATTTGGAAATTGTTTTTGTCTAGTTTTTCAATTGTAATTTGAGAAAGACCATCCGCCATCTCTCAAGGCACCACTCAATGTCTTCTTGGGGTTTCACAAGTGACTTTAATTCCTTCCTTGGGTTTCTAGGATTAGGATTAAAGTTTTCCTTCCTTAAGTTTCTAGGATTAGGGTTAGGGTTCGGGTTGAACAAGATGGACCTTGCATATGTATGTATGTCTTGAGTATTATACAAAATTTTATACTATACATGGGTTTTACGTATATGTATGTATTTTGTATAATATTTTGTATGGTATTAAGTACATGATTACATACCACACTTTTGTATGAAGGTCTTGATAATGTATTTGTGCTTCCCAATCTTCAAACTCCTTCAAATTCTCCCAAGTTGTATTTGCTCCACTTCTTGTTTTGATGTCTTCTCAAAACAAACTTCTGTCACAATAACTTTGCAAAGCTACACTGCTCACATATGACCTTGAATCGATTTGAAAGTTTGCTGAAACATGAACAACTATGTTTACTACCATCTTTCAAAATTTCAACTCATTTGATTTCATAAAATGAGAGATTTTGCTACTTCCTTCAAATCACCTCAAACTGGGACCTGAACACAAAATGATTTACAACTCGCTTTTTGCAACTCTAAACTCCTTGAGATTTTGGGAGACACATTAAAAATATGTCTTTTATATCTGCTCAAAATTTCAGCTCTATTGATGATGACCAAAAAGAGTTATCACTTTTAAGAAAAACTAATTTCAAAACTAAGACTAAAACTTTAGATGCTTGGATCTCTCTCAATACAGATCCAAATGACATGAAGTTTCTCTCACATATACTCTACTTTTGTATCTATAAAATCCAAAAGCTACAGATTCAAAAATGCTCAAACAAAAGAGATATGACCAAAAAACCAAATCTGGTACAGAATCTTCAAAGGCTCATAACTCTCACAAAATATATCCTTTTCTTTTGAAAATTTGATAATAAAAGCGCCTTATAGTCTTCTATAATCTCTCCAAGTTTCATTTTAAAATCTTTTCACAGTAGATTTAGATCTAGATTTAAAATTTTCACTTTGACAACCTTTGATATGTTGATCTCCTCTCACCTCTTTTCTTTTCTTTTCTTTCTCTTCACATTCTTTCCTTTCCCCGTTTCTCTTTTGCACTTGACAAACTCCTATGATATGACTAGAAA
>Ga0116227_10001498_pt1 | contig 52144 bp, 43 predicted proteins | sample S1TSphgellanicum_FD_89693 | JGI IMG/M metagenome (GOLD analysis project Ga0116227, IMG submission 89693) | Host-associated microbial communities from peat moss isolated from Minnesota, USA - S1T2_Fb - Sphagnum magellanicum MG | ecosystem: Host-associated > Plants > Peat moss > Unclassified...
AAAAAATTATTATTTAAATAATTTTATAATTAAACTAAAATTTATTTTTATAAAAAAAAAAATAATTAAAAAATTTGGTTGAAAAAATTTTTTTTTTTTTTTTTTTTTTCTAGTATAAGTTATCAATCCTAAAATGCTAAACATGTTTATGATATAAAGAAAAAAAGAAAATTCAAATTAAAAATAAAAATCTTATAAATGGTCAATGAGTAATAGGATAATCAATGTTAATCAACCAATTTTTTATAACCTACCTTTATGCATAATCACATGATATTACCTATAATATTGATAACTTAATTGGCACTCTGATTTTTACTATAAAAAAATCCTACCCAATGGTTATTAAAAAAATCCACAACCAACCAACATTGGTTATTATGCTATTAATATAGAGCTATCAAGGGTCCATTGTTTTGAAAGTTTCATTTGTTAACATACCACCATTTGTGTCATTTCTATGGCTCCATTTTTAGTAAGAAAATTAATCATTATGGTTAAGTTCCTAAGAAATAATGTTTTTTCTTCTAACTTGTTTAAGATTTACAATTTAAAAATAATTTCAAGAGTTTGGTTAATTGTTGACAACTATTGGGAAGAATAATCCTTTGCAAGTCAAATGTGGTATTTCCACAAAAAAAAAAGAGTTTTTACCTAATGCATTGTAAATGTCCTTTCAAAAATTATATTTTCATCTAATTGTGAAATATTACTTATTCTAGTTAATGCCTAGTATTTTAATCAAAATATTTTTATTTAAACTTCATTGAAGAAAATGTTTTAAATAAGTTTAATAATAGTTTCTTACATGACTTGAATGGTGAATTTGGAATTGATATGACAAAAGAAAACATGATTTTCTTGTGGTCTTTTGACTTAAGTTTGTTATAAGCTGATTGCCACATGTGAACACCCCATAGTATATTAAGTCTTGTTAAAGACCCCAATTCAAAGAGGTTTAAGCTAGTTATATTCTACATTTGTTGTGACATCATAATGAAGGTTGCATAAATATGGCAAGTTTTACATCAATATTTTGGTGAAGTGTGAATGGATATTTAATTGCTTTAGTTATTGCATGCGATTTTAGACTATATGTAAGCAAATGACCCTAACATTTTTGAAGGTACCTTGAGTTATTCCAAAACCAAAAATGAACATTCTAGTTGATTTCTAGTTGCTTTCTAGTTGATTTTGGAAAGTGTTTATTGTAGTAATGGTGAACATGTTAAGCCATTTTATTCAAGAAATTTAGGGATAGTTGAAAGAGATAATGGAATTTTCTTACTTGCTACACCTTTTTTCATTTGCTAAGGCATTTAAAGTCCTTTTCCACAACATATAGCCAATAAGGAACTACATGGAATGGTTTTTATAACTAAAAATTGACCATTAAACTTGTTTCATAGGTGCATAAACATGGAAATCTTTCATGGAAACAATTTTGTAGCTTTTTTTGGAAAATAATGATAATAATAATAACAATAATTGAATGATAAGGTGGAGCAAAAAAATGATTGTACTTGCCTTACCTTTTCGCCATTGCTCACAAAGAAGATGTATATCCAAGGCACTTGAAACCTTGAAAAAGTTCAATTTGAATATGCATATCCTTCAACCCTAAAACAATAAAAAACATTGAAATGTGGATATGCAAATGTGTGATACATATTTGGGCACATGAAAGTCTTCGCAAACAAATATTGATAATGGAATGTGCATCTTAGATGGATGTGAATACACATCATGTTACTAGTGGATACACATATGTTCAATATGTATTGCCTTCGATTTTAGGGTTTACACAACTTCAAAATATGGTTCTTTCCATATCCACAGATTATGTGCATTGATATCCAGTTTAAATTGGATATCTAGCCAACACTGATTGGGACATCCATGAGATCTAAAAATGGAAAAAAAATGCCAATAAAAAAACCATGGGTTAGACTTAACATAAATGTTGGACTAGTGGGAAGTTTTATATTATTGGTCGCAAAATATTACTACCTTGTGTAATTGTAACATATTATTGGCCATGACCAATGATGTTTTGTGGAACTTCAACGGTTTTACTTTTATTCATTTACAAAGGTAGGGTGTTGCAATATTTGGAAGGCTGCAACGCCATCGTTTGGGAATGTGTTCCTAATAATGTTTTAGGACAAAGTTCAAACACCCAAATGTAATCTATCCATGAAGGAAGCTAGTTAGTTAGTTTTGTTTGTGACGATGAGATCTCCCAAACCGTGGTGCCTTTTGCTATGTGATTGGCAAATATGAGTAGGGGTGCACTGAGTTGGTTTCATAATGTTTCAACCTATGGAGGAGAAGTTATTGAATATTGAACAACTTTTTCATTAAAATTTCATTTAAATCAAAACTAAAATTTATAGTGGAATTTGGGCATGATCTTGGTATTGTTAGAAAACCTTTCATGAGTAGAGTATTTGATTTTGTTAGTGAGTGCAGGGTGGATTTTTTTAGCAAAAGTGATGGCGAGTTGATGATGCCCGAACAGACTACCATGGAAGGGCCACAGTGAACCAGCACCCACCAGTGCACCATCCACTGGATGCCAGTAGTTACTCAGTTGTGGATGAACCTCAACTGAGTTAATATTTGGTTTCACCTTGGTAACCAATTTTTGTATGAAATAGGTCTCATACATGTGTAGATAGGTAGGAAAATAGGTAACTACTAGGTAAGTAGATGGTTTATACATAGGTAAGGGTTTTTTTTACTACCTACCTACTAACAACCTGCTTGTGGGTTGTTTGGTAAATAGGTAGTGTGAAAAAGCAACTGAGCTAACCACCATGGCTAACTGGGGAACTAAAACCCAACAGAAAACTGTTTCCTGACCCTTTACCATCCATCCTTCACGGCACACCAGTGGGTGCTGCTGGTGGTTCACCCCATTTGCTCAAGCCAATTCTAACTCCTCATACGACAATAGCATGTGAGATCATGAAAAAATAATAATTTCAAATTTAAATTTTTTTAAAAAAAAATTATTTATTTTTTCCATGTGGAAAATGACCCTAGGCTATGGTGGTGGAACTAAGCAGATGACCAACTATCCCACCTGGAAAAACCCTAAGAAAGTACCTGAATAAAGAGACCAAAACCTCTTAGACTATTGTTTGTTTTCAATCAAACTGAGAGAGAGTCTGGTTCTGACAATTTTGAAAATTGTCTTGCTTTTGAAATTCCAAAGGAAAAGACGGTAGTTCCAACTTCCTCTCAAGTGACTGAAGATTTGTGCAATCTTGTTGGGGAATTGATACAGGGAATAAATAATCTTGGGGAGAGTTGATTTACTAAAGCTGGCGTCATCCCAGGCCCTTTATTTATTCTTGGAATGCCTTTGCCCTAGGACTTCACCTTAGAGCAGCAGCTCTAGTGGATGGAATAAAATAGTATGTCCCCCAAAATTTTAGATGGCGTCATCCTTTTGCGTGTGGGTGTGAAAATGGACTCAACATGTCAACCTTTTGCATGTGTGTGTGAAAAGGGGCACAACCCTTATAAACTTGCACAAGATACTAAGGGTGTCAAAACACTTTGGGAAATAAAATTAGGGTCTTTGGTTGGTCGACCACATCAATTGGCCGGCCATTGTTTGCTATTGATTGGTTGTCACCATGATTGGCCCATGTGTGATATTTATTGTTTACGTGTGTAGCTTATGCCATGGGCCCAAGTGTGAAAAAATTGAGGGCTCAACCGAGTTTTCCTTCTTAACCCAATTTTTGCAATTTGTTTGAATTTTCACCAACAAAATTCACTCAAAAATCAATAATTTTTCACATCTTAGCCCTGAAAATTGTGAAATAAAATCTATTAAATCTTATTCATCTAGGGTTTTCCAAAAACACTAAGAAGGCCCCCAAATTCTAATACACTTTAGAGTTTTAATTTTATTTAGTTTTCAGTGAAAAAATGGTTCGATAATCAGTAGCTTCCACACTGTAGCTCCAAACAGTCTCAATTCTACACAAAACATCATAATTTAAACTTTGTGGTTTTGCATAAAACAATGCAGGCCACAAAACAACGAGCTAATGATGTTGGATGGGGGAGTGACCTGAAGTTTGTTGGGTTTATTTAGCGTCTTGTGTGTGAGGTTAAAACCATGTTCCAACAAAAGGGGCACACTAATTATCCCTTACAAAGTTTGCCTAGAGCATAGTTCTTGAGTTTGCACGATTCTATGCATTCAGTTAATTGTAGGATTCCAATTACATAGGGACTTGACATTAACTAATGTTTTTCTAAACCATCGTAGTAGCCTTATTCTAATGACAATGATTCATCGGAGCTAGTTTAGATAAGACGACTTTAAATTTTATAAGGTTTAAGTTATCACTTAGATAATTTTAAATTATAATTTATTTAGTCCATTCCCAAGTAAAAAAACATGTTAAAAAAATCTTTTCAAATTTTTGTCATTTTAAAGCTTTTTCTCGACAACATATTCATGAGTAATTTTTGATATTTTTTCATCAATTTGCATTTCGTTTTTTAAAAATTGAATCTTAATCCAATTGTTGAATTGAATCGAATTTCAATTAAAATTCAATTCAAGATGCATGCAATGCCATTCAATATTTTTCAAAATCAAACTTAAATTTCACAAAAACCAATTCATATTTTTCATCAAGAGATTAGTTGATTGTCACTGGTATTGTGCAACTACATGGAGCCCAAGCTATGTAAAAGCAAAATATATAGACATCCTTGATTAAGATGAAAAAGCACACTACATTGGTAATTTGGACCTTCATCTTCTTGAGGAAGGCCTTCCTTTCGTGGCTATATTCAAAACTAGAAAATGTTAAATTTGGACTCAAGGACCCCAATTTAGTTGAGGATGGCATATAATGCGGTTTGAGGAGTCCTTAGTTGCTACTAGGGTTCCAATGTAGGTGCTGGTTCATCCAAGGCCCAAATCTCTCACCTTCCAAAACCCCAAAAAGAAGATCGGCCGCTTAATGAAAACTTTCTGCCTTCAGAGTTGTGATCTTATCTTCGGAGTTTCAATTTTATTGCTGCCGAAAGTGTTACATTTACTCATTACCTTAGGCAGCTGCACCTATCCAAATCCGGACAGGCTAACCAATGAGAAGTGGAAAACGGAACCCGTGACTTAGGCTATGGTATATAATTTGATATAGTGATGGTGGGCCCCTTTCCGGTCCTTGTCGTCACCTTATCTTCCATGGCCTGCATTTCAATTGGGTCTGCACAATTTGTTACAACTCACACCAATTGGGTCGACCAAATCCTCAGAGGCTCAAACTTGGCTTCGGCCCTCGGTAGTACATGATGGGCCCACCCACCACACCCAGGTGCATCATCCGTTCACTTCACCCCAGTTGTCGACTCAGCCTGCGTGCCCTGTCCGACCACTTTTGGCACCATTTTTGTGGTCCAAGAAAAGCTTATCTGAAGGGAAACAACTTTGCTTGCCTATCACCAAACCCCATTGAAAACATGAATGTGTCCACAAATCAGGGGTGTTTTACAGACAGAATGAACATAATTGGGAACGCAAGAGTGAAATGAAAACCTCTTTGGTCCCCCCTTCTTCCTACTCCCCACCCCCCCTCCCCCTCCCCCTCCCCCTCCCCCTCTTCCCAAAGAAAAAAGTCCTCCAAACCTGAAGGGCAATATATCCCACACAAATCTTGCAATCTAAAAGGCCACTTAAAAAAAAAGAAGGTATCCAACCCCACCGCCCCCTCGCCAAAGGAGCATATATTTCAATCCCCCCAAAAAAATTGTTTTCAAATGGATTTTTAAAATTTAGGGTAGTAAGTCTTCGTCAACCCACTCACTTTGAAGGGCAAGAGGACACAACACTCCTTTCATTGTGAAGGGCAAACCATTAGCCTTTCAGGCCTGGCCCCCCCTTCCCACCCCACCACCCCACGAAGTCTCTGCCCCCCTGAAAAGATATTTTCACCTTATTAGCTCACCTCACATTGGAATTTGGACTCACCACACGTTGGAGACCTAGAATTTCTGAGTACGTAATAAGTTGAGCACCACTTTTTGCCCTAATGACTAATCAATGGGGGCCCTTCATAATAATAAAGAGCGTGCGTAGTGAGTAGCTATTAATATCGAAACTTTGAGATACTTACCTATAAAAACTTGAGAAACTTGACTCCTTGTTAATGGTGGGGCCTCCATCCAACACAATCCAATCCTTTCTATAGGACCACCCCCCACCCCCCCTCAAAGTTTTTAGTAAACCCCCTCACCACCACCCCCTCGCTAGCGCTCCCTTTTTCTTTCTTTCCCTCCCTGATTCCCAAAAGCCCATAATAAAAGACGGAGATCCAAGGAATTAATAATTGTCAAATTTGGCCTGTCTCTAATTTTGGGAGTACCCACCTAGTACCTACCTAAATTGGGTAGGACCTAGGAATCTACGTACCTACCCTGGTCCCTAGGTAGGTGGTGGCATTAAGGCAGGCAGGGAGGGGCAGGCAGGCAGGTACGTCACGCCACGCAAAGCGTGCGAAGAGCTCTGGAAGGGAACGCGTGGCAGCACTAGGCAACGGCCGTGGGCGGCGATGCCGGGGTCCCACCTGTCGCTTTGCAAGACCGCGGCCGCGCTACGTGGCGAGTGGTTGGGCGGCGGGTCTGGTCTCCCAAGCCGGTCCCTCCCTCCTTTCTAGTCCGCGGCTTTGCCGAGCTTGTTGGTTCAAGCTCTGCAAAAGTCTGTGAGAGTGGGGTCCATTTGGCAGCAGCAGGAGGAGCAGGAGCAGGAGGAGCAGCAGCAGCAGTGAGAAGAAGAAGCAGCAACAGCAGGGTTCATGAGTATCTCTAGTACTTTACGCGCAAGCGATTGAAGCGGGTCAAGCCACACGTGGTGATCACGAGATCCAATCCTACAAACGCGCGGCGAAAGCGCGGGGGCATCACATGGATGCGACATGTTGATCTTATTACTTACGCACACACAGCACCGCCTCCCTCCCCCCCTCTCTCCGCCATGCCCTTTTCCTTCCTTTCATTTCCTGGGGCCCGCTTTTCATTCACCTTTTATTTCTTTCCTTCAGCTTGCTTGCTGCATTAAAAACAAGTGGCTGTCAAGTTGCGCCGCGAATCAAATCCCATGCTTCTCTGTACCAACAACGAAAAGCGCGAACCGACGGTAGGAGAAAATCAATTATATGCTGTACATAACTGTGGGAAAAAAGGAGAGAGAGATAGAAGAGGCTGGGCAGGCTGGTGCTACCCAGTGGAGGGACGGAGGACCAGGGATTCCGAAATGCTTGCCTGCCTGCCTGCCTCTTGTCTGTCTCATAGCGCGAGCCATGGATCCAGGAGCCAGTAAAGATGAGAATTCATTTCTGAAAGGTACGTAATCTTCTTCTTCCTTATTATCAGCTGCTCTTTCCTAGATCGACTTCACCCATCACCCGATATTGGACTCTGGAGCCTTCAATAACATTTCTCACATCCAAGATGATTTCTTCATTTATTGTTTCTCAAAGTGTGACTTATAAACATGAAAACTGGGATAGCAAAAGGTGAGAAATTATTTAAATAAAATTTACTTGGACTAAAAATTCTATTTGAAAAATCAAAAAAAATAAAATATTATGTAGGGCTTTTTGCAAGCGCATCGTCTTATGCGGGAATGGTACCCCAAAGCTATTTTGGGGCTCCAAACCAATTCAAAATGTATTGTGTAAGGTAGGTGCCAGTGACATTGCTCTAACTTCACCTAAATTCCTAGTGTATTTGGAGGAATACTTACAAATCATAAGAAATCATGAAGCATTTTGAAAATGAAACACTCGCTTTTCTGAAACACTCACACTTGCAAACATTCCATTTTGCAGAATGCCCCATTCATTTAAATTTTTTTTCATGATGCCCCATAGGTACCTGCATGATACACACCAAGTATCATGGGAATTTTTTATAAAAAAATCTTTGATTTTTATACTGTGTAACAACCCTTTGGCCACTACCATTCCTGGAATTGGGCCACTACCTTGCATGAGCCCTTATTCCATTAATGCCCACAGCCTTGGGCTTTGCCCTGCACAGAATGTCACAAGATGTTGTCTAACAGTTTAAAAATCAGCTAGTTTTTGTACTGCCCCTACTGCCCCTAAATGCATGGTTATTTGGTGCATGCAAACACAACAACAAGAAAGAAAATGCAAAGGAAATATAACGGAGTTACTCTGTTATATTTTGCTGTTAGTAAAGGCAACAAGAAGGAACAAATTGGAAGAGGAGAATGGAATGGAAACTATGTTATATTTTCTTGCAAAACAAAGCACGAGGGAGAGATGCATAGGAAATAGAAAGGGAACTATGCTATATTTTATTGCAAGAAAACACAACAAGAAAAGGAAGAAATGGAAACAGAAATAGAAAGAGAACTATGCCATAATTTATTGTAAGGAAACACATCATGAAGGAAGGAATTGAAAGGGAAAATAGAAAGGGAATCCATGATCTACACTCTATATTTTGAATTTTCGCCAGAAAACACGAAAGAAGGAAGAAATTGGAAGGAAAAGAAAGGGAACTATGCCATGTTTCATTGCTAGAAAACACAATAAGAAGGAAGAAATGGAAAGAGAAATTAGAAAGGGAACTAACCCATCCCATATTTTATTGTGATAAAACACAACAAGAAGGAAGAGATGGAAAGGGAAATTAGAAAGGGAATCGATGCTCTATACTTTGGATTTTTTCCCAGAAAATTACACAACAAGAAGAGAAGAAATGGAAGGGAAAAACGCAGAAACACACCTTCACCAAACTTGATTGCAACAAAACACCCAATAAGGAAAAGAAGTGGAAAGGAAAACAGAAAGGGACTAATGTCTTGGTGTGTGATTTATCAACAGCAAGTAAAATAATTCAGTTGTGAGAATAGGAGGTTTGGTGATTTGTGGTAATATATATTGTCAGTTGGGTGTACACAATTTTAGTGTTTTTTTCAGTCAGCCAACTCACACTCTCTGTTGCATTGGCCACAACAAAGGTTTAGGGTTGAGGAACATTCAAACAGAACATTAGCCTATTAGATATCTTGTTCAGGTTTACTGTGCAGTGATCAGGAAATTGAAATAATTTATTGGGCATATTGCCAAGCATTATGGGTGTTTTCCAACAAGTTGGTTTGCCCTAGCTACTTGAGAGAAATGACAAATAAGACCAAAGAAAAATGGTTCTTTGGCTGCTCAAATTGCTGTACCACCACCGTTAGTAGAGTTCTCAAATTTTTTGGATCCAAAGAAGGGGTTTCCAGGGCTACTGACATCTGAACAATAGCAGCTGTAAGGATTGGAAACACTGAAACAGTGGACATTTTCAAAAGTGAACTCTTTGCACTTGCTGTCTTTGCACAGATTTTTCTACCATAATTTGAACTACAATTTTCTATTGCAAGACAATAATCCATAGTCTACATTGCACGAGTGTGCCTAGAAACCTGTAGCTTTGAGTACAGTACAAAAGCATCAGTAAGCTTTCCTTGTAAATGGGCTATTTTCACCACCACCATGAGCTGCTGCGGCTGCTCCTTCTGCACCTCACAGAACTGTTTCTGGTTGGAACAGGTGAAATAGGTACCCCATCATCTCTATCTTTGCCTCAGAAGGCCCTGGTATTGTTTAGGGGACTGAACATGGAAGAGGGATTTGAAAATTGAAAATTCTGAATCAAATGCATACATTCTGCTCGTACACGCTTTGGAGTCTAGCCCATATCAAACCACCAGAGTTGTTGCAGATCCATGTGTTGTTGCACACATTCTGCTCTTACACACTCTGGAGTCTAGTCCATATCAGACTACCAAAATTGTCGCAGATCCATGTGTTGTTCCCATTATCCATGGTGAATGTGGACAAATCCCCCCATTTGTACTCCAACTGTTCATCCTTTCTCAGAAGAAAATGGAATCCTGGATGTGGATTTATCTTCAGAGTTTTGGAGCATTGTTGAACTCCAACTGTTAATCCCTTTCTCAGAAGAACATGGAAACCCAGATGTGGATTTATCTTCAGAGTTTTGGAGCATTGTTGGACATTTTCTACCAAACATATGCATCACCATGCTCACACATTGGTTTGCTGTGTCTAGAAACCAAATCTTCAGTGGGAAAAGGGCTCTTAACATAGTCACACCAGCTTTGATTCCTCACCTCACTTTAGAAAGACCGTATATGTCCATATGTTGCAGCTCAAGTCAAGAAGTGTCCAGCAGCAATGCCCTGTGGCTAAACAATTGTGTTCCTCAAAACTAGGTAGAAATCTCAGCAGAGACAACATGGTGGCCTTGCTCCTGAAACAAGGCTGCAGCTGGATAACATCTAAATAGAATAACAAGAAATCTTGCAAACAATAGGAGGAAAAGGTACACCAATTAACTCCAAAGTCAGCAACAGAAGAATCCAAATGTTGCTTGAGCATGTCGCATATACAGAAACTAACCAAAATGTGAACAAAGAACTCCTATAAAAAGTTTTTGAGCATCAGCACTGGTGACTTATTGACTGACCCAAATGACTACATATTCTCATAAATGCTAAGAACCATCAATACCTATTTTCATACACCCGAATAGAAAATGCAAGTTCCTCACACTAAGGTTCATGAGATTCCAGACCAATTGACAAAGAAAGTAAGACAGCAAACAGCAGGCGGAAGAGGAGAGAACTCCAAATTAAGAAGAGCAGAACAGAATGCAAAAAGTAGTGTGAACAACAGAAACAGTCTCTTGCATGTTCAGTGATGATCAACAGCAAAATATATGGTAGTGACCAACTACCATTAAAGGATTAGTTAATGGTATGAACTTCTCTTCATAACAATGAAATCCATGAGGGAAACCTTTTGGTCCATCATATGCTGCATCAGTATGCATAACAATCAAAATCAGGTTCACAGTTATTGAATCAACCTCATTGCCGTAATTTGACAAAACTGAAACATGCTTCCCAGTGAATCATATAACTTATCAGAGTAGCTCAAGCATAGTCTAAGTAAGTATCTCTTCTTGTCCTGCAATGAGCAGTAGATGCCTCTCCTCCCTCAGTCTCCCCTGCTGGCTCTTTCATATCTTCCTCAACTGCAGCCTCCTCATTACTGATGACTGCATCAACAGGCACTACAAGATCCTCCTTGAGCTTGGGCACAGTTACCTGCAATAGTATCAGCTCTCAGAAACTCACCTACAAACAACCCCACTGAACCTTTAGACACATTTGATGTGTATGCAAGTGCAAGGGACTGATAACTATAGCTGTGGTTTCTTTGCATTGGACATTGAAGACAACAATCACCCAAATGACAAGAGGTTGCACATGAATCCAGAACAAAACATTCTCTAAGTAACTAAATCTATAGACAATTGAAAATGACAAGGGCTCACCACAGGTGCTGATTTCTTCTTTCCACACAAGAGGTTGCAGAACAAGGTAAGAAGGATGACTGGAATGGTTGCAAGGATGCTAAATGTCACTGTTGCCCACCCTTTGCAATAAATTCCTGCCACATTTTCCATCCAACTCTAATCATATCTATGAAATTGCAGAAAAAACTCGAAAACAACACTTTGAAGGAAACCATTCTGTGAGTTCCAGCAAAATAAAAACTAAAATGACAAGAATGAGTGTGGTCATAACCTTTCCACTTCACACATACAACAGTATTCAAGGCTCATGTTGCTACTGCACAATATAAACATTTTGGTCTGCAAGATGGTGGAAACATGCTTACATCTATTTCTAACTTATACTTGCAAGAAATGGTCCATCAGCAACCTTGTGCAAAAACTCAAACTTCTTCTCCCGAGACAAACAAAAATGTAACACCCACTGTCATATTTAGTGGAAGGTTAATTATTCCAGCAATCAATTCAGCCAAACTACTGGGGGCCAAAACAGTTGTACAGCATTACCCCCAAGATATATCATTTTCATATCATGACCTCCAATTCTTCCAGAATGCGTCTATGTTACTGATTTCTGCTTAATCCAGCTCCAGAAAATAACAACTCATCAGCAAGGACATTACTCAGCAGCTCATGAGCTCTACACACTGTGAACATGTACCAATCAAACTGACAAGCAAATTGTCTTTCCCAAGCTCTCCTTGATAGTCATCCTCCCTGCTGTGTAGGAACTTGCATATGATGCTCTTCATTCACTTCAAGGAAACAATTTGATGAGACCTAGCAAGATTCTGAAATACTCCAATTGTGACATACCTTGATACCACTCACAGCTGAGACAATATTTGACCTATTCCACACCAGCTTTTCCTTTTTAGAACCATGTGAAACTTAGGTTTCCATGTTGTTCAGAGGCAACACCCTTCATTGCGAGTCACCAAAATATTATCAAACAAAATGCCATCTTGCATGGTCCAGTTCACAATGCCAATGGCAATAATGGGCTCCAGGTTGGGCTTCTCCAACACAAAGAACTCAAGGTTAAGGATCTGCTTGGGTGCCCACACAACATGGTAGGCAGGGTTGTCAAACTTTCCACTTGCCCTTGTAAGCTGGGTTCTTCTTGGTGGGATGTGCCGATTCACTACAACCAGGAGCCTCTTCCCACTTGGGTTGACGATCTTGGGTGGCTCCCACTCACCATCCTCTTCATCATCCTGATCCTCTGGCTTGACAGCATCTAGGTCATCAACTTCATATGGTTCATCATCTAGCCAGTCCTGCAATTCAGCAACATAGAATGTGTGAAGCTATGATGATGACTGCAACCATGTCAGTATCCATGAAATTTCCGCATTAACCCCAAACAAACATCTCAACCAATTACAACCTCTGGAGAAAAACACCTTAGTGCAAATGTCAACAAGCCTTGTCACACACAATACATGGATTTAGAAAGAATAACATATCGATGAGATTGCAGAGAAATCTCCATGACAACAGTTTGAAGGTAACATAACCTATTAGGTAACACAGTAATACATGGATTTAGAAAGAATGACAACTAAAATGCAGAGAAAAGCTTGGCTAGACAACAAAAGTTGGAGCACTACCTCCGGCTTCTCTGCTTGCTCATCTTCAATTCTATGGGTGCTTCCTCATCCCGGTCATCAGGCTTGGAAGCTACAGGATCTGGAATCTTGGCATGATCATACCAGTCTTGAGGTTTCTTGTCCTCCAGATCCAGAATAGTCTCTGGAGGGGACAACTGTAGACTCAAAGTCACTGGAGAGAGCAAGTCAGCTGTCTGGTTCTCATCACCATCAAGCAAAAGCTTCAGCATGTTGTCAGGATAGATGATTGCAGTGTAGACATGAGAGAGCTTGTCATTGAATAGCTTGGGAGGGTTCTTGAGATGATGCTCAGCATACTTCCCAGTTTTGGGATTCTTGAGACGAAAGATGAAATGAACTAATATGTTAGTGAACCCGCACTTGTCATGGCCAAAACATGACAGAGTAGGGAGCGTCATTGTTGAAGTCATTGCTGTCCAGCCTGCCTCCTTCAATTGTCACATCCCACAATCCCGGATCAGTATCTGCAAGACACTGAAATGCTTCTCAGCTTGTGAGAAACTGCATCATGGGTGATAAAAAATTCCAAAGAGAGGTTCAATTGCAACAAATAAAGCCATACACCTGCAGACATTAACATGATTGTCACTTGCAATGAACTAGCTACTCTGGTTTTCTTCTGTAATAATATTCTGCAAATACTACATATCATACTGAAGCCCTGCTGTTCCACTCGAGATCAAGCTCCTTGGGAATGTCCACTACAATACCTTATATGTTTGCAGGTTGACTTACTGACAACCCATAATCCTCATGGCCCTGACTCTTCTCATGCTTCCATTTGCCTGCAACAGATCAGCACGAGACAACCTGCATGCTTGTCAGAATTTAAAGCTTCTGCATTGCTATTTCTGGTTCCAAGTGCAGATTCAACATTCCACTTCAATTGCTACAAGTGAGAATTTAGAAATGCAAAGCACATTCTTGAAATTGGTCACAACATTAAGAGTTCATGGCAAGCTCACAGCTAAGCTACTAGAAAGCAAATAGAAGCAACTACCTAAACATGTTACTTGGCGTAACAGAAAAATATATTTTCCTTCACAAAATGTCAATGTTCTTTGAAAAAAATGTTTTGTTTGGAAAATTTCAACTTTTTTACTGAAAATATAATTAGTATTAGTTGAATCTCTTAAGGTATTAGGGTATCAGACTTATCCTTGAAGTGGTCCTCAGTTTGGATCTTAATTTCATCCTCGGTTACTGAATATTTAAGAGTGACTAATTTGTAGTGAAAAGTCAATGAAATATTCAAGAGTTTTTTTATTATATACATAAGTTTGCTTTCTTTTCTTCTTCGCAATGATTGTCAAATTTAAGTATGGAAGCTTCAATCCCTTGCTCAAATATCAAAATCATATCCTACACGTCTTTCCTCTAAGGCTCATGTCAAGTTCATGATGGAATTCAACGACTTTTGTAATGAAAAAGAGAGGGAGTTCATATATCCCCAATTGCACAAGTCAATTATCATGACTAAATTCATACAAATTGCAAAAACAATGAATCAGTTAAATAATTTAAGTATCCCTACCAAATTGTCTAAACACTTTTTGTCTATCCAACACAATCTAATCTACGGGTTATTAAGGATCAAATCGTTGTAATTTCACTCTCATGGAGTTTAACTAGTCATTCTATGGTAGTTTCATTTTTAACATGTATCTCTCAACGCATATGAATTTGTTTTCCATAGAGACAACACTAAAGATATCCCTTATATTGTAACTCATAAGGTTATATACTATGGGAGGTTCAATGATTTCACATACACCTCACAACATAATCCTCCCAACATAGATGATGTATTCCTTGACAAAGTTAAGCTAAAGACATGTCTTTATCTAAGTTGACTCAAGAAGTTTGACAAAGATAATACAATGTTTTAAACAACTCATCAATAGAACTCCCTATAATTTTTTTTCTCAAGAACAAGACCTCACTTTGAAACTCCCAATCATGTGGGTACTCCCTTCTTGACAACATAACGAACCTTTTACAATTGAGTTACAAAACCACCCAAATACATCACAAATGACTTGCTATTATGACTACTCCCAAAACCCTTAAGGCTTTTCATTATATCCTTAATCATGACCCTTAAATTTTGCTTCTAAACATGTATTCCTTCCATTGAAGCTCATAATGCATCAAAATCATATAACCTCACAAAAAAGTCAAGTTTTTCATGAAGGGGCATTCTTCCCCATCAACAAAACGCTACGATCTTAATTTACAACACTCACCAAACAAACGATCTCCAACGAAAGAAAACAAATAAAAGGTGTTTAGTTCTATCTCCTTGAATCATCCCCATGTCTTTTTTATATGGTGAAGTTGTTCCTCCTTTTTAATTAACGTCCTTCAAACGAACAATGCAATTGCAACTCTCACCAAATATAAATTATGTCCAAATGAATAATAACAAACACATAAGATCAACATTTGCCATTCACTATGAAAAAAATGTGTCCATTGCAACTTGTTCGATGTAACTAAAAATTGTCTGATAGAACTATATTATAATTAAAAAGTGTTTGATAGAATTGGATTACAACTAAAAAATGTTCAATAGAACTAAATTTCTACTAAATAAACTAGTTACAACGGACATGATTTTCTCATAATGAACTTTAAACTCAACTACTTAAATTAATGGCTAAACCTAATGACTAAATTCAATAATTTAAACTAATGGTTAAACCTATTGGCTAAACTTAATGACTAGTGGCTAAACATTGATTAAAACCAATAGTTAAACATAGTGGTTAAACTTAGTTGACAAACTTAATGGCTAAATTTCATGGGTAAACATAGTGATTAAATTTAGTCAATAAACCTAATGGTTAAACATATTTCATGGCTAAACCTAAGCTAAACCTTATGGAAAAATCTAATGGCAAAACATAATGACTAAACCTTGGTTAAACGTAATGTCTAAACTTAAGCTAAACCTAGTGGCTAAACATAATGTTTAAACTTAAGTTAAACCTAGTGGCTAAACATAAATTAAACCTAATGGGTAACTTTAGTAGTTAAACATATTGGATAAACCTAGGCTATACTTAGTGGCTAAATTTAGGCTATACTTATTGGAAAAATTTAATGGTTCAACTCAAAATAAATTTAGTGTCAAATCTAATGGCTAAGCATAATGACTAAACTTAATGGCTAAAATTGGGCTAAACCTAATTTGGTTAAATCTAGTGGCTAAACATAATGGTTAAACCTAATGACTAAAATTAGGTAGGTAAATGGGTGGATAGGGAAGTAAATAATATGTTGGTAGGTGGGTAGGTAAGTAGGTAGGTTGTACGAAAGTGAAAAATATATGTAGGTATGTAGGTAGGTAGGTAGGTAAATAAAAGGTAAGTGGGTGGGTGGGTAATAGGTAGGTAAATAACTAATTAAATAAATAGGTGGATGGGTAGGTAAGAGGTAGATTTATCGAGTAATAGACCATGTCATATTTGACTAAAGATCATTGGCCATCTTGATTAAATGTTCAAATTGATTAAAGACCATTAGTCATTTTTATTGAAAATCAATGGCCATTTTGATTAAAGTTATATAAATTGACACACTCCCAACTCCTGAAAGGATTCAAATGTGAGCCCAAGTAGAAAGCAGCGGAAGAAGGAGGAGTCGGAACACACTCCCTAGCTCACAACATTTTGAGGGGTAGAAGGGCGTGTTGGACTTTCGGGATGGGACTAGGAAGAGTTGACAAGCTTCATTCACTCACACGGGCCTACACACAACCCACACAAAGTGGTTAGTGCATAGTTGGAGCACCCTTGGTGTTAAGACAAGCCATGAGTAACACAGACACATAAGGCTCACCACGGCCCGGACTTGGGGGAAGCCACCACCTTCCCCTTTATAGTATACTTTGCAGCTCTCCATGGAGGCTACATCCAAATGGCTCTTTTTCCTGGGACTCCCGAGTGGGAGTCCCGAAATCCCGCCACCTAGGACTCCCGTGACTTTGGAGCCCCATAACTTTGCGAGCAGACCTTTGATTGAAGTGCGGTCTAAAGCAAAGTCTTAGCTCTCGTCGAGAGCTTTTCAACGATATGTGGCACGCCCCCTATTGCTAAGTAAATCAGGTCGATTCCCAACTTTTTGTGGTCGGGAGTCAAACTGACAGTTTGACTCCCGGCCCTTCTTTTGGCCATAACTTACGTTTCAGATGTCCAAATGAGCAATAAAAGCCTATTTTAAACATCTACATTCCAAGAGTTTTCCAATGATATAAAGAACGCCACAAGCCATTGAGTTTTGACCCCTGCAATCGCTCTCTAAAGTTTTGGAAGTCCATTAGGATTCCATCTCCCAAAGTGGGAGTTGCTTTGGGAGTGTGAGGGTTCATTCCTTCATACTCCCTCACATTTTCTAACACTCCCGGGAGTATGTGATGTGATTCCCCGGCTTCCTCTTGGCTCGCACCTTTGCAATGCCTTTGCCTTGACTCTCGGGCTTCCTTCCTTTTGGCTCACACCTTTGCAATGCCTTTGCCTTGACTCCCGAGCTTCCTTCCTCTTGGCTCGCAACCTTGCAACCCCTTTGCCTTGGTCACGAGCCCAAAGCTAGGGTTGCGACATAAATAGACTATTTGTATTTAATCAAATGAACCATTATAGTCAAATTAATCAATCAATAAATACATGTGTCATTCAAGCCCTTGGCTTTTAGTTAAAATGTACATGTCCATTAATCAAAATGAAAAGTTAGTCAATTTGAACTTCTTAAAAAACCATGAATTATAATAGTGATTTTCGATTGTTGATGATATTGTATCATCAAGTTAGGGTTTCATCACCTTCACATTTTGTTGTTTCAAAAAAATGCACATGTTAGAGATTGAAATGGAAAAAAAAATCACAATAATAAAACATGAGGAAAAAGAACCCCAAAGATTTTTTTGGAATGTATAGTAGCATGAAAGTTTGGTGAAGAGGTCATTTTTGTATTTATTGGGCACCCTTTGTGTTTGGAAGGCATTATTTTGCTACTTACATACATATATTGTAATACCTTGGCAACTTTGGCACTAATGTGTTAAATAATTAATATAATTTGAATAGTCTAATTTGACACTTGAATTTTCTACTTTGAAATTTTTGACATATAAGGAGTAAATACAATAAAATCATTAAACTTCTCCTAATCTTCTTGTTGTATTTTCAATTTAATTGATCAAAATTAATGATACTTTGTTACATAAAGGGTAGGTTCAAATTTGGTTGCCTTGATAGAATTTTCAATTTTTTTGAAATATATATATGTATATATATATAATTCGACAAAATGAAAAATAATTTAATTTGTGTCAAATCCACCTAGATACTGTAGTATATGCAATGAGTGTCAAAATTTACCCTTACCTATCAATAAGCAAAGTAAGTTTTGACAATGCATTCATAAATATTATGGTTATGTATAATAGAAGTTTTTAAATAATGTTTTCAAATGTTATTTTTTAAAATAATTATGTTAAGGAGTTTTCACTAGTATAGTTTATTTTCTGATTTTTTTTATCAATTTTACTTCCAAAGTAGTAAACAAATACCCTCTTTTGAATTGGCATCATTTATATAATTCAACTTTTGAACAATGAGTGAAACAACATCCACCCAATATGCACCTAGAATATGCATCTAGTATATTTTTCAATAAAACCATAAAACATTTATTTGATTGATTGTGAATTTTTAAAAAGTCGAAAAATAACTTAAAGCAATTTGGATAGTTCAAACAAGTTTTGAAATTACAATTTGAACTAAATGATCAATAAGTTAAATGCAAAACTTTATTGGTAGTGGCCATACAAATCACATTAGAAAAGGTTAATTTGAATATCATGTAAATCACATAAGCAACAAATAAAATTGAATTAATACATGGTTGTCATAAGGTGATGAATATTGAAAAATGAAAAATTGAAAAAATCTAGTCCAAAAAGGATTTGAAAAATTTAAATCATTTTCAAAGTAAAAGAGCAATCATGGAAGATCCATGATTTAAAATATAATTTATTATATACATAATGCATTACATTGTGTGATTTCAATTAAAAACTAGGACACTTGGATCAGAAGAATTTGTAGCATCACATTTCCAATAACATATAAGACTAATTTATTGCAATATAAATTTCTTGAACGTTTGAAAAAAAATGTTACACTCTAGCTTTTGTTTGCAATTTGTTAATGTCAATATTGTTCTCCCTATAAAGGTTCCCTTGCAAATTCTCTTTTATTCCCTTTTCACAAAAAAAATTCATGTTTCCCAGATGTAATAAGGATACAAGTTCAAGTTGAACTCCCATAGTTCAAATATGGAAGTGCATAAAAAAATTGCACTAACACTTTGAAGGTAATTGTTGTATCAATTCCAATTAAACCAAAAATCGTAAGTCCAAATGTGATCATAACAACCTTAAAATGGTCAATAAAAAAAAAACTATCACCTTGTAGCAAGGTTAGGAAAATTCCTAAAATCAAAATCCCTATATAAAGAAAAATAAAAATTGTATGGAAAATCACATGCCTTCAAGTTTAGACTGCCATAGATCTTGGAAGTGTTCCTTGATTTTATGGAACAAGTCTTACAAGTTCAAGAAGGACACCTACACCACATCATTAACAACTAAACATCTTTTACAAAGTGGTAAAAATTAGAAAAAATCAAATGAAGGGGGATTACTAAATTTGTGACCAAGTCTCCAAAGGTAGTAGATAATTTGTACAATACACAATATACCCATCAAGTTAGAATCCGTTTGCTTGATATACATTCATGAAGAAGACTTGTCATTGGGTGCAATCATACTAACATGTATCATTAGTAGTTGTAACTACTACTTAATTTTTTGAATTTTGGATTGTAAAAAATAAAAATAAAAAAATAATTATATATATATAAATGTTATTGTGAATACATATCATAAAAATTGGGAATCGATCTAATGAGCAAAAAATACATAATTTATATTTTATAGGACTTGTAACCACAATACCATTGCTCAAAAATAGTTTGCATTAAAAGCACTATTTGAAAATATTTTTAATGATATATTCTGGGATTTTATAAATATACACCTTAACATAATAGTATGAAGACAAAAAAATAAATTTTAATTTTTTAAAAAAATGTATTAAAAAGATTCTAAAACATATATATTTAAAAACAACAAAAAAGTAGTGGTGTAAGGGGGCACGTGTGGCTCCTCATAGTGTGGTTAGACCCCATTGACTTTGGAAGTACATCCAAATATAGTTGCATTAGTTGATGGTTTAATCACATTGACCATTATTTGGGTTCAACCCATTTTGTGATGAAGCCTCTTTTTTTCTTCCAACAAAAATGCATTGCACCATGCAACCATAACCATAACCACAACCATTCCAAAGATAATGCATTGAAACAATTGTGAATTCATCATGCGCATTCCAAGATAGAGAAAAGAAAAACCATTACTGTTAAAACAGTAACTCATTTTGCCCATACTACATTCATGATCACAAAGCCATGAACATAGTTCATGGAATGATATGTAATATGTTAATACATGAAAATTCTTGAAGTTATGACTTGTTTGTCCAATAAAAGATGGGTGGTACCAACTAGACATTAACATAGATGGATCTATGATTTGGGTGGCTAGATATGCCATAATTGTCTCTCTTTAAATAAACAACACAACTTTTGTAGACAAGACTGTTTTTTCAATGTAAATTTGTGCCACAATTTGACTACATCAATTTAAATTCAAGTTCATTTCAAGGGGAGAAAAGTTTGCTTGATAACCTAGCTTCTATATTGGGACCTTTATTTTAAAATGCAACACAATTAACATAATTTACCTTATGTTGGCAATCTCCAATAAATAGCAATACTTCTTCCATTGCATCCATGATGCCCACATGCCAAATCAAAGAAAAAAAAAACATAGGTTATTTGTCTATGAGAATAATAAAAGTCATGACATTAGATCAAAAGGAAGTTACCATTCTAAGTAGTTATTTATGAAGTATGAAGTTTTAGAAATAAATCCTACTTTAATGGCCAAGACTATGAACATTATTTGACATCATTGGGTATTATTGTTTTTTTAATGATTAGGCAAGATCTAATTTACAAGCAAAAGAATGAGTAAGGGAACAAAACATACTCCAAGAAATAGATGCCATTTAGAGTACTATGAAAAGAAAATGACAACCTTCATCTACCATAGATGTTACAATTTGCTAATTGTCATTAGTGACCATAATGCACTTGATACTCATACTTTAAGCCTTCCACCACACCTATTACAACCCCATCAAAGGCTATTATTACAATTGTCCAAGGCTACTGTTCATTCTTTTGCAAATAATCTTCTATGGCTCTTAAGATGGCCATTCAATAATTACTCATTAGCTTCTAATTGGGTAAATACTAAAAAGTGACGTGCATAGTCCATAATTGTTTTTTCCAATGGATGATGATCGTTGCTAATTTGTTTCAAATTGCACATTTAAAGGTCTAGCTAGTATAAAACACAACATCTCTTGAGAATCTTGAATCCCTTAACATGATCAATTTGAAGATTGGGTGAAAACATGGTAAAATATATAAAAACAAGTAGTCAAAAAAAGGTAATCAAAAAATGGTCTAGTTTTTTTATATAAGTAGAAGAAAGTAGATTGGAAATAATTATAAAAATAACATAATAAAAGCATGGTGCTTTTCTTTGAATTTATAGTGAGGTGATTACAAAATTCGAAAAACTTTGGCACAATAAAAGTAGATAACAAGTATGTTTGAAAATGACTAGTCAAATTGAGTTTAAACATCCTTTTCCATTAAAAGTTTAATGTATTTTACTATAATATTTAAAATTTAAAAACTTACAAATACATTTTAAAGGTGTCCTATTGAAAATGGAGAATATTCAATAATTCATCTACTTTCACCTACTTGTAAAAGTTTGGACAACTTTAAAAGTAGGAAAAGATTATAATTATTTTCTAAATATATATTTGAATGCATATTAAATATGTGATTAATCAACATCATTGTGATAAAATGCAAAATTATCCTCATGCTAATCATTAAATCAAAAAAACATTTCTATTTTCAATACATCAAAACTTGTTTATGTTGAGTTTTTTTTTTGTGACAAAGTAATGACTGTCTACTTTACCTTGCCAACACCCCATTCTAAAGTCAAAAATCTTTTCTTTTCTCAACAAAGTAGCCACCAAGCAAGTGGAAGAAAAATAATTCATTGAAAATGCCCCCACATGTAAAAATGTTTTGCACACTTAGAATGAAAATAAATTGTTTTATTCAATATTAAATTGAATGTACACATGGTATACATCCTTATGGTTAAGTTTTTCTGAACATATGGGACACTTATTTTGTGTATTGATTATACTACAAATACAATCTTGAAAAAACAATGTGACCACAAATAGTTGAAATCTTTAGTTTCATTTCATCCATGCAAATTGGACAATTAATTTTAAGTTGTTTTTTTATGAATCTAACATCCACATTTTTATCTTCATTTTCAATCCAACTTTGAACAATTTGCAAAAAAATTAGCAATCTTTTGGGTTTAATTTCTTGTGTCATGGCCTTTATTGTATGAAAGATCAAAACACCTACAAATAGAACCAAAGGGCGTCAACAAAAAAATAATCATTCTCAAACCAATCATAATTCAAAATTTTTAAATTGTGGTGTATGGAAAAAATCATCATTTGCATGACACTAATGTGAACCCGTGAAGATGGTGCATGTTGTTTCAAAGGAACTGGCCACACCTAAACAAAAAAATGGTTAATGACAAAATATCCTCTCCCAATTCTACCATATCCATTTCGTATAGGGTTAATTCCACTACCGACCCATTCTTTTAACCAACCTATGTTTTCAAAACCCTTTATTAACTCCACTTTAATCACCTTAATGAATGGAAAGTTTAGTATCATTATCCACTAAGAAATTTCAATTCTTGTATACCTAGGATAATGCAAGTTATATTTCTTTTCTTCTATTTTCACCTCCTTTTAACTTCATAAAAGTGGGTTACACAATCAAGATTAAGGCATAGTTTTATAAACATTTTAAATCACATGAAGGATTCTAAATCACATTTTTCTTGTCTCTACATATCCAAAGAAGCAAGAATAAGAATATAAGGTAAAATAGATCAACCTTATGCACCTAAGGTGGCACATGTCTGTTAAACATCTATGAAAATGCAGAGATATCTCCACAAAATGATGCATACTTACACTTTGGAATTTGCACATCTACTTTTGTCATATTTTGGCAATCTCATTTCATATTAAATGGAACCTTCAACAACAAGTTGACTTGGTGACTTATAATAAAGTTGGGTTGATTGTCATGCTTAAGATAAACATACAAACATTATGGTGTTACAAGAAAATACTAACCTATACCATAGGTTAATAAGTTGATGTTATAACCTAAAAAAGTTTAATTTGTTTATTGTTGCACTTAAGTATATTAGTTCTGAAGGGTAAAAACATGAATAGGTGGACAATTTAGACTGTCACACTTGTAATTTTTTTGGATTACATATAAACATAAAATTTAAAAACATATTCAAAATTAACATTGTTAGTTTTTTAATTATTCATGTTGTTATAGACTTCAATGGGAATCATCATAAAAAATTTGGATGAATTCTAAGAAGATTATGGATTTGTAATGGACTTTAGAATTAACAATGTTACATTTGTTACATTAAAAAAACAAATGTGGACTCAAAATTATGTCAAAATAGTGTCAAAATAATAATAATAAATAAAGCATCATTAAATGAAAAATTTACTAATGAAGTGCATTGAAACTTTCTTAATATATATTTTTTAATTTTTAAAAGTTTTAAATGACATGATTGTTGTAAATTTTTATCCTTAAGAGTTCATTTCACATTAAATTTTAAAACTTTTTTCATGAATTTTTTTATCAATTGCATGTTTAGGGATATTCATAGGTTGGCTTATTAATATTTATTATTAAAAACATAAGGGATAATTATAGGATTTATGGTTTGATAATTGTTAAAACTGTAAAAAAATCACTAGTGTTCGATTATGGACTTTCAAATGCCACTTTTGAACCATTTAACCATTTTTTCACCCTAAATAAAATTGTGGGAAAAAATGCCAAGAGATGATTTTTCTCCATAGGTGTAAAAATGATCTCTATTACATGAATAATTTATTCCAAGTGAATGTTTCATGATGATGTCCAAGGCAACACAATAAATTTTGTCAAGATGATTAAATTATCATCCTTTTTATGAGTAAGAAATATCCCTTCATTTCTACAACTTAGATCAACTTAAAAAGAATTGAACGATCACCTAACAATAAGGTTATGGATGTTTTACATTTGACAAAAAAGAAGAAAAAGAACCCCAAATAAATGAGAAAACAAAACCAAAAACAAAACTAGGAATTTGGATTGACCAACTACAGTTGGACACATGATTAAGGACATTCAATAGTAAAATGTATTATATTGACTACCTACAACATCCCCAATGATTTGCATAAGCTCCCAACAATGGATGGAATTTCATGTTAAGCATTAACCAACATACTAAATTTATGTCAAAAGACTAGTAGTAACAGAACAATTCAACCATGTGTCCCAAAAAACTAGGAAAAATGATGAATACAAAAAAAAACACACACACAAAATAAAATCAAACTTTTGGTTTAATTTTTGAAAAACTTTGAAAAAGACAATGCAACACATTCATTGTAAATAAACTTAGGTCTAATGATTGACATCTTTTCCTTCGAAAAATAGACTGTAAAAGGAGACCAACTAATTGTTGCAACTATATAGTTCACATATCAACACAAGTAATTTCCATAAGTTCAATTTGGTCAATAAATATGAGAAAAGTGACAATGAATTTTTTTTGTGTGAAAATGAATGAAAAACCACATTGAGATATCAACATAATTTTTTACACACATTATGTTTTTAGATTGTTGTCATGCATATATTCAATATAATCTCAAGAACAATTTTTATTTTATTGACCCTTAACATGTTCATAAAAAAGATACACAATATCAAATTAAAATATATAGAAAAACCTAATTGTCGTTCTTTTTTAAGTTCTACATTATGTAAGAGGTTTAAGCAATTCAAGTGTTTAAGTTATTTCAAATTACAATTCAAATCATAGTTTAAATGTGGAATTAGTCAAAGATTATGTGGGTCAATTTCAATTTACAAAAAATGACAAGACTTAATTATAAGAGCACAATTATTGTTGTTTTCCATTTTATTATGTTATGCTCCAGTATTGAATCTTTACAATTTCGAAAGAAATAAAAATATACATCTATTAAATTGTATAGGAACCTTGGCAACAACACTTACATAATAATGGAAGTCATAAATCTATGTGTTTCTCTTTGTTTTTTTCTTTTGGAAAACAAACCAAACCAAATGATGAACAATTGTTGTAGAAAACAAGTTGCACACAAGTATATCTTCAACCTTGGCATACATTTCACAATATTCTACAACAATTATCAACCAATTAATCAACAAAAATGGTGCACCTAACAAAGTGATAACATCTAAATTCCATAACCCATCCAAACATAATTCAAGGAAGTTCTTGTGAACAAAGGGATATCATTTTGGACAAGAATAAAATATGGGAATAACTTTTAGATGCAATGCAAACATTTAATTCCTCCTTCTACCTATAAAGGTTAGATCGTAGACATTAGGAAATTAAAATAATATTTGAGAAAAAAAAACCTTGAAATTAAATGAAATGCAAGGATAGTGAACATTTAAATGAGGTAAGATTATAATGAAGGCCATGAAATCATTGAGGTTTAGCCAAGATGGACACTAACATCATTTGCTTGGTTTTCTAACTAGGACATGCCATACAAGAAATCATTTGTACTTTTTTTTTTTTGCTCATAATGTTCATGACACAAAAAAGAAAGAAGATACTTCCCAAAGACATGAAAATGTATGTGAAAATTTAAAAATTTCCATTCATGTTTAAATTGTAAAAGGACCCACCTCATAATTGAAATTTCATTTTGAGATTTTGGATTCGTATTCCATCTCATGTTTGACCACAAGTACCTTGTTGATTGAACTTAAGTGTTAACATATATCACAAGGTGACATATGGTATTTTAGACAAAACGTGATCAAGATACACATTCATTCAACTTATATCTTCCAACCAACTATTGTCTATCATTGTTGTTCTTCTCATGGTCAACACTTTTCATGAAAGATAGGAATTTTCAAGTTTCTAGATGAACCAATTGCTAATTTTGAAGTATATTTAAGTCGATTGTTGTCAATTTCCTAATCATTGATGTTGTTCAGTAAAAATGTGGAATGGCTAATTCTATGGTACATAGTGGATAATTGGATGTTAGAGATGTTTTTTCTTGTGATTTGTTCTACAAATTGTTAGCATGTTGCCTACATTAATTTAATCTCAACATTCACATGAAAGAAAGAAAAAATATTACACCATTTTTCATTTTGTAAAAGAGTGTGCAATAAAGAGCTACTAAGGATAGTTAAAACTAATAACATGTTTGTGTGAATTCTGAAAGTTAAATGCATGTTTGTATGAAGTTGAATGCAACTACTTGAATTTTGTTGAGTGCATGTTCATGTCAAGTTAAATACAATTGCTTGAATGAAATTGATTGTGACGTTTGATTTTTTTACATAGTTATTTGGGTTGCAAAATATTCCATTCTATTGATGCAATTTGTTGAATGAAATTCAATGCAACATCAACTATTTAAGAGATTGTCAATGTGTGATTTTTTTCTTGTGTGTATGCTTGGAAAGTTTGAGAGTGCATTCTATGCTTGCCATCAATTTGTATGTGTCCATTTACTAAGGTTATAATTCAAGGCAATTGGTTGATTATGTCATCAACATTTCTTATGACATCAATGACTTTAACTTGTTAAATTTGTTTCATCACCTAGAGGATACAATTTTACAATTATCTAACCTAAAACTTTGATAATTAGAGGTTAGTTATTGAAGTAGGATTAAAATATGTAAAAAACACTTTGTTAAAAGTTCAAACATGTTTTGTAAGTTGAATGTGACACTTTTACATTCACACACATCTTCGAATTAAACATGTGTTTTTTTGCTTGAAAAGATGTGAATTATGACTATATTATTTTATGCAAATGCCTAGATTCATGTCTGATGGGCATCACCCTTTTCCATGCTCATTACCCATGCCCTTATGTGAAAATAAAATGGATTTGTGTTTATGCCCTCTAAGCATACATTTGTTAAAACAATTCTTATAATTAAATCTTATGGCTTTCACAAATAGTTGTTTTTAATGCCTTGCCCCCTTGGTATGTTTGAAAGTAAATACCTAGCCGACATTGGTGTATACTATAATTGTCATGAAAGTGCATGAGTTGCCCCCCCCCTCTCTCTCTCACATAATGTGTTTTCACCTATTTAAGTTTTTACAAGTAATTACATGCACAACTATTATGTCTTTTGGAAGTTGTAGAAAACTTCCAAAACATGTTTTTAATAAGCAATATATTTATATATATATATGAAAATTTATAAATTTATAAAATAAAGTTTTTTTTGGATGTCCCATACAAGTTGTTAATAAAGGGCACAATGAGGCGTAAGCTATGAAAAAAAGATGATGTGAACTTGTGGTGAGGCTAGGCAATAACAAAAAATTAAATTATTAATGAATAGTTAGTGTAGACAAAGAAAAATTATGATTCCTTGTTTTTTAAGTTGGTAGTCATATTAGGCAAAAACAAACACTAGGTGTGGACATATGTTACATGTTACATAATTTAAATGTTTATATGGGAATTGAAAAAAGAGAACCCTAAATTGACACTAAACATAATGTTAGGTCTTAACATTAAGAAATAAGTAACATCAAGTGTGCACCAACTTTTAGAAGTTGAATATACCTCCATTATTAAAATACAAGATATATTTCATTTTATAATCATTTTAACATCAATTTTTGTGACTTCCCACATGTGTCAAGTAGAAGGGCATCACCTTTACAATAGAATTCATTTACTTTCATTAGCTAATTGATTTTGTCCCAATGCTAAAGAATCTTAAGGGTTGGCCAAATTTGTCATTTTATTATGACACATCAAATCCACATAGCTAGTTGTGAGATTCGTATAATGTCAAGCTAATTTTAGGTAGCAAAAGTTTTTGTCCTTTACACTAGAAACATGTTTTTGAACTATAAAAAGGAAATTTATGAAAATAAAAAACACCCAAATTGTCTTTAAACAAACATGTGAAGAGATCTATATTTTCATCTTTAATTTATAACTAATTATGGAAGAAATAATCACATGTACTTTCCTTAAGCACTCACTATTAATTGTTTTTCAAGAGGTGCAAGTCTCATCCCTTACACACAATAGCATTGAGGTTGATTATTTTCAAACTTCCAAACCTTGTGGACCCACTTGCCATATCACTTGACTCAATTCCCAAATAAATAATTTAAATGTTTAATAAATATATTAAATAATTCCCAAATAACATAATTTTAATGTTTATTTGGGAATTGAAGATTAAGGTGTGTTGTTGACTAATTTTATTCTAAACGTATTTTTAAAATTAATTCAATTATCACCAATTGACGTCCCAACATTCCTACAACATCAACTAAGACCATTGTGGCCCTTTGCCATCTTCATCCATTGGCTGAAGTTGACTTCCCCCCTTTTGTTGATGATTTTCATCCAAAAACGGATTTTGTTTTGGATACAAATGCATTTATTTTTGCTTTAGCATGTTCATCACGTCTTTCATTCATGGTCCTTCTAGTATGGTGTATGAACTCTTACGAGATTGTTTTGTCCTTGATGACTTTGTTAATGGTTTGATTTATAAAAAATATGTGGGCACACCGTTTGTGGTCATGTTCTTCCATTAGTATCATGCATGCTTGTTACATCGTGACTATTGGCTTTGGAGAAATAAACTAAAGGCATTCGACCCATTGCGATTCGAGAGGTGATTTATCGATTGGTTGTCCACACATTAGTTATTCAATTCAAAGATACATTTGTAAAGTAATTTAGTCCACACTAGTTTGGGGTAGCAACACCACGTGGGAATAAGACAATGGTTCATGGGGTTAAAGCTATGTTAGATCTACATCTAGAGTGGGTGGTATTATAGGTGGATGTTCGAAATGTGTTTAATTCAATATTTCAAATAGCCATTTTTCTAGAATTGGGGTCTTGTATCAACACTTTAGATCAACCTTTCACATTTGATCATTGGTTTTATGCATACACATCTCCATTATATTTCTCAAAGGCTTCCAAACATGGGGATTTTACATTCATTTCATCCAAGTTTAGTACACAAAAGGGGGTATCACGGATGCCAATGCCATGAAGTGCATTCATTTGAATGTTCATTCATGTATCTAACTTTTAGTTTAATTTTAGTTCATTTCCACTTAATTCAAAGTTCATTTTTAATTGACTTTAATTAAGTCTTTGTTAAATTCTAGTTAAGTTCGAGTTATCTTACAGTTAATTCTTAGTCAACTTCGAGTTATCTTACAGTTAATTCTTAGTCAACTTCGAGTTAAATCCTAGTTAAATCCCAATTAAGTCTTAATTAAGTCTTAGTCAAGTCCTAGTTAACTCTAATTAATTTCCAATTGATTCCTAATTAAATCATTGTTAACTTTCAATGAAGTTTCAATTAATTCATAGTTGTCATTTAATTAGGAAGGTTTTCAAAAAACTTTTTTATTCGATGCACACATAAAAGCTTCTTTAAGCTAAGTCCCCAAAGGGTTATAAATAAAAATAGGACCCATCATTTCCTTCAATCTGTTCAACATTAGTTTTAGGCATGATCTTGCACCATAGCCTTGTCATGTTTTTTTCATGTTCATGTTTGCATATGTTAACATAATAAATATCCGTTTTCACATTTGTCTTGCATATCTTATGTTCTTATTATTAGTTTTTATGTTTTTGTTTTTTAATTGCATAACTTTGACTTATTCCTTGTTTGAAAGTTATATTTAAACATTTCCTTTAACCTTTATTCTTATGGATCTTTGTGTCCTTGACAAGGGGATCCTTTGGGAAGAGTGTTGCTTACATTAGTTCATTTTCGTGTTTTTCGTCTTACTGCACCTTTCTTGTGTTTTTCCCTCATTGGTGGATGATACCCATGTATTTGGTCATGTTTTGGAATGTGGTACCTATTTTTTAAAAATTACATGAGGAGTTTACAACAATAAAACTTTCAATGCAATTGACAAAGTGTCTAGCTTGGTCTCCACAAAGGTTAAACCAATTTATATCATTTCCTTTAGGTTTTCTTACACCTAAATTTGGTATTCATATTTTAAGTGCTCTAATGGGTTCTTTGCCATTTGTGGAATCCTTTGTATCAAAAGCACTATAGGGGGACCTCAACACGATATTTAACCTTCCTATGCTTATAGATCTTGAAGTAGCTTTTGCTTTGTTTTCATTTTGCTAGTGGCTGGGCTACCTATAGAATATTATATATCCATCATAAGGTATCTTGTAACATTACACCGAATTTGATTCTCATACCATAACTATGTTGGAGAAACTATTAGGTTTAGGATCCTTTAGCACCATAATGCACCATTTGGCTCATCATCAAGTCATTCTTTTTGCTTCTTTAGGGGGGCTAGGCCTTCCTTTAATGGTTCATTTTGCTGCCCCCGCCTTAAGATGTTGGGTTTTGATCACTTTTACACTAATCTTTCGTTTTTAATAAGATGATCACCTTATTCTTCTTGATGTGATGGCACATGTAAAAACCAATACTTATCCCTTCCAAGTAACACTTCATGATACTTGTGCCATGTTACCTGAGGTCATTCAATCACATGTCTTGCTTTTTGAGAGTTTAGTGAACTGTAATCCTATTTTCAAATGCAAACTTCTTTGATGGACCAACTACATGAGCAAGAATTTATTTCATTTTTAGTAGACGTTCTTTCGAATGTCATGCAAACATGTTTTCGCTCTTGTGCAGATCCAACAACAAGGGTTTGGTTACTAGCTCATCCTAACACCCTTTCATTTTGTTTGTCATCAACCCATTTCCTTACAATGTTATGTATTCGTTTCAATATACCACATCTTACGGTAGCACATCTTTCACAATGTTAATGTGGTCATACCATCAATGATTTTGGTATCCATTTATTACATTGCCCATGCAAGAGTGAGCACATTGTAGCCCATGATATGCTTTGAGATATCGTTGTAGCTATTGTGTTGAAAGTGGAATTCACATACAGAAAAAGGTTTCCCACCTTTTCCCCCATAATACACAAAAACGAGTTGATATTGTTATCACCAAAGACAATTTGGTGGACATTGTTATTGTCAACCAAATCGTATAGATTTGGTGCAACGCGCTTTGACGATGATAGTGCATGCAGCAACAATTGTCGCCCAAAACAAGAGACAATCCTACACATAATGAACACTAGGAGATGATTTCATTCCCCTTACCACAGAGACCTATGGTTGTCTCCATCCCTATTTTGATTCCTTTTTTACTTCTTGTGTACATGCTAATATGACGCACCATCAACAAACCTCCTTGATGCCTTTGATGCTTATATCTTATTATAAGCAATGAATGTCGATAGCCTTCCGGTGTGCGCAAGCCATTATGATTCTTTAGTGAGTTGCCACACTTAATCACAATTCTTCATCTTTTCCACACATATTAGCTAGTGCACCTCCATCACTAGTTGATTTGTGGCATAGGATGCCCTTTTAGCATTAGGGATGCCCTTTTAGCATTAGGTCTTCTACTTCATTATTATTGTTTTGATTATTTTGGTTTTCCATTCTCGTGCGATTACATTTGCTTCAACATGCCTTATACTTATTGTGGATGGATTTCCATCCTTGTTTATATATAGATATAAGGTTTTGTCTCTATTTCTTTTTCAATGGTTTGAGTTTGCATTGGAACATTCCAGCAGATTCCATGGTTTAGCAACAACACCTCAAATATCAACAATTTACAAATTCAACAATTCCAAAATGAAACTTGCCAAATTTGGTTACATACTGGAATGGGCAAGGCCCGGTCCAATTCCAGGGTTACGCATATGTGTCCACAACTTTATGATTTCATAATGCCATCAATGACTGGGCAAAAAAACATGCAATATTATAATTTCCACATTCAACAACAGTGAACAAGAAGTGTAGAGTTGAAACAGCTGGGTGTTACTTGCATAATAATGCATTTGCTCGTGGCCCAACATACATGAAGGATCAATGCATGGACAGCCCTGGTCTCTCCAGGTTGCTGCTATTTAGTCACAGTCAGTCACAACTTGGCTATCAAATTATATATATTAAAAGACATCGGGATGACAAATGAAGCCACCCCTAAACCCGCCTGTCTTGTCATCCATCCCTGTTGTCCCTCTGTCCATCGGTTCGGTCGTCCATGCGGATGGACACCCTGGAAGCTCCAAGGTTACCAGCTGCACACCATTCCTCTACTCGACAACCATCCCTCTACTGAGTCTGACACTGCAGCTTTCTGCCCACCAAGAATGGGAAGGAAATAAACCAGGAATGGCCCTCATCATCATCATCACCACCACCAGCACCACCTGCTGGGATAGTGCATAAGGATTTAGAGAATCGTGAAATCGATGATCTGGATATCAATTCGCCGCTAGTAGATCAGTATGAGCGAGAAACAAAGGGGGAGAGTAGCACTACTTACAGCATGACCCAGGAAGAGGAAGAGGAGGTATCCAATTCCAACAACAACAACAGAAGATCAGGAACTGGACTTGGAAGAAAAAACACCTAATTCTTCTTCTTCTTCTTCTTCTTCTTTTGAGAGAGAAAGATAAAGATTTGTGCTATAGCAGAGCCTTCCAAAAATGTTGCCTTTTGGTAGAAGAATTGGGTGCAACATTTTTGAATCCCTATGAAAAGAAAAAAAGGAGAGAATTCAACAACTCAAAGGTGGTATGCAAATCTGAATTGGGCGTAGCAATTTTGAATCCCTAGGAGAAGAAAAGAAAGAAAAGAATTCAGTAGCTCAAAGGTATCCAGATTTGAATTGGGTGCTGCAATTCTGAATCCCTGGGAGAAGAAAGAAAAGAAAGAATAAGCAATGGCAGTTGGAGTCCTTCAAGAAAGGATTAGGTACAGGGGGATTTTGTATAATAGGATTTCGTGGTATTGCTTGCAATAGACAGATCATCATCACAACAGTATTGTTCATCTTCTTAGTCTTGAAAACAGAGTGTGTTGGGTATAAGTCAGTCTGCCTAGTGATGTGTCTAACGCAATTCCCTATATTTCCCAAGCTTTGTATCAAAGTGGTAGCTACCAGGGCTATCCTCCCAACTAGTAAGTTTCGAATTAGGGATACCAAGCTTCAAATTACTAGGGTTATCCTTTTCCACATGCGCAAGATTCGTTATACCAGGCTTCAAATTACCAGGGCTACCCTTTTGCATACGCGCAAGGTTCATATCAGGGATACCCTCCAAATGCGCAACAAGCTTCTTCTTATGGTCAGGGCTTATTACCTAGCTCCAAGTGGAACTACTGGTGGTGCTACACCAGTGGTGGGATCACAGTACTGTCTACCTCATCCTACCTCTTTTGCAGTCGTGAAACATCTACTCTCACTCAGTGAAGGGGACTAGATGATCAATGACACCGCATGAAACACAGTCTTCAAAATGAGTGGCAGACAAATTTTGTATAATACAGATCGCATCATCCCGTCGTCGTCAATTGTATGATGTAATGAATGCGACCGATCGGACGGCTCAATGGCGTGCATGTAGCAGTAGGTTGAGGTTGGGTCCCAGCAAGACGGAGGGGCGATGGCGGACCAGGGACGAAGTAGGCTGAGCGCGTGCATTGTAAACAACTTTATTGTTTTCTCCAAGAGTGTCAGAGGTTTATCCTTTCTCCACTGTCATTTTGTACCAATTTCTCTTTCCTTATGGGAGACTGCACACTATTAAGAAAAAGAGAGTGATGTGTGTGTGTAAAAGGTACCATGAGGCGGCATACATGTCCTTTTTTTCACAAGGTGTTTCATGAACTATCTTTATGCTTCCTATTTATTAAACTTTTTCATAATAAAAAAACCTTTTTATAAAAAATCTCCACCGTTTATATGTATGATGCAAAAGTATGGTACAAAGTTAGTAGTGTAAGATTTGATTTTGTTAATTCTTCAATGTGGTGGGTGCCATTTTGGCAATTAGACATCAGAATGTGTAGTTAACACTATAAGTTCTCTATATAATTGGTGGTTTGCAAGGTGAGTATTTGAAAACTGGCGAGAGGGGCCGGATTACCAGAACAGTCTCGGTGCAAAATAGTCTTGCCAGTTATTTAATATGTTTCCCTTTCTTAAAGGTGTTTTCCTATGTGAAAATATGGGCCATGGTCTGCCAGTTCCACTTTGACAGGTTCCTGGGTAGGTGGAATGGCAGCAGAGATCAAGGAAGTAGTATATATCGCAAAATCTGCCAATTATAATCCATTATGACCGGTTAGGTGGGAGTGATACATTTCGATGAGCCTGGTAGGGTGAACCAAATTTTTTGAACGGGCAGCAAAATGGGCACATACCTGCTGGCACATTCTGTAATGTAATGGTGTGACTGAACAACAGGTCACCTCATTAGTGTGAACACGACATGCTTTTAAAGGTTTGCTTTTTGATTCATTAGCCGTCATTTTCCATAGCCGAAATTTCTCCATTTACTACTACGGACGTTGCATGGGGAGGTTTTCTCTCTTTGTGGGCTATTATGGAGTACAGGGAAGAGGCAGCGCCAATGATGCTAAGGGATGGAGCTCCATTGATGAGGGGAGGTGGAAGGAAGAAAGGTGGCGTGAGGACAGGAGGCCGTGGGGAGTGGGGAACTAAAGGATCCAGATGAATTCATCAGGAAGGCAGATGGGGGAGAGAGGATGACGGACTTGGAAGTAATAGAGAGCGGTAGAGAGCTGTTTTTGAGCTGGAAGATAGTGGTGGAGAGTTGTCTAGAACGGTTCAGAGCAGTGTGGAGAGCTATTTTCATTTTGGAGAACTTGGTTAGGTTGTTACAATTTCTTTCGCTACGCCAGCAAACTTGGCCAAGCAGTGTTACAAGAGTTAGACTTGTAGAAGTGTTTAATTTTTGCTGAATACAAGGAAGTCAGAAAGCTTGTGCTCTCTGAAAATTTTTCATGAAAGGCAAGGTGTGAGCTGTGATTTCTGATTGTCTGCTCTGCCGATGTATGGATACATGAACTGTTTCTATTCAAGGGTCTGTATATGCAAGTAGGTGCATTCTGTGGTGAGTTTAGCGAGAAGGGGTTAGCGATTTGTGGTTTGCCTAAGAGGATCGGCAGAGAGACCACTTTGTTCATGCCCATGCTAGTAGTTAGAATTGTTGATTTGTCTCGGCACCCTTTCTTTTCGGTTACAATGGTTTTGATGATAATTGTGCATTACCAGATATGGGCAGCTGGATTTTGCACAACCTTTAGGTCAAGCAGACCCTAGAAGACCCGTCCATTATTAGCTTTGTTTTGCAACATTAGAATTATCCATAAAGTAAGAAAAACACAGCACCACCAAAACCCTGAGTTTGATCATACACAAAGTGAGATTTTTAAAATACCTACAAAAAAGTACATTTAGCATTCAACTAGGGATGAAACTGAGAAAACCATCAACTTTGGTGGTAAACTGAGTTTCATCCTGTCTTTCCTTTTTCTTGAGCGCCTCCACTATTGCTACATATATTTTGACCTTTATACATTAAAAAAAACCCAAGAAAATTAGTAACTAGGGGTATTACTTTGACAATGAAATTGTTAATTCATGAGTCTAAATTTTTCAAAAAGATTGATACCTTATGTGATCCAAATTTTACAATAGTATTACTATTTATTCATTTTCCCTTTAAAAACACTTCTTTTTCAATTTTTCAATTTTTAATTCCACTTTTTTGCAAAAAAGTTGACCGTGTTTTCGTGTTATTGATGTGGGCCAGGATGAGGTTGTCCGTGGAGATATATTTGGATAAGTTTGACCCAATTTCTATGGTCACACCATAAGGAGTGTTTTGTGTAAACAAGGGGGAGACTAATTGTAACAGGGTGAGTTTGAAGCCAAAAGAAACAAACAGTCTGGCTAACAGGCAAGGCAAAAAATACACCATAAAAGGTATACATACACACACAGCACTAACAGACAAGAGTGCATGAGAGACCCCCCACCCCCCCCAAGATTTTGATATCAATATCAGCAACAAACTTAACATATATTCTCCACAATGTCCGAAGACATACAAGAACGTATGTGTGCACTCATTGCGCAACATGGTAGTGCTATGGCTGCTTTGGCAACCTTTCAACAACATGTAGAAACTCAGCAGAATGACGAGCAAACTAACTCTTTGGAAAATCCTGTTCCACATATTGATGTTCCAACAGAATTTAATCAAGACATGTTAGAATCTGCACATGAACGTTGTAGTCGCCTACAGAGAAAACAGCGTGCCAAACAACGTACAAAGTCGACCGAGCCATCTGAAACGTGGTAAGAGCGAAGTAATCGTCTATGTCGAGAACGACAAACCGTACAACAAGCGGCATCACATGCACAACCTTCTCTTGGTAATGATGCATTACAATTATTTGGAGACGAAGACGCGTTAACCTCGGGACGATGGGATTGTGGAGAAATGGACACAATATGTGGATGCGAAAATGTGGATCAAAGAATGATTAGTAAAGTCGAGCTATAACAACCCACAATTTTCTCTGTGTTGCAAAAATGGCAAAGTTCTGTTGCCGAGTCTTCCTGCAACACCGCAAGAGCTAGAAGTTCTTTTAACTAGCAAAGATGCCAGTGCCGTTAAATTTCGAGATCAAATTCGCATGTACAATTCGATGTTGGCATTCACGTCGCTCGGTGCCAAAGTTCATGAGTCGGTAACAAGAGGCCCTAGACCGTACTCCTTTCGCATCCAAGGTGAGCTTTATCACAAAATCGGATCCTTATGTCCTGCCGAAGGACAACGTCCACAGTTTGCACAATTGTACAATCATGATACGAAATGCGAACATCAAAACCGCCATGCCGTTATGTCATCGCTTGATCCAACGACATTGGATCGGTTGTTAACCATGATGTATAATATCAATCCTTATGTTGAAGTGTTCAAAATGGTAAGGGATATGATAGCAATAGAAGGTGCTCCCATGGATCTGAAATTGCGTCTCATCGCCTTTCGAACAAAGGATGCCCGCCGATATAATGTGCTAACGGCCGATGAAGTTGCTACATTGATGGTAGGGGATGGTTCTGAGGCTGTAGATAAACGTGATGTCGTCATTACTCAGCAAGTTGGCCCGTGTCAACGCATTTCTGAACTACATGTGGGATACATGGCTCTACATTATCCGTTGCTATTTTCTTATGGTGAGGATGGATGGCATCCAAATATTCCGCTCAATGGTGTTATTATTGATGCAAATTTGGATGAAGACCATGCGGAAAAAGCTGAGCTTCAAAGAAAGCATTGCAATGTGACAATGGCCAAATTTTATGATTATCGACTTCAATATCGAGACACTAATGGCATTGCATTGCTTCGAGGTGATCGATTGAGGCATCAATACATTGTGGATGCTTATGCAGCTATCAAACAAAACCGCTTGAAGTATCTGCGCCTGAATAAAAAAAAACTTCATGCGGATCTTTATTAAGGCCTTAAGGACGCCATCACTGCAGGTGACAATAACGCTACTGCCATTGGACAAAGGATCATTCTGCCATCTTCTTTCACAGTAGGTCCATGTCACATGGTTTAGAATTATCAAGATGCCATGGCAATATGCAGATGAGCCCGTTGCCCAGATGCCTTTATTACATTCACTTGCAATCCCCAATGGCTTGAAATCAAGAGAGCATTACTGCTCGGATAGTAGCCTCAAGATCGACCGGATTTGGTAACTCGAGTATTCAAAATCAAGCTAAAGGAGTTGATCAATGACATTCACAAGAAGCATATTCTGGGACGCATGATTGCGGGACTCTATGTCATTGAATTTCAAAAGCGTGGGCTGCCACATGCACACATTCTCATCTTCTTTGTCAAAGATTGCAAGCCACACACGGTCGAGGATGTAAACCGCATGATCAGTGCTGAATTTCTGAATCCAGAAATAAACAGGTTGGCCCACGAAATGGTTGCCAGATGCATGATGCATGGTCCATGTGGAGCTGCGTTTCCAAATGCCCCCTGCATGGAAAAAGGCAAATGCAAAAAACAATATCCACACAAGTTCCAATCCGAAACGGTGATGGATGTACACGGATATCCTATTTATCAGCGCAGAGATACGGGGCACACACTTTTGGTTCATGGCATTAAATTGGATAATCATTGGGTGGTACCACACAATGTCTATTTATCAACCTAGTATGATGCGCATATCAATGTTGACGTCTGCAACAACATTCGTGCAATCAAGTATCTATTCAAGTACGTATGTAAAGGACATGATCACGCAACTGTTGAAATCTCGTGCTAGAGCGACAATGCCACTAAAGGGAATGTGGTTGAAGCCGATGAAATCAAAAAATATCTCGATTGTCGTTATGTATCTACATCTGAAACAACGTGGCACATCTTCAAGTTTGATATGCATGAATGGTTTCCTGCCGTTGAGCGTTTGCAATACCATTTGCCCAATCAACAAATAATGTTGTTTGATGATGACGATGAGGTGCAGGAAGTGGTAGCACGGTCAACTATTTCCAAAACGATGCTCACAGAATGGTTCAAAACAAACCAAGAATCAGAAACTCCATGAAGCCTTATGTTCAATCAATTCCTTCAGCAATGGGTGTGGAATTGGAAGTTGAAGCGATGGACAATGCGCAAGAAAGGCTTTGCCATTGGTCGCATGTATTATGCACTGCCGACATCAGGTGAACGTTATTATTTGCGAATGCTACTGAATTGCATCAAAGGTGCACATCCTATGAGCATTTGTGGATAGTGGATGGCACAACGCATGACACATTCAAAGATGCATGCATTGCAATGGGTTTGCTTGCAGACGACAATGAATGACATCAAGCCTTGGAAGAAGCCGATGTTTGGGCCTCAGGATGACAATTGCGTGACATGTTTGCCTCGATGTTGATGTTTTGTGAGGTCACGAATCCCAAATAGCTATGGGATGCACATTGGGAGTCTTTGAGGAATGACATTGAAGCAATGACACGTTACGAGCGTGATGATCCAATTGTTACGCTTTTTGAGGATGTGTTAAAGGATCGTGCATTATATGAGATCGATCAGGTTCTCATGCGTAACAGAGACCGCCTGGAAGATTTTCCAATGCTTCCCAAGTCTAATTACATCCCTTCTGTTCATAGAGGAAACCGATTGGTCCAAGAAAAGTTGGCTTATGAGCAACATTCATTGACCATAGATGCAGACAATGCAGAAGATAGGCTCAATGATGATCAACGCACCACATACAAAACTATTTTGAATGTCGTGACAAACAAAGAGGGCAAACTATTCTTTGTGTATGGCAGTGGTGAAACTGGCAAAACATTTGTTTGGACAACACTTTTGTCCCATCTATGAAGGCAAGGCAAAATCGTGCTTGCAGTTGCCTCATCAGGAATTGCATCTTTGTTGCTTCTGGGCGACAGAACCGGCCATACAAAATTCAAGATTCCAATTGATCTGCACGATGAATCAACTTGCAACATCACACAACAGATGAAAGTGGCCGAGTTGGTCCGTAAAGCTGATCTGATCATTTGGGATGAGGCATCGATGATGCATCGCCGAGCTTTCGAAGCTGTTGATCGGACCTTGTGTGATTTGATGCAATTGGATGACGTAGAGGCAACCAAGAAAATCTTTGGTGAGAAAACCGTGGTCCTTGGTGGGGATTTTCGATAGATCTTACCTGTTGTTCCCAAGGGAGGACGAGAAGACATTGTCAGTGCTTCGTTGCCTTGATCGCATCTTTGGCAGCATGTTATAATTCTTCATCTTCATATCAACATGCGAATCATGGCAGCCAATTTTGAAGAACAACGAGAGTTTGCCAAATGGGTGTTGAATGTTGGAGATGGTAGTCTTCTTGCCATTGCAGAAGAAGAAGGTGTCGATCCAGATTAGATCAAGATTCCATCCCATATGAGGCTGCCAGCAAAAGATTATAGCTTAAGAAGATTAATCCGAACCATCTATCTGAATAACCAGTGCCACTCTAGAGATGCCATGTATCTTATGCAACGCAGCATTCTAACCCCCAAAAATATTAACGTTGATGAAGTCAACAATGCAATTCTATAATCGCTATCTAAAGAATTGCACACGTACATAAGCGCAAATTCTTTGACTCCAACAGAAAAAGGTGCAAGTGCTGCTGCAGGAGTTTCAATGGATTCATTGTATCCGGTGGAATTTCTAAACACTTTGCAATTCGGCGGTATTGCAAATCATAAACTGGAACTCAAAGTGGGCGTGCCAATCCTTTTGTTGCGCAATCTCAGTCAATCAATAGGATTGTGCAATGGTACGAGGTTGATTGTCAAGAGATTGGGTTAGTGTGTCATTGAAGTAGAGATCATCACAGGGAATAATGTCGGCAAACATGTGTTCATACCCCGCATCATCATGTCCCCCTCCGGGACTGATTAGCCATTTGTTTTGCATCATCGTCAATTTCCTGTTCGAGTGGCATTCGCAATCACAATCAACAAGAGTCAAGGTCAGACATTGGACAACGTTGGGGTATATTTGCCGTCTTCGGTCTATTCCCATGGTCAACTTTATGTTGTTATTTCATAGGTCACAAGTAGTGCAAACATCAAGATTTTCAACAGCCAGGGTCCCGATGGATACATGCAGAATGTTGTATATAAAGAGGTTTTGGAAATGTAGTTTGTAGTTGTAATTTTGTAATATGTACCATCAAATACACACACACCTGTGCATTAGGCACAGGGTTCACACTAGTAATCCTTAAAAGAGTGAAAATATGAGACTGAGGTGTGGAAAACCATCCTACTTATATTGTAAGCTATGATCTGAATAATTTCCCTCATATAACATAACATTATCATTGTAGATCATGAAAAAAAGAAATCAAATCAAATTTCTTAAAACGAATTTTATTTTATTTCCAATTAATTAATTATTCATCTTTTTAATATGGAGGTTGAACCCTAGGCTACAGTATCTTGACTGAACTCACAGTTCAATTTGTGGAAAATGCTATTTACACAAACAGTTACATGTTACTTGTGCAATTCGTTTTGAAATCCCAAATAAAAACTCTGCATGGCAGCGGAAGCGTCCACTCTTGTCCTTATAAGATCATGGTCCCATGTCAGTCCGGAATGTGTGTGTGTGTGTGTGTGTGTGTGTCTCTCTCTCTCTCTCTCCCTCGCTCCCTCTCTTATTAGTCCTTCTTGTGATTGAAATTGGAGTTTTTGAATCCCTTGAAAAAATTTGCAGCAGGTTCAACAATCTAAATAGTCAGTCAGATCACCTTTTTTCTTTGGCAACCAAAGGTCTCCAATCAATAAATCTGAGCCTGGTAACAAATGACCAGATCATCAGTTATGGCAGAAGGAATCATGAAGCTCCAGTACTCGCCAGTGCTACAACAACAACAACAAGAGCAGCATCATTTGGGTATCATACTGCCCATCACTAGTCGAGGTATGAAGTCACCCATGATGGATCTCCACTCTTACCTGCGACAAATTTCTGGTAATCTGAAGCTACCATCAGGGAGCAACTTGTATGTCGCAGTAGACAATGATGACGCAGTCTATAGAAGGGATTCTTCGGCGTATCTTTTCAAGGAAGCTTTCTGTGAACAGAAGGTGACAGTAGTCACTGATTGGCCAGCAGCACATGCTGCACATGCAGCAGCATCTCTTGAGGGCTCTGTAGCAGCAGCAGGAGCAGAGTCAGTGGCACCCATTTGTGCCATGTTGAACATACTCACCAAAAGAGCATACGAGGATGGCTGTGACTTCTTCACCATGCTCGGGGATGATGTCTGCATTGATTGCGAGCAGCAGTCATCTGACAACCAAAGGCGAAACTGGTTTGATTTGGTAAGTGAAAGAACTTTCAAGAAGCTTGCACACTAGGTAGAAGCTTGTACTACAAGTTCTTGGAATTCCGTGTTGAAGTCTTTGGTCTGCTTGGACCAGGAACTGTAATTTGACCAGAGGATTTAGAGTTCAGGGTTTAGGGCTCTTGAAGAAGAAGAAATGGACATGGTGTATAGTATTGAGGCTTCCTGAACTTGGTGTCTGTCTGTGTGTGACTCTACTTACAGGTTGTTGATCGGTTTGCTCAAATCGCCAGTCTGAATAGTTTGCCATTCGGTTTTGGGTGCGTTGCACTCAACGATACAAGCTCACCAGGCTTTCCAACTTTCCCCATTGTGCATCGCTTGCATGTGGAAGCAATGGGTGTTGCGTTCTGCCCATCAGAATTCGTCAACCAGGATGCTGATCCGTTTGTGTATGAGCTTTACAGAGGCTGGAATGCATCCAGTCTCTTACTGGAGGTCCGCCTGACGAATGCAATAGGTGGCGCACATGGTGAGCCAAGGTACAAGCGACAGCATATCGACTGGAAGAACACCGTGCTCAAATCGGCGATCAACACTCTCCAGTCCACATACATCCACCTGCTGCCACCACCCACGATGCTCCGCATCGACGTTGTCATTCCCACTTATCGTGTCAATGTGCAAGCTCTTCGGAAAATCCTCTCCATCGAGCAGCCGGCGACAGTCTCCACATTATTTATCATTGTGATCGACGACCCATTTGCAACTGAAGCTGCCGATGAAGTCAAGAAGTTCGAGAGCGAGTATACAGGTCGAGTCCGTGTCCGTTTCATGCCGAAGAACATGGGTGCATCGGCAGCTCGCAACCGCGGGATAGAGGAATCTGCAGCAGACTGGATACTGTTTCTGGATGATGATGTTGAGCCGGAGGTTGACATCCTCCACCACTACGCACATTCCATCAAAACCCACGGCTCAAGAACTTGTGGGTTTGTGGGTCTTACCTCTTTTCCCAGATCCGACTCCGCGAAGATTGCCAATGCGGCATACTTGAGCCACATCTTGTATTTCTGGTCCATCAGCGAGAGATTCCCCGAGCAGGCAGTCGGGTGGGGTGTGACTGCCAATTTGCTCATGCGACGAACTGATGTTCGGTTCCGCACAGATTTCCCCAAGACAGGCGGAGGCGAGGATGTCGCATTCTGTTTAGATTGTCAGGAGCGCTGCTCCTTACCACTGTGGTCCGCTCCCAACGCTCGAGCAACACATCCATGGTGGGACAATGGCAGGTAGGTACACATGTACATTGTCAACCTACAAACCCTAAACCCATGTGATATAAGACATATCTCTTCTGGACATCTGAATACAATGTTCTGCACTCTTGGTGCAAGTGACAATATCTCTAGTACTGGACATCTGCATACAATGACACTTCTATACTGCACTCTTGTTGCAAACAGGTTCCAAGTAGTGCGATTCTTCAAGTGGGCTAAAGGGGATGGGCTGTTGTTGGACATGTATCCACAATTCACATACAGAACGTTACCAAATGTGAATGAATTGACACTCTTATGGGTGCTGCTGATTGCACTGATCTGCTGCAATTCAAACAGCCAAACCATATTACGTCTCAAACCAGCTCTGGCCACTCTGATTTGGATCTGGGTTGTTGACATTGTTGCTGATCTGTATACACTGCTGATCGGACCTGATTGCAGCTCCTACCCACACATAACTGGATTCAAGGCCAGGTTTACTGGAGCATTAGCATCAACAATTCTCAAAGCTGCAGTAGAATTTGGCCATCTATGGATCCAAGTTCGGCGCTTGAAAATTCACAACCTATGCAAGCGCTTTGACTGGTTTGTCAACTTGTCACCAAATGAGAAGAGAAAGCAACAGATGCGGAGCTGCATCCGATTCACTGGATACATCATGCCAATTCTAGCTCATCTTTTCACATTGATTGTCATTGATAACACTTCCCATTCAGATCTGTAGTTGAGATCTACATTACCTGTGTCTGGTACTTGCGTCTGCTGACATTGTAGTACTGTAGTACTACCCTCACTGTGCACACCTTGTAAAGCATCACAAGAGATGCAGCAAGGATTTTTGTGGATCTCCCACTAGTACGGTGACCACAGAAACTCAAGCATGCAGCACAGGCCACAGCTACAATGGAGTAAAATTAGCAGTTCCTCAAAAATGAGAGACTCATAGACAACATTTGGCCACAGTCGTCCATGCCTTTGCACAGGAGAATATCCATGCATTGCAACCAATCTACAACCTTACTAGCTTGCAATCAACATGTTCATGGAAAAAATGCACATTCTTACCTCTCAAGTAATTGAGCTTCACCTGTAGATCAACAAATGATAGAATTGGTTGCTGCACAGAAACAGAGCATCAGAGTTGTATTGAAGTCCAGAGTCTTTATAAACAATTGTTTGTGAACTAGTATTATAGCTTAATAGCTTCAGATGGGAAAACCCCTTCAAAGTACAGGGTTGCAATTGACGAGTTAAACATGTTGATGCAAGTCACTGAGTTCCCTTAGTTCATTGTACATACAATCTTGCATTTCTCCTGTCTGCCCCTCTGAGCCTGACTGTGGTATCTGTGCTTTTTGTCGACAACTGCCATGGTACTGCAACTTTGTCCACAACATGCACATCTGACCTTGCATTCCGGCCTCTCAAGAATCTGTACATGCACTCATGATGCAGGACCAATGGACTGGCAGTAGTGCCATTTGGTGTAGCCTTGCCAAGTGTCATGTCAAACACATATTGTAGAAGAATTTTCTTAGACCTTGACCGTAAGCCATGCAAGGAACACAACCTTGACATTAGCCAGCCAGTGTCACTGAGATCACCTTTTTCTACACCATATGTACTCTCTCCTTTGACTGCAGGTGGGTTCTATGCATCTTTGCAATGTTTGTTAAGTTGGCAGGTCACCCTTATTTTCAACCTAAGGTTCTTGATTTTCAAGTTCATATAGGATCCTTGTGTCCACTGCACCTAAGCCTTACCTTTTGAGTCATGTAAATTTCAAACAACTATCCACAAACATGAGTTGGAACTTCACTCATGAGCCTCATCACCATGTCTTACAGGAAGTGCTGGAATTGCCCCTCTTTCTGTTGTTGTGATAGCCCACATGCATTAGCAAACCGCAGGGCTGATCACAACCACCTTCATCGCATAACATACGGTGCACAGTCAAGACAAATTTGCTTTGATTATCAACAATTCCCAAATGTGAATTTCTTCAATTGCCATGTAAGGGTCATCAGATCACAAAGTTTTCATCATTGAAAACTGGAGAACAACGCTGAAATTACAACTGAACGACAATGCTCTGGATCCTGGATAACATATGAAAAACCCTACCTGTGCCTGTTGTGTCCACCACTTACACTTTGAGACCACCCACCTTGACATAATCTTCACTTGTAATCGTGTGACCAAAATAGTGAACATGAATGTTTTTATACTTGTTGAATCTGCCACCTCAGACCTTGGTGTCATGGAATGGTCTTGCCCTTACCCATTATCTTGGGTGCATCACCAAGCTCGCCTAGCACCTTACCCATTATCTTGGGTGCATCACCAAGCTCGCCTAGCACCTTACCCATTATCTTGGGTGCATCACCAAGCTTGCCTAGCACCTTACCCATTATCTTAAGTGCATCCCCAAGCTCCCCTAGCACCTCACCCATTATCTTAAGTGCGTCACCAAGCTCACCTAGCACCTTACCCATTATCTTAAGTGCATCCCCAAGCTCCCCTAGCAACTTACCCATTATCTTGGGTGCATCCCCAAGCTCCCCTAGCACCTTACCCATTATCTTAGGTGCATCCCCAAGCTCCCCTAGCACGTTACCCATTATCTTAAGTGCGTTGCCAAGCTCACCTAGCACCTTACCCATTATCTTCGGTGCATCCCCAAGCTCCCCTAGCACCTTACCCATTATCTTAAGTGCGTTGCCAAGCTCACCTAGCACCTTACCCATTATCTTGGGTGCATCCCCAAGCTCCCCTAGCACCTTACCCATTATCTTGGGTGTGTCGCCAAGGTTGCCTAGCACCTTACACAACATAATGGGCAGGGTCTGGACCACTCCATAGGGTTGGTTCCAGTATCCAGTTGGTCATACAATTGTTGTTGTTTCCATGTTTTGTTTGTTGTCTGTAGTTCACTTACCCTTTATGCAGAAGTGATGTCAGTTCAAAATAAGGTTTTTTTTTTTTTTTTTTTAATTAATTTTAAAATTTTTGAATATTCTTTTTAAATAAATTAGGTATAAAATTTTAATATAATTATAAACTATTGCAAATATAGTTTCACTCATAAGTAATGTTACATGTTTACCAATAGTCAAATTTTATCATATTTATAAATGAACCAAGGACAGATATTGACATCCATTTATTTACAATCAGTTAATAAAATAATACATTCCAAACACCTAGGTGGCCCCTCTGTAGTTCCTAGATACCCTAGGTAACCCTTAAATAATTTGTGTGTAGCCCCTATATACCTTAGGTAACCCCTACGTAAGGGTATGTAGCCCTTAAGTATGGCAATGTGACTCCTAGGTAAACTATGTAGCCCCACACCCCCCTCCCCCAAGGTAGCCCAAGCAATGCCTATGTAATTCCTACACAATCTAGGTAACCTAAGGTAAGTCAGGTAGGACACTTAAACACGTTTTTAAAATTGTTTATTAAAATATAATTATATTTTATATTACATAGAAATGTTGGACCTACAATGGTAAGGACTTTGTCCTTCGATGTGAAAGTGAAAGGATCCAATCCTTTTTCTTGTTAACTATTTAACTTAATTTAGGCTATGTAGTTTAGGTGCCTTGGTTAGGCCAAGGTGTCTAAGTTAAACCACCTAGATCACCAGTTTTTAGTCTTTACATGCCCTAGTTTAAACTATACCATGTGATAACATTTGTTAAACTTGGAACTTGTCACATGTCAACATTTCAATGGTAAAAGATCTTTATTTTGCAGTTAATTAAAACCAATCAAAGAACTCAAAATGATCCATCTAAATGCTAGATATGTTTTTCATTATTATGTCCATGGTGATTATAGTCATGAAGGATCCACTCCCTACTCCCTAATGTCATTTGCAACTATAACCTTAAAAAACAACTAATGATAAAAAGGATGAACTCACAATGACTAAGAGTCATGCATTCAAACATGTTTTAAATAACTACAAATATAATCATATATGTAGTTGTGCCATGTCTTGCTAGAATGTAGTATTTTTTTAAAAATTAAATCAATAAAATAATAGGTGGTTATCAATCAATTTTTGTTAACCTATTTGATAGCCAATTTTTTGAATATTGATAGCATGTATGGTCCCCCAAATTATTTTTAAAAAACCTACTTGATCATCATTAGAAGAAAAGAAATAATTAGCTAACACCAATTTGAACCAATGTTGGCCAAGTCCTAAAATTTGACCAAGGTAATTGGTAGGGTTTGGGCAAGGTATTCAATATTAACTTGCCAAGTAACATTTTTGAAGAGGATTGAAGAGAGCCTCTACATCACTAGATACTTGTCAAAACTTGTTTGGTGTAATATAACTTTGAAATTTTCTTATAGCCTACATGTACTCTTGAAGTGTGTTTTGTTTCATTTAGGTTAGTTATTTCTAAAGCCTAAACCTCCTTTTCCTTAACACCTAAGCCTTCCTACAAACTAGCATTCTCTCACTACAACTCAACCTTCTATCCCTCTATATCACAATTGTCACATTTTCTCTTATCATGCAATTTTAGAGTTGTCTCAAAAGAGTTAGATAGTTGATAAGTTCACACATCAATGATTGTTGGACCTATTTTCAAAGTTAAAAACTATACAACTCAATTTGTTGTTTGTGTGAGTTTTGACATGAACATGATAGGTTCAAAGTTTTCAAAGGGAATTGTCGCTGATTTGTTTTCAAATGCTCTCACAAGAGTCTTGAATTGTATTATGCTATTTATAGAAAGCACATGAATACCATAGTACAATGTACCACAAAATACCTATTTGTTAGTGTTTTATAAGATTTTTTTTATGTAGCCTATAGTAGAGATTATCTATAGGAAGATGCCCAAAAAATAGCAGTCAGCTGTAGGAAAATTTTGCGAAATATAGTTATAAATTAAATATTAATTAGTACAAAATTTGAGTGGGTATTGGGCAATTTTCACACTAGATTTTCCTAAAATCAACCTTTACATGCAATAGGTAAACATTGCAAAAAAAAAGTTAGCTAGGAAAATTAACAATTGCAAGTATTGTTCAGATTTGAAATTGATACAAGGAAGGATCATTAATTTTCAAACCTTGTTATCTGATACCCCATATTAGATAATACTAAATAAATAAACAAATACATTGCTCAACCAAATATTAGAAGGAAAACTAAAAATTAGTGTTGTGTGGATATTTTTCAATAACCCATGGTATTGGTTTTCTAAAATTTTCAAATCAAAGAAACAAACGGTTTTGATGTCTTGAAGAAAAATCAAGATTATTGTTTTTTTGGTTCTAATCATTTTTTTAATTAAAAACATACTTTGATCAAATTTGGTGAAAACTAATTTAAAATGGAATGAAGAGAATGCTCATAATTTATTGGGAATTTTGATTATTTCCATTGAAAGTTTAATTCACTTATAAATGAAGATTTTCATATTTTCAAATTGGAGCAATAAAATTAATTAATCCATGTTGCCTCATCACATTTTACAAAAACAAATGTGATACAAGTTAATAAAATCTTGGATTTTAACTTATTGACTGATAGGTGTCCAAAATAATCCCAAGTGGGAAAAGGGAGCAACAACCACATAAATTCCTAGTAGTCATGTATAATGTCAAAATTTTAAAATTTTGAGTTGGTCAAATCGTAAAGGACTTCAAGTTAAATATTTTGACAAAAAAAAACATTGAATTTGGTTGAGATTTAAAGAATCCCCATCATTGAAAATGCAATTATATTATTTATGATCAACCTTTGAAATTTCCTAATTTTGGAAAATTCAATTGTCACAATATTTCATTGATGGTAAAAATTGTAGGGTAGATAAAAGGCTTCCATGTGAGGTTTGTGAAAAAAATTTGCATCATTTGGACTTGGGATGAGCAAGAAATGAATGGTCATATCCAATGGGCATCTACACTAAAAGGTAACTAGTGTGACAATTTTTGAGCACCAACTTGTATTAACGCAACCCCCTCCCATGTTCCACTATTTATAAAATGGCAGAATTTTGAAAGTTGGAATTCTTAAACATTGCCCAAGTGTTTGTAAAAGCTCCAATGTACATTGAAAAACACAAATGGACCATCAAAAGGGCAAAAAAAGAAGGTATGATATGTCCTTATAACAAGGGACAACGTCAATTTTTGGCCTTAGAAAAATAAGTAAAAGAAGCAATGGGGAACAAACCATTTGGTTCATTCTAAGACTTAGGGATTAAAAATAAAACCACATCACCCCAAGGGTGATAGCTGATGGCTTGGTGGTATAGGCCTTATTGCAATGTTAGGACTTGAAAAAAAAGGTTATGGGCTCAAACCCACTTGTGTGCATGTAAAAACCCTACCAATCCTCTAACATTGAGCTTGATTTTGGGGTGCCAAGTTGGGTCTATTGTTGTGTTTCAAAAACAAAACCAAAATAAAAATAAAAATAGTTACTTATAAGATCCTTCCTAAAACCCTCCCTTTTCAATGCTTCATGACCTATGTATGTCCATGATAACATTTGCCTTGCTTTATAGTGGGCTTGGGGGAGGGTCCTAATATGTTGGGCCAAACTTAATTAACTCCCACCTCATCTTAAGCCCCATATGTCAAGAATGCCCACCTTGGGCTTTAACTAACACATAAAAACTTGTTCTTGTTTTGCCTTTGTTTTTTAGGTCAAATGTGGGGCAAATGTTTTTTAGTTTTGGGCATTGCTCACATGGGGGCTGTTACAACCTATTTGTAAGGACCGTATTACACATGTAAAAACATCTCCACCATAGATTAACAAATCTCCTAACGAACCCAAGTTTTTGGGGGGAGTATGCTAGATTTATGCCAATATAGAACTATTGTGCCCCATCACAATTGCATGTCACAAAGTATGAAAAAAAAAAATTTAACATGAAAGCTTGTCACAAGAAAAAAACTAACGAGCTTGCACAAACAAACAAAACATTGAACACGCAATTTGAACACATGTTGAGTGTCTAAACTCATCACCACAAGAAACATTTACTATACTTGTTGTAAAACAAGAAGCATTTTTTGTAAAAAACATTGAAAATGCAAACTAAGAATTATTTTTCGCAATTTATAGCCAAAAGGTAAGTTAAACAATTAACATGGAAATGACATGAAAGAAAAAATAAATAAACAAATAAATCACCCTAAACACCCATGCACACTTATCTTGTGCATCAAAAGGCAACTACATGTTTCCATCCATCATTGGTTTAATTTGGTTGTTTATAAGTTCTATCACTAATAGTGCCTTTAAAGCTTTAAGGTTGAAGGGGAAAGAAAAAATTCAAAAAAAGATCGAAGGTTGAAACCATCACAAGGGAGACAAAAAGGAAAGGCCAAAGAAAGGCCAAAAGACGCATAGCCTATAGGAACCAAAAAAAAGGGGGGGGGGGAAAGTTAATCCCTTTTATGGTAAGAAGTTTTTTCACCCACGATCCTTTTAATGTTGCCTACATGCAAATCGTGAGATCTAATAGTAATGGGAGATCTAAAACTAATATCACCCACCAACACAATTTTTTTATATAGAGTAGAAGTTAAAGCACATTGAAGAACAATACTAACACGATGCTTGAAAATTTAAATACAAAAAAATGACCTCTCGAACGTTTATCATGGAAAGGACGATCATACTTCTTTATTATAACAATACATATTCTACCCAAGTGCACCATGCACCTCCATGGCCATCAGAATAAAATGTTGCCTCTCATGAAGCCTTTTATACTTATAGATCTTAGCAATGGCGTTAAGTTCCATAGCTGCACCTATTAGTCGATTAATGACACTTAAAGCCATTATCTCCTATGTTGGGTCAGTAACCACCACATCGGCAATGAAGATCTAGTCCTTTCAAGTCATGTAAAAATTAGCTTGTAATGAAATTTTTAACGTTAGGACATACCACCGCCCTTTCCATACAACATGCCCACTCTTTTGAATGAGGTCTAAAGGTGATGTCAATTAGGTCTGAATACCAAATCACAACCATCCAACAAGGTAGGTCACCTAATGAACTTCCCCTCCCCCAAAAATTAATAGCTAGCAAGTGTTTCAATGCTCTTAAATCATAATGTTTTGTGTTTCGAAAGCTTGAAGATGGTAAAAGCAATGGTCATTGCACTTTGAATATTTTAATAAGCTTAAAGTGCCTTGAACATTAATGGTTTTTGAATAGGTGGAATTTCAAATTGTTGCAAGCTCGAAAACATAATTTTGTTGTTGCAACTTTCACATGAATTAATTGTGAAATGAGTGATGGAAATTTGTTATAATTATTAACAAATTTAGGAGTTTCAACATTCATGTGTATAAGAAGATCCTTGCAAAATCCATTTTAGAATTATATGTGTGATATTTTCCTTTTTTTTTTTTTTTTTTTTTTATTTTTATTTTTTTTTTTTTAAGCGCCAAGAACTAGAAAAATTGTCGGAATATGCGACTTCATATTTAGAAACACGTGATGAGGTTTTAGAAGGTATTTTTATTGTTATTGTTGTTATCATTATCATTATTGTTATTA
>Ga0116227_10001499_pt1 | contig 52143 bp, 43 predicted proteins | sample S1TSphgellanicum_FD_89693 | JGI IMG/M metagenome (GOLD analysis project Ga0116227, IMG submission 89693) | Host-associated microbial communities from peat moss isolated from Minnesota, USA - S1T2_Fb - Sphagnum magellanicum MG | ecosystem: Host-associated > Plants > Peat moss > Unclassified...
AAAAATCTGATGGAAACTTTTCTCCGGCTACGTCTTAGCAAGACGAGGCCATCGAACATTCGATGGACTACCAATGATGACCTCATTTCTAGTTACCACCGAATGAGCAAGGGACTTGCCGGGGATGAATGCCATGTCGTCGAGCCGATCAGGCTTTGCTGCGTCGATTGCAATCGTTGCGACGCTCGTACTGAATAACTCTCATTGTTTCGCCGCCGATTCCGCGGCGCGCTTCGATCTTCCCGCTGAGTCGCTGGATAAGGCCTTGCGCGATTTCGCGCTCCAGACCCACTGCCAGATCTCGTACGAACCCGCGCTGGTCGCCGGCATCAACGCTCCCGCGATTCGCGGCGACTACACGCCGAGCGTGGTGCTCGCGATGCTATTGAAGAATACCAAGCTGCGTGCCGTGAACGTGAATGACGACATGATTCAGGTGGTCGCGGTTTCGGCCGCAACGACTCGGGCTCTGCCAGCAGATGAAGAGAACGCGCGGGCGGCTGGGGTGCAGGTAGTGCGTGTGGCCTATGCAAACCCGCAAGCGGATGCCACGTCCACGACCGATGGTATGCCCGCCACCGACGCACAGAGTGCCGCAAAGGCCTCGCACGGAAAAAATGCTAGCGACAAATCCGATGAGTTGAGCGAAGTCGTGGTCACCGGTACGCACATTCGTGGTGCAACGGTGGCTTCACCGGTTATCGATATCGACCGCGAACAAATCGAGCGCTCGGGATATACGTCGATTTCCGATGTCATGCTCAGTCTTCCCGAGAACTTTGGCGGTGGCTATAACGCTGCCTCCATGCTCCCTAACAACGAGATCAACAGCCTTTATACTGGGAACCCTGCGGCCGCCTCCGTACCCAATTTACGTGGGCTGGGCCCGGGATCCACCCTCACGCTGATTGACGGACACCGTATGGCGTCGAGCCTGACCGAAGGAGGCGCCGACATCTCTTCCATTCCCATCGATGCAATCGATCATATCGAAGTGGTTACCGATAGTGCGTCGGCCGCCTATGGCTCGGACGCCGTGGCGGGCGTGGTCAACGTGATCCTAAAAAGGGATTACGACGGCGCAAAAACGACTCTTGGCTATGGGCAGGGAACTGAAGGTGGGGGAGAAGAGAAACGGGTGAGCCAGTTACTCGGAAAAAGTTGGAACTCGGGTAACGTGACCGTAGCCTACGAGCACATGCAACAGGACGCCGTTTATGCGTCCGAACGGGATTTTACTCTATCAGGACTCCAGCCGGATTCGCTTCTACCAGATACCAAGAGCAATGCTGTGACGCTGCTCGCGACACAAGATTTTGCCAAGAGCGCGTCCCTCTTCATCGATGGGCTGTATGTTGATCGCGATGCCGGACAAATTATCAATTACCCAGGACTCCCGGCTCCTCTAGGATATGCCGGAACTTTGAGCAAGTACGCAATTGCCGCGGGCGTGAACCTTGGCCTAGCCGGCGATTGGAAGTCGCAGATCTTCTCCGCTCTGGGGAAGGATGACGCCAAGCAAGACATCGACTTCTTAACCTCCCCTATGCCGACCTTTATCGAATCGACAGAAACGTCTGGGTCAATGAAGAATGTCGAGGTCACTGCCAATGGCACAGTTGCAACTCTCCCCAGTGGAAAAATGAGCCTCGCGGTTGGCACCGGATATCGGCGCGAGTCATTCTCCACTTCCGCTATAGGAGCATCAAGCAGCTTCAACGTCGATCGTAACATCGAGTACGCATTCGGCGAAGTGTCCGTGCCGCTGGTTGAACACACCCCTAGGTTAGGCTTGAACTACCTCGATCTCGACCTGAGTGGCCGATACGAGCGCTACTCAGCCTTTGGGAGTAAGACGGTGCCGAAATTCGGGATCGCCTACGGCCCGACAAACTCGCTCAAGTTTCGGTCAACCTGGGGAGAGGCATTTAGAGCGCCCAATTTAAACGACATGTATCAAACGCCTCAACTGGCAATAGAAAGTCTATCCAATCCCGCCTCTCTAACTGGGCTATCCAATGTCATCTTCCGAACGGGTGGCAATCCTGACCTGAAGCCCGAAACCGCTCAGGCATGGACACTCGGTTTCGATTATTCGCCGACGAGTCTAGGCGGTATGCAAGTGTCCAGTACCCTATTCGACATCAAGTACACGAATCGGATAACCAGTATCGAAAATCCCTATTTGGCCTTGACCGACCCATCCTCCGCATACTTCCTTACCCGGTCGCCGTCGTCCAGCGCGGTGCAGTCTCTCTACTCATCATATCCATCTTCCGAAATATTTAACTATAGCGGCTCGCCCTACGACCCCAGCAATATTGCCGCCATTCTGGATACTCGACTCGTCAATGTGGCTAGCCAAACAGCGCGCGGCGCAGACTTGATGCTCAGCTACAAATTTGGCATTGATCCGGTCAGCACGACTGTGTTTCTAAATGGCACCTATCTCGATCTCACCCAACAGACCAGCCCCCAATCGAGCCAGGAAACATTGAGCGGTCTATCATTCTATCCGCCCAAGTGGCGGCTGCGCAGTGGCGCGACTTGGAAGGTCAACTCGCTAGCCATTACGGGAATTGTCAATTATCTAGCAGGCGAGACGAACAACCAAGTCACCCCCTTCCAGCAAGTGGCCTCATGGACTACGGTGGACGTGTCACTACGCTATGTAGTCCCGCTCGCGGGAGCTCTCTCCGGTTTAGCCATCAATTTATCCACGACCAATGTATTCAATAGAAATCCGCCATTCGTATTTCAACCCTTTGACGTGTCCCAAGGACTCAACTACGACACCTCAAACACGAGTCCTCTGGGGAGATTCATTCGGCTACAAGTCTCAAAGGAATGGTAGTGCTTCGCAGGGCTATGATGTTGGGCATCGCATCAGGGCTAATGCTGCCATGTGGCGCCCGTGCAGCGATCTCTACATCCATGATAGTCGAAATGCGTCATATTACGTCGGTGTCGGTTTCACCAAATGGTGCAGCCGCGGTGGTCGGCGTGAGTCACCCAGACCCGTCGACTAATAGGCGTGAAGTCTCATGGGTTATCGTGTGGCTGAGCGACGATCGGAAAATGATACCCGTTCAAGCGGGAGAGGAAATAAACGACCCCTCAGTACCGGGATCGCTGTTGAGTCGTCAGGCAATCTGGTCAAGCGATAGCCGATGGTTCTTCTATCTTCGTAGGGATGGCGCTCAAGTACAGCTATGGGAGACCCGTTACGACGGTAAGGAAACAAAGCAAGTTACGCACTCGAATGCGGATCTCGTCGATCTGCGAGCATCGGTGGATCCAGAAAAAATCATTGTGAAGCTCATGCCCGAAAGGCGTCTGTTGGATCAAGCGGAGAACGAGGAATACCGGAATGGAGTTCTTTACGATGAACACATCATCGAAGGGATGTCATTAACGAAGACGCTGCCCGTCATTGATCGCTTACGTAGCTTAAGGACGATCGATACGGGCGAATGGATGCCTCCGGGCCCCACGGAAAGGCCACACACCGTGTTCGATATCCCGATGCACCGGTTGATGAAGCCGCCGGCGTTCATGCCGGACGCTCTAACATCGGATCGTCTGGTTCGAGGATCTAAGGTCTTTCAAGCGGTTGCGCTTAGCGCTATCGGCCCTGACATCCATTACTACCCAGGGCAGTATGGACTGCAGCTAACCGATCTAGCGGACAACGGCAAGATTCGGAAATGCGAGCTAGCGGAATGCATGGCTAACCGAATTTCCATCTTGGGAGAGTCAAGGAATGGTGACGAGGTTTACTATGCCGCCGATTCACTTTTCGGTCGACTAGGCGCAATGCTACCCGGGCGAACGCTACTTTGCGCGTGGAATTGGCGAACCAATGTTGTTCGCCGAATTTATGAACCAAGCGGTAGATTGTACGATCTTGAAGTGCCTGGTGACTTAAAGGAGGAGCCGGGTGCGATCGCTGGCGACGAAATCATCCTTGCATTCACCGCTGCGGACCAACCACCGCGACTTGAGGCAATCAATTTGAGGGGAGGGACCTCTCGGGTGCTATTCGATCCAAATCGGGAATTGCGCGCAATTACCCAAAATCGTGCTCAATGGATTAGCTGGAGCACACCGTCGGGATATCCGGGTCGCGGGATCATGGTGCTGCCCGACGATTACCATGCCGGCCTCCGCTATCCTGCAGTCATTACCACCTATGCCTGTGGGAACGGATTTCTCCGTGGTGGCAACGCAGATGGTCCTCCCGAATTCATGCTTGCACGACATGGATTCATTGCCATCTGTGTCGACATGCCGGTTCGAGAGATTCTCTTACGCGAACCGGATCACAGTCGGCTACATGCCGATATGTGCGACATCATATTGAGTCTCGTCTCATCGCAACCAATCTCTGATTTAGTGGATTCGAAGCGCATTGGTTTATCGGGACAAAGTCTGGGTGCAAACTTTGGCACCTACTGCATAAGTCATTCCAAGGTATTCGCCGCAGCGGCCTTTCGGCACGGCAGCATTGTGGAGCGAGCACTCTATGATCTATTCAATAATTGGGAGCCATCCTTGAAAAATTCATATGATGGGATAAATATGCCGGATCCCAAAAATGATCCAATGGGGAGATGGGCCGATATGTCAGTTTCGATGCGCGTAGCGCAAATCGATACACCGACCTTGATTGATAACAATGACAGCGAGTATTTATTGGCGTTGCCGTTTTGGAGCGCCATGCGCAATGCAAAAAAGCCTATCGAGATGTATGTTTTCCCAGATGAAACACATGTTCTCTGGCAACCAATTCATCAGCTTATAAATTACGACCGTGAAGTGGATTGGTTTCGCTTTTGGCTGAAACAGGAGGAGGATCTCGATTCCATCAAGCGACCTCAGTACGAACGATGGGAGCGTCTCCGAAACTCGACTTCGGCTTCTACTTTCATGCATTGAATGTGGCGCCTGAGATGCGTCACGTAAATTCAGGAATGGCCGCGCTTATAATGAGTCACAAGCGACCATTTTCTCAGCCACGCTTCGATATAGAGTTTCGCGAAGATGTCGACGACCACAACGGTAGACTTAACGATACGATCAGACAGCGCTGCCTCGAGTTTTTTCTTATCAATCAAGCCTCGCTGCACGAGAACCCCATCAAGTAAAAATTCCCTGATAAAATCAACATTGTTATGTAACGAGTCCTTCAGCCATAGATTAGGCCCTCCTTTCGCCGTACCTCTGCCCTGCACTTCGAGTGATAGCATGTCGTTGAATGCAGCACGAGCAACCGCCCTGTCCTGCGCATGCCTGCAGTGAAAGTACGACGGGATCTGAAGCGCTAATTCGATCAAGGGTTGACTGACCAGAGGCGACACGCTCGGTGGGTCGTTTGGACCGGCGAATGGTGAGTGATAGGATGGGGACGTGACCGTGATGAGGCCGTATAAAATGGAATAAGAACTCGGTCTCAGAAAACGCGAATTCCTGAACCAAGGATGCACGAATCGGTCCGCGATCGTCGAGTAGTGATCCATGGCCTCGTCGGACGCTAACGCGGAAAGGCTGTTTTCCGTGTGCCCCTCGGACCCCAACTGCGTCGTTTCGCGAGGGAAATCCGGACTGGAAGACACGGCCGTGGATTCACGACGCATCTGCGCGAGTGTATTCCAGACAGATTGTCTATTTAGCATCGCATAGTCGATTGCAACAGAAAGGAATTTAACTCCATATTTGTATCTTCGAAAGGCCTCGAGTAAGACACCGGGATCCGGGTGTCTGCCAAAAATATTGTCGCCCAACTCCCCGTCAAAGATAGCGGAGGCACGCAAATCATTGGCCAAATCTCTATTTCGAAATTCGACGTCCGGCGCCGAAAAATTTAAAACCGGACTGACGGTCAAGTTGATGTCCTGAAACCGTCTGAAATCGATCTCCTGGTCTCGCTGTTTTTCCACGAGTTCACAGCCCACCTGGCTTGCCATGCTTCGTGCAAACCTCCTTTCATCGCCGCAACCTCGGGAATAATAATTCACCGCAGTGATAGCGGGTTTATTAGGGGCTCTACTCAGTGAGCTCAACACGATGGAGGAGTCCAATCCGCCCGACAGTGAGACGACAATATTGCTGTGCAATGCGGAGTGAGCGGACGCACAGGATTCCGTGGTAATACGCAGCATGCGAGTCGCTTGCGAAAAATCATCTATGGGTGGATGCGCCAAATAAGTGCGGGGGTCCCAGTAGTCGTGCTTTTTTAATCCCGCCGGACCACACTCAATGCACTCACCGCATTCGAGCGCGACGATTTCCTTGATTGCGGTCTCGCCGGTCAAGTAGTCGCGACCTACAGTCTGCGCAGTAACGGAGTTCCAGTTGATTGAAAACTCAGTGATGTCTAGGGCAACAACGTCCTCGACGTGGGAGAAAAATACGTTCGCAGCTCCCACCGTGAGATGAAAACAAGCAAGAGAGCTCACCGGACTCCGTATTACAACTAAACTCTGTTGGTCTGGATAGTGCAACGCGGCGACATAGTATCCCCAGAACTGGGATACCAGTGATCGGCCTTTCGACGCGAGTATATCGGCCGCGCAGTCATCACCCAGCTTATCTAGGGATGGCACGGCGAACTTTGCCTCTGATCTAGAGCCCAAGATCGAGCCGAATACGGCGCCACGGGAGCTCGGTATTATGATCGCGGAGTGCGGCCTGCCAACAGGAGGGCTATACGCGGCGTAGACACCCTGGTGGTCGAGTGCGGAAATCCAATGATCCGGGGAGTGTCGCAGTCTGTGACGAATCCTTCGTAGCAAGTCGCGATTGGCGTCCGTTGGAAAGCTGCAAGCGACAACAATATATCGGCACATCGAACTCATCCTATCCGCGGTGACCAACGACCACGATAGTGTGGAACATTTGTACATGCTCCGCGGTATCGTTCAATATGCACCCACCGGTTTGAACCCATGCGTGCGCGAGGAATGGTTTGGTGGTCACTCCAATCACAAAAGCGCATCTAATCGATCGAAGGGTAAGAAACTCGCTGAGAATCAGCGAATCAAGCAAACAATGTTGATAAGCGGAAAAAAACCAAATGCGCAATCGCATGAAGGAGCCAAGCGTGCGTGCAAGTTCCGAGATCGGCGTGGGCGATGCCTTTCGGAGCAATGTTTGACGCCTTTTAATAAGCGAAATCAAATAAGGTAGTCGGTTGCTGCGAAGGTGCCATTTCACCAACAAGAACGAAATCGCAAATAGGCCGACGTCAATGACGGACACACGGAATCGATGACCGGCGTTGTCAAAATGCGGTAACGCGTCTGAACACTCAATATCACTTGGATATCGCTCATCCACGGCGGACGTCGTAAGAATTCCGCGTGCAATTAGATTGCCTATCAGCGTCGACGACGATGAGCGAGCAGGATCGGTGTCTACCGCTGGGAGTTTGCCGTCTCCTGGCCAGTTGCGTACGTTAGCCCGTAGCGACGGAAGGTTTTCCGCATCGATGCCAATGTAGCTACCACTATGAAGGTCCAAGACGATCGCGCCGTCCTCGAATTGACGGCAGTACGCGGAGTCGCTCAACGAATAGGCTGGAGCGGGCGAGGAGAGTGCGTCCGGAGGCATATTATTTGCGATCATAGCTTTCGATTGATTGGGACGACGACCGGCTTGCGGAATACCCCGCAAGCCGGCAACTATCTTAGAGCTCGACCACTTGCTCAGGAGTAGAAGTGGTGCGCGTCGGCAGTCCCACCTGAGTTTATGGATTTCGTCTCTTCAGCAATCTTTCCAAGTTCGATAATCATCGTAGATCTCCTTTCAATGGTTTAACGGATTTTGATATGCACTTGCCATCGTGGATGGCAATTACAAACTGCTACCCGGAGGTCCGTGCTGTCAACGGCGGATCGTCGACGGTGGATTTCATGCGCCCGCGTTGATTAGTCCCGGAGTTGACGGAGCTCGTCGTGACATAGCGCGGAGGCTGGTTCGGGAAAATTCACGAATCGACGAAAACGCTGCAAATATGGCGACTTGGAATACCAATCAACATGGGATGCATCTTTGATATCGAGATTGCATTTTATTGAAGACCGTCATTCAACCGTTCGGTTATCCGTATTCGAGACGATCCGCGGCAGTGCCAGTGGCGATGTCTTTACTATCTAGATCGATTGAAGTTGGTGCCACTGTAAAAGACTGCGGGTCACTGTAGGGTATTTCGTCCACCGTTATATCCGTTGCTTTAGGTCTGGCACCGCTATTCGTCGTTGCGGAATCACATCGTTTAGGTGTGGTACCGGAAAGCGCAGGATTCCCTTGTCATGATCCAACGATGGTCGGTAAAGCCGTATACGGAAAAATAGTCTCGTGCGCGTTATGGATGCTCGCGAAGTACCGCGGCCTTCGACCAAATCACGGCGCACCAAATTGCATATCAACGAGGCGGGTGCGTTCAATGTCGACATAAGGGGGCGACTATGAGTACTTGCCTACTGTCGAAATTGGCTCCGCAGGATTGTCGCCGCGGCGGCGAGAGTAATTGCTACGGCAGTGCCTATCTAAGAGTCGATGTGGCGATGGAACCATTGTCGTCAAAGCCTCGCGTGTCCGACACGAGACGCGGATGCCGGCGACCGTGGGGGCGCGTTGGCCAATGATTGCCTAGATGCTCCAGGGGTTTATCGCTGGCCTGCGTGAGTGTCGGTCGCTGTTCTGGGTGGACGCGGGGCCGTTCGTCAGGCGTCGGGTAGCGGGGATCGTGCTGCTGGTGATCGTCGCGGCCATAGTCACCGCTCTCGGACCGATTGCGCTCGAGCGGGTTATCGATAGCTTTGCTGCGAGCGCCGGTGGCCGATCCGGTGCGCCGTTGACTCTGATTTTGTTGTTCGTCCTGAGCCAGTTCTTGGTGCGGGGGGTGGGTGGGGTCCGTGCGGTCGTTTTTGCGGGCGCGTCGCGTCGGATGCTGCGACTCTTGAGTGGTCGGCTATTTGCGCATGTGATGCGGCTGCCGTTGCGGTTCCACCTGGAGCGGCAGACGGGGGCGGTGAGTCAGACTCTGGCGGATGGGCTGCAGGGATATCAGACGATCCTGACTTGCGTGCTGCTGACGCTCCTTCCGGTGACGGCGGAACTGGGCACCGTCATTCTTATCCTTGCCCGGTTGACGCTGCCCGTGCTGGTGGCGTTGTTCTGTGGTGCCTTGGCGTGTTACGGCGCGGTGTTCATTCATGCGGCCGTGACCATTGCGCCCGCCGCGAAGGCGGCCTCCGGCGCCAATGTGCGGGCCTTTGCCGCGATGACGGATGGGTTGCTGAACTACGAGACGGTGAAATACTTCGCCGCCGAGCAGCGGGTCGAGGCCAGCGTCGAGCGCGCATTTTCCCAAAGTGAGGCGCAATTCTTAAGGTTTTCCCTGAGGTATGCGGTCAACGATCTGTATGTGGCCGGCATCTTCACCGCCTTTATCGCCGCCACGACCCTGTACGCCGCCGGGGCGGTTCAGGTTGGGCGTATGACCGTGGGTGACTTCGTGCTGGTCAATACGTACATGCTGCAGATGGTGAGGCCGGTGGAGGCGGTCGGTAATGCGCTGCAGGGGGTTTCTCAGGGATGGGCGATGCTGCAGAAATTGCTGGAAATCTTCAGGCAGGCGCCGGAAACGGAGCCCTTGGAGCCAGGTGAGTCGGCGACCATGGTGGCGATGGGCACGGCGCCGGCAGCGATGGCAGAGCGCGCGGCGCTCGGGCGGGGCGCCGTGGAGTTCGAGCGGGTGTCGCTCTCTTATAGTCCCCCGCATTCGGTGCTCGAGAACTTGAGTTTCAGAATCCCGGCGGGCAGGACGCTCGGCGTCGTGGGCGGTAGTGGTTCGGGCAAGTCCACGACGGTCAGGCTGCTCGTGCGTCTTCTGGAACCCGACAGCGGGCGCATCCTGCTGGATGGCGTGCCCATCGGCGATCTTTCGCTGGCACAACTGCGGGGGTCAATCGCGGTGGTGCCCCAGGATACGGTGCTGTTCAACGACACCATCGGTTACAACATCGCGTTCGGCAAGCCCGATGCCACGATGGATGAGGTCGAGCGGGCGGCGCGACTCGCCGACCTGCACGATTTTATCGAGGGATTGCCCGACCAATACGCCACCCGGGTCGGTGAGCGCGGTGTGAAGCTTTCGGGTGGCGAGAAACAGCGAATTTCCATCGCGCGGGCGGTGATCAGGCAACCGCTGATTTACGTGTTCGATGAGGCGACTTCATCGCTCGACAGCAGAACAGAGCGGCAGATCTTGCGCAATCTGCGTCAGATATCCCGAGGTAGCACCACCCTCATCATTGCGCATCGGCTGTCCAGCGTGGTCCATGCGGACGAAATCGTCGTGCTCGATGCGGGTGGAATCGTTGAACGCGGCTCGCATCAGGCACTCGTCGGCAATCAAGGGCTATACGCTACCTTATGGAATGCGCAGTATTCCGGGTCGTGCACTGCCCTGCCCTCTGTCTGACTCACGGCTGCGCTGGGGGCCCCGCGCGCCATGAGCACCATGAGTCAGACAGACCGCCCCATGACCGGCAGGCGGCTGTCTTCGAGGGATTCACCTCAATCACTCGTTTTTCTCTTCGCCGCTGTCCCGATCGTCGCCGGTATCGTCATTGTCGCTGTCGTTCTCGCCTTCGTTTTCATGGCCAAAACTCCTTGGCGCAGCGTTCTCCTCGAGTTCCGGCAGCTTAGCGAGGTCGAATAGATGCGGGGCCAGCGGCCGGTAATGTCGGATCCCCTGCCCTAAGGTGGCGCCGGTGACCGAGAACCATTCGCCGACCGTGCTCAGCGTGGCGGCCCCGGAGCGCAGCGCAAACCAGGCTACCAGTGCTCGGGCGAGGACGCCGGTGTGCGAGGAATCGAGAATCTCGCTCTCCGCGATGTTCAACAGGCGGGCGACGGCGTCCATGAGTTGCTGGCGTGTGAGGGTATTCGGTGGTCTGGCGGCGAGCCGTCTGGCTTGCTGGACGTAGAGTTTGCCGCCGACGATGCGGGAGTCGAGCGGTGCCCCATGGTCGAACAGCGCGGCGACATAGGGCGTTTCCGGTGCGTCCATGAACTCGCGGTAGCCTCGTGAGCCAAAATGCCCCCGTAGTTGTAGGGTTCTCCTGACTTCCTGGGTCTCGAGCGGCAATGAAGCGCGTTCGCCCACGTAGGCTCGCTCGGAGCTGAAGGGGTAATCGACGCGGCTAAGGCTGTGCCCCGCCACGATCGGCGCTCGATGGGCGCGACGCACCGCATGCGGCAGGTACTCTGGGGCAACCACCTTGGACTCGTAGCGCGTCGCGAAGGCGCATTGACCCTCGTTGAGACGACGGTTGATGCGCAGGTAGTGGGAGTACTGGCCGCAGAGCCGGCGCATGAACTCCGCGAGCGGTGCGCCGTGCGACTGCAGAACGAGCGTCCCGGCATTGGGTTCCATGCTGTACCCGTGGAGCACGGCTCGGCACTCCTGGCCGGCCGCGGTCACCAGGCGCTCGAAGCGCCGCAGATCCGGAGCGGCGCGGTAGGGTGCCGGGCCGCCGGGTTTCAAAATGTCAGGATCGAAGAAAATGGTCGCACCGTTGCCGCCCCGAATCCGGATGTAGTGGATGGCTCCTCTGAAGTCCAAGCGGTCTACTCGAGGCATGTCTCATCTCCCGTTGCATTGTTCATCGTGAACTTCTCCCTGTCGTTGATGTCGTGCTGGGCGTCGGCTCTCGTGCCTTCATGGCGAGTACAAGTTGCTCGGCTGATTGTTCGTCTGTCAATGGGGGTCGCGGCAATTGATCGAAAAGCGTACACACTGAGGTGCGCGCGACCGCCGCGGACGGCGCGCCACTGGTTGCGGGGGTACAGTGGTGCCGACCACGTGTGGGACGGATATCAAGAGATTTTCAGGTGTTTTACAGCATTTTTTCGAGCGGCCAGAAAAATCTGCAGACAAGGCAGACGTCGCCACGCGCCGGCCGCGCGATTCACATGCCCAGAAAATCGTAAAATGCATGCAGGGATTTCCTTACAGACGATAATTCGGCGGTTGTTCGGTTATTTACCGTAAACACGGCCTCATCTGCATGAGGTGTTCGGATATTTTCCGCTCGCCATCACCGTCCTATGTATGCTCCGAAACGACGAACGTGGCTCGCAACGAGTTGCGCAAAAAATAAATTAGAGGTGCCGCGCGAATAGCTGTAGTCTGATTGGGAATGCGACGTACGGCGCGGTGACATTGCAAGAGGCAATGAGCACCGCGTGCTGTTGAATGAACGTGATCGCGGGTATGAGTGATGCTCCGCGCCGCGCAAACGATAGTCGAAAGGATGGGCACGCGGACTGTGTCGAGCTTTGCGGGACGCTGGGTAAACTTGATTTTGCGCGCACGTTCATCGTTCGTACTCGTCGACGACGATGAGGACTCGCGGGTACTCGAACTCGTCGCACAGCGCATGCTGTTCTGGTGCGGCGGCTCGATCCACGGTTATCGCTGCGAAGCGAATGAAATGGCATTCGCCGTGCAACTCGGGCATGTCTCGATCGGCGCGGTGGCGCGCTACCTCTCGGGTGGCTACGCCATTCACCTGCGGCGGCGCCGTGGAGCCGTCGGCCGCGTCTTCAGACCCTATCGCGCGACGGTGCTCGATGACGAAACATTTCTGGACGATTTCGTCCTATGGCTGCATCGGCCGGCGGAGGCCGCCGTCTCCGGCGGCACCCGAGCCGGCGGTTGTTGGACGGGGAATGCCGCCTATCTGTCGACACAGCCGAGTTGGATAACGACCGAGCCCGTCTTGCGCGCCTTGGGCCGCGGGGAGTCGGCTCGAGTGGTATATCGGCGTCGCCGGCTCGAGCCGACCGACCCCGCCGTCGTGCGTCAGTTCAAACGTTCCCGCGGTGGCCGCCATAAGTATGTCGGGACGCGAGACGCGGTTGGCTCGATCAAGGCGCGTCCGTCGATCGAGCGTATCGTGCAAGCGGTAGCGGCCCATAGCCGTGTTCCCTATGAGGAGATGCGCTCCGCTTCCCGCAAACGTACCGTGACGCGGGCAAAGACCGTGGCCGCGGTACTCTGTACCCGCAACGGCATCTCCGCAGCCGCGGTTGCGCGGTTCTTCCACCGCAGCCGCTCGACTTTGGTCGAGCAGGCGGAGTATTACCGCGATAAGCAACCGCATATATTCAACGAGGCCGAACGCGCGCTGGCCGACCTATTGGTGGAGGGTGCGGTGCCCGGGTCGAATGAGGATCTCTCATGAGGGCCAACCGATCCGCCCGATCCGGGCAACCACCGTGTATGCAACCCAATATAATGTCTCGATAATGTACCGTGCGGGCGCGGGCGAGGCTACGAGAGCCTGTCTGACGTTCGGGCGGCGCGGCGCGGGCGGGCACGGTGCTCTCTGCCCTACGTCCGCCGTGAGACGGGCGCAGTGGGCGACATGAATCGGACAGACTGATTGGGGGACGGGCGATGAGTGTGACTGAAGGGTTCGTGGGTGCGGTCGGCAATACGCCGCTGATTCGTTTGCGGCGCGTGAGCGAGGAGACCGGCTGCGAGATTTTGGGCAAGGCGGAATTCATGAATCCGGGCGGCTCGGTGAAGGACCGGGCGGCGAAGTGGATCATCCTGGACGCGGTTAAGCGGGGGGTGCTGAAGCCGGGCGGGACCGTGGTCGAAGGGACGGCCGGCAACACCGGTATCGGCGTCGCACATGTCTGCAACGCCCTGGGTTACCAGTGCGTCATCGTCATGCCCGACAATCAGGCGGCGGAGAAGTATCGAATCATCGAGGCCTTGGGTGCGCAATTGCGCAAGGTGCCGGCGGTACCGTACAGCAATCCGAACCAATACCAGAAGGTGGCGGGGCGTCTGGCGGATGAGTTACCGAATGCGGTGTGGGCCAATCAGTTCGACAATACCGCGAATCGTACGGCGCATTTCGAGTCGACGGGACCGGAGATCTGGCGTGACACCCAGGGCAGGATCGATGCCTTTTGCGCCGCCACCGGTACGGGCGGAACGCTCGCGGGCGTGGCCACTTATCTCAAGTCGCAATCATCCAAGGTGCGCATTGCGCTGCTCGACCCTCCGGGCAGCGCTCTGTACCACTACTTCAAGGACGGCGAATTGAAATCCGACGGCGGCTCGTCGATCACCGAGGGTATCGGTACCGGGCGTATCACCGCCAACCTGGAAGGCGCGCCGGTGGATGAGGCGATGCGGATCCCGGATGCAGAGACCATGCACTTCGTGTATCGCCTGCTGCGCGAGGAGGGGTTGTTACTCGGCAGCACGGCCGGCATCAACGTGGCCGGCGCGGTACGACTGGCGAAGCAGATGGGTCCCGGCCATACCATCGTGACCATCCTATGCGACGGCGGTGCGAAGTATCAGTCGCGGCTGTTCAACCCGGCTTGGATCGCGGAGAAGGGCTTTACCGACGCGGTGAAATAGGGCCTCACGCGCTTCACCGATGCGATGGAATAGGGCCGCGCGCGGTACTCGTCAGGTCGGCTCCGGCTGCCGACCCAAACCAGGCGAGCGTGGATTGCAGCGCGACGACCTCGCCGATGATCAGCAAGGCCGGCGATTCGAGCTTCGCGAGTCCGGCGGCTTCGACGATGGTGCCGAGCGTGGCCGTGATGACCCGCTGGTTCGGCAAGGTGCCGTGCGTCACGACCGCAGCGGGGAGCGTGATGGGAGCGCCATGCTCTTCGAGCTTCTGCACGATGATGCTCAAGCGGGCGAGGCCCATGTAGAACACGGCGGTGGCGCCGGGCGAGCCGAGCGCCGCCCAATCAGGCTCGCGGCCGTCCTTGTCCGCGTGGCCGGTCACGAAGGTCACGCTGTGGGCGTGGTCGCGATGCGTGAGCGGGATACCGGCGTAGGCGCCAACACCCAACGCCGCGGTGATGCCAGGCACCACCGAGAACGGAATTCCGGCGCGCGCCAGCGTTTCGAGTTCTTCGCCGCCGCGCCCGAAGACGAACGGGTCGCCGCCCTTGAGCCGCACCACGCGCTTGCCCTGCCGGGCGTGCTCGACCAGCAGCGCATTGATGTCCTGCTGCGAGGTGCTCTTGCAGCCGGCGGTCTTGCCGACGGCGATCAGCGTGGCGTCGCGCCGCGCCAGATCGAGGATGGCGCGGGAGACCAGCCGGTCGTGCAGAATGACGTCCGCATCCTGCAGCGCACGCAGGGCCTTGAGCGTCAGCAGTTCCGGGTCACCGGGTCCGGCGCCCACCAGCGCGACCTCGCCCACGGCGTGCGGGGCGCTGGCGGTTGTCGCGAGCAATCGCTGCGCGATACGCATGGCGCCGCCCGGGTCGCCGTCGATGAAACGTTTGCCCGCAGCGCCATCGACCAGAGTCTCGAAAAACCGCCGCCGCTCCTGCGGATCGCGCAGGCGCTCCATGCTGGTCTCCCGCAGGCCGCGCAGCCAGAGCGCGAATTCGCCGAAGCGCGTCGGGATCAAGGCTTCGAGGCGTTCACGCAGACGCCGCGCCAGCACCGGCGAGGTACCGCCGGTGGAGATCGCCACCACGACCGGATCGCGATCGACGATGGCGGGCACGATGAAGCGCGACGCCTCGCGGTCGTCGACCACGTTGACAGGGATACCGCGGGCGTCTGCGAGTTCGGCAATCCAGTGATTGATGTCGCGCCGCGAGGTGGCGACGATGACCAAGCGCGCACCCTCGAGGTCGCTAGCGATGAATTCCCGTTGCGCTAATTGCAAGGCGCCGTCGGCCGCGCGTTCGCGGATGTCGGCGGCAATCTCGGGCGCCACCAGGGTGATGCGCGCACCCGCCCGCTGCAACAGCGAGAGCTTGCGCAGAGCCACTTCGCCGCCGCCGACGACCAGCACGGGCTGGCCCTCGAGATTGAAAAATACCGGGAAATACTTCATCGGCGCGATCGTCGCACAGTGGCAGCTTTCGCGCAGCGCCGAAACCAGCGCTCATCCGGGCGATGTGAAACGGTCAGATTCAGCGCGAGCTATTAGTCAGGTCCGCTCTGCCAGCGCCGGACCCTGACGCCGCGGGTGCAGTCCGCATTCGCGCGACTCGGGCTGTTCCCACCACCAGCGGCCGGAGCGCTCCGCCTCACCGGGCGGTACCGCCCGGGTGCAGGGTGCGCAGCCGATGCTGGGAAATCCGGTATCATGCAAGCTGTTGTACGGTAAGCGCTTTTTGCGGATGTAGGTCCAGATATCGGTCTCGGACCAGGCGAGCAGTGGACTGACCTTGTGCAGTCCATATACGCTGTCCCATTCGACCGCCGCGGCCAGCGACCGACCGGCCGATTGCTCGTGCCGGATGCCGGTGACCCAGGCGCCCTTGCCGGCGATGGCGCGGCGGAACGGAGCCACTTTGCGAATGCCGCAGCAGCCCTGGCGGCGGTCCAGGCTGTCGCGAAAGCCATTGATGCCGTTCTGTCCCACCCAGGCCTCGAGCTTTATGGCCTCCGGATAGTACAGGCGCAGGGTGCGGCCATAGCGGTGCTGCAGGCGTTCGATCAGGTCGTAGGTCTCGGGGTAGAGCCGACCGGTGTCGATGCTGAAGATCTCGATCTCGGGTACGGATTCCCAGATGAGGTCCGTGAGCACCACGGATTCAGCGCCCAAGCTGTTGGCGTAGCAGACATTTTTGTAATCGTCGAGAGCGGTTCTGAGCTGTGCGATGCTGGCCTCGGCGCGTTCGCGGATGGCCTTGGGGAGTTCTGGCACGGTACTGCTCATCAGACGCGGAAGGGTAGAGGGGCGGGCCGTGCGGGGGAAGGAACTTACGCTTATGTCGACATGCGTTTTGGTGATAGAGACCTAGGCTGTGGCGGCCTGCGCCGCTCACCCGAACCTTATATCCTATGCGGATGCCCCAACCCAAAACATCATTCTAATCATCAGGCTGGCCGCAGGATGAAATTTCAGCAGCTACGCTATCTCGTGGCGGTACACGAGAATGGCCTCAACATCACGGCTGCCGCCAAGCAGCTGCATACCTCGCAGCCGGGGGTGAGCCGACAGCTCAAGATGCTGGAGGAGGAACTCGGCTTTCAGCTGTTCGAACGCGAGGGCCGGGCGCTCACCCGTACCACCGCGGCGGGTGACGAGATCATCTCGCGCGCCAGCAGCATCCTGCGCGAGATGCAGAACATTCGCCGCACCTCGGCGGAGTTGCGCAAGGCGGACGGCGGAACCTTGTCGGTCGCGACCACGCACACGCAGGCGCGCTATGTGTTGCCGCAGGTGATTCGCGCCTTCCGCCTCAAGTATCCGAAGGTGCGTCTGCATCTGCATCAGGGAACGTCGGAGCAGATCGCGGAGATGGTGGCGCGCGATCGCGTCGATTTCGCCATCGCCACCGGGTCCGAGGAGTTGTTCCCGCACCTGGTGCGGCTGCCGGTCTATAAATGGCATCGCGCGGTGGTGGTGCCGAAGGGGCATCCGCTCGCGTCGGCGGGCAAGCTCACGCTGAAGAAATTGGCCGAATATCCCATCGTCACCTATGTGTTCAGCTTCTCAGGCCGCTCATCGCTGCCGGCCTTGTTCGAGACCGCGGGGTTGTCCTTGGACGTGGCCCTCACCGCGCGTGACTCGGATATCATCAAGACGTACGTGCGCATCGGCTTGGGTGTTGGGATTTTGGCGCGGCAGGCCATGGATCCGGTGGCGGACGCGGATCTGGTGGTGCTGGACGCGGCACATCTGTTCGAGGGCCATACCACGTGGATCGGCTTTCGCCGCAGCGCGTTGCTACGCGCCTATATGTATGAGTTCATCGAATTGTTGGCGCCGCATTTATCACGCAAATTGGTGCGTGAAACCGAAAAGATGGAAACGCAGGAAGAGGCCGATCGCATCCTCGCCGGCTTGAAAATCCCGGTGCGGGATAATCCGTGAGACTCACCGCTTCGAGCCGAATCGGCGCCGTGCCGTCCTGTATCGCGACGCGCCGAACCAGCGCCGTGCCGTCCTGTATCGCGACGCGCCGAACCAGCGCCGCCGCACTGCTCGCCGCGTGCGCCGTCCTTGCGCTCGGCTCGAGCTTCGCGGCCGTGGCGCACGCCGCCACGATCACCTTGCTGAACGTGTCCTACGACCCGACGCGTGAGCTGTACGACGACTACAACAAGGCGTTCGCGGCGTATTGGAAAGCCAAGACCGGCGACACCGTGGTGGTGAACCAGAGTCATGGCGGCTCGGGCAAGCAGGCGCGTTCGGTCATCGATGGGTTGGCCGCCGATGTGGTGACCTTGGCGCTGGCCTACGACATCGACGCCTTGTCGACGGTGGGGAAATTGATTCCGGCAAATTGGCAAACGCGTCTGCCGTCCAACAGTACTCCTTATACGTCGACCATCGTATTTCTGGTGCGCAAGGGCAATCCGAAGCACATTCATGATTGGGGCGATCTGGTGCGGCCGGGCATCGCGGTCATCACGCCGAGTCCGAAAACCTCCGGCGGCGCGCGCTGGAACTATCTGGCGGCCTGGGCGTGGGCGGCGCGGCAACCTGGCGGCAGTGACGCCACCGCCGAGGCCTTCGTCAAGCGGCTGTACCAGAACGTGCCGGTGTTGGATTCGGGTGCGCGCGGTGCGACCGTGACCTTCGTCGAGCGCGGCATCGGTGATGTGTTGCTGGCCTGGGAGAACGAGGCATTTCTCGCGGTGAAGGAATTGGGGCCCGACAAGTTCGAGATCGTCGCACCCTCGTTGAGCATACTGGCGGAGCCGCCGGTGAGTCTCGTGGATAAAGTCGTCGACAGGCACGGGACACGCCAGGTTGCCGAGGAGTATTTGCGGTACCTGTATTCGAAGGAAGGTCAGGAGATTGCCGCGAAGCATTTCTATCGGCCGCGCGATCCCGAGGTGGCGGCCCGCTATGCGCAGCAGTTTCCAGCGCTCTCCTTGGTGACCATCGACAGCGCCTTTGGTGGGTGGACCAAGGCACAGGCCGCGCACTTCGCGGATGGTGGCTCGTTCGATCGAATTTATGGCCAATGATTTCGCGCCGGAGGCGGGCGTGTCGAGGCCATGGCGAGCGGCGCAGGGTTCTGGGCAATCGGTGTTGACCGGCTCGGGCTCGTCGCGGCCTGGGCCCTACTCGGCGACTAGGGCGGGGCGTCCCCGGCGACTGATGCCGGGCTTCGGTCTGACCTTGGGGTACACCATGCTGTACCTGTCGCTGGTGGTGTTGATCCCGTTGTCGGCGACCTTCATCCGCAGCCTGGATCTAGGCTTTGGGCATTTCTGGACGGTGGTGAGCGCGCCGCGGGTGCTGGCCTCGCTGCGCTTGAGTTTCGGGGCCGCGTTGCTGGCGGCCGGCGTCAACAGCGTGTTCGGGTTGGTGATCGCCTGGGTGTTGGTGCGTTATGCCTTTCCCGGCAAGCGCCTCATCGATGCCATGGTCGACCTACCGTTCGCTTTGCCGACGGCGGTGGCCGGCATCGCGCTGACCGCGTTGTACACGCCGAACGGCTGGCTCGGTCGGCTGTTGCTGCCGTTGGGTATCGAGGTGGCGTTCAAGCCCCTGGGTGTGGTGATCGCCTTGATCTTCATCGGGCTGCCGTTCGTGGTGCGTACTCTGCAGCCGGTGCTCGAAGAGCTGGATCGGGATGTGGAGCAGGCCGCGGCGACACTGGGCGCGTCGGAGCGGCAAACCTTCACGCGGGTGATTCTGCCGGCGCTGTGGCCGGCGTCGTTGACCGGCTTCGCGCTGGCGTTCGCGCGCGCGGTGGGTGAGTATGGGTCGGTGATCTTCATCGCGGGCAACATGCCGATGCGGTCCGAGATCGCGCCGTTGCTCATCATCACCAAGCTGGAACAGTACGACTATGCCGGGGCGACGGCTATCGCGGTGGTGATGTTGGTGTTGTCCTTCGCATTGATGTTGGGCATCAATGCGTTGCAGGGCTGGGCAGTGACGCGCCACGGCGGTCGTTGATGACCGCTTCCGAACCCGGCGTGGTCGCGAATTACACGATACCGGCGGTGCGGCCCGCGAGCGGCCCTGATCCGCGCCAGGGATTTCGCTGGAGCCGCTTAGGCCTGATCCTGGTGGCGCTTGCTTTCCTGACGGTGTTTTTGTTGCTGCCGTTGGTGGTGGTGTTCGCGCAAGGTTTGTCGAAGGGCGTGAGTGCCTACCTCAAGGCAATCACCGATCCCATGGCGTGGGCGTCGATCAAACTGACGTTGTGGGTGGCGGCCATCGCGGTGCCCACGAACGTGGTGTTCGGCGTGGCGGCGGCCTGGGCCATCACGAAGTTCGAGTTTCGCGGCAAGAGTGCGCTCATCACCTTGATCGACTTGCCGTTCGCGGTATCGCCGGTGATCGCGGGGCTCGCGTATATATTGCTGTTCGGTGCGCGGGGCTGGTTCGGTCCGTATCTGCAGGAGCATGACATCCACGTCGTGTTCGCGGTACCGGGCATCGTGCTCGCCACCGTCTTCGTGACCTTCCCGTTCGTCGCGCGTGAGCTCATTCCGGTGATGCAGGCGCTCGGCAAGGAGGATGAGGAGACGGCGCTGTCCTTGGGCGCCGGCGGCTTCCAGACGTTTTGGCACGTGACGCTGCCGAATATCCGCTGGGGGTTGTTGTACGGGGTCCTGCTGTGCAACGCGCGGGCCATGGGTGAGTTCGGGGCGGTCTCGGTAGTCTCGGGTCATATTCGCGGCTTGACCAACACCATGCCGTTGCACGTGGAGATTCTGTACAACGAGTACAACTATGCGGCGGCGTTCGCGGTGGCGTCGCTGTTGGCGCTGTTGGCGCTCTTGACCTTGGCGGGCAAGAGCATTCTGGAATGGCGCCAGCCGGAGCTGCGCGACGGGGCGCGCTTGCTGCGAGAGAGACTGTGAGAGGTAGAGTATGAAAGGGCGCGAGCATGGCATCAGCAAGCGCCTGGAGAGCGGGACATGAGCATTTCGCTGCGCGGTGTGACCAAGCAATTCGGTGCGTTCGCCGCGGTCGATAACATCGATCTGGAGGTACCCAGCGGCGGCTTGATTGCGCTGTTGGGGCCGTCGGGTTGCGGCAAGACCACCCTGCTGCGCATCATCGCCGGCTTGGAGACGCCGGATGCGGGACAGGTGTCGTTTGATGGACGCGATGCGACGCGCTGGCCCATCCGCGACCGCAAAGTGGGATTCGTGTTCCAGAACTACGCGTTGTTCCGCCACATGTCGGTGTTCGAGAACGTGGCGTTCGGCTTGCGGGTGAAAGCGCGGCGCGAGCGACCGTCCGCGGTGGAGCTGCGCAGGAAGGTGCAATCGTTGCTCGATCTGGTGCAACTCGGCTGGGCCGGTGAGCGCTATCCCGCGCAGTTGTCGGGCGGACAGAAGCAGCGCGTGGCGCTGGCGCGGGCGTTGGCCGTGGACCCGCAGGTGTTGTTGCTGGACGAGCCCTTTGGCGCGCTGGATGCGCAGGTGCGGCATGAGTTGCGGCGTTGGCTGCGGCGGCTGCACGCGGAAATGAAGTTCACCAGCATTTTCGTGACGCACGATCAGCAGGAGGCGATCGAGGTGGCGGACACCATCGTGGTGCTGAACCGCGGGCGCATCGAGCAGACCGGCATCCCGGGCGAGGTGTACGACATGCCCTCGTCGGCCTTCGTACACCGCTTTCTGGGTCAGGTGAATGAGCTGAAGGTGAATCGCCGCGAGGGGCGGCTGTTCGTGGGGCCGCTGGACATTTCCGCAGGTGCGCCGGGCGTCGAGTCGAGCGGCGGCGCAGCGCGCGCGGGAGAGGAGATCGTACTGGTGCGACCGCACGAGATCGACATCGGCGTCGAGTCGGACGGCTGGCCGGCGGTGGTGCGCGACGTGCGCATCATCGGACCCATCGTGCGCGTCGAACTGTGTGCCGACGGCCGGCCGGCGCATGAGCCCTTGGAGGCGGAGGTGAGCCGCGAGCAATTCGAGGACCGGCGCTACCGCGTGGGCCAGAGGGTGGGCGTGCGGTTTCGCCGCTGGCAGGTGTATTCGGCGGCCGTCGTCGCAGGCGCTACCGATGCGGTTACTTGAACGGGTGACCGTCGCGCTACTTGGTGCGTAGAAGCGCCCGCGTCAATTCCGCCGATGCGGACTTGATCTCTGGAAGTACACGCCGAATCAGATCCTTGAGGGAAACGCGGCCGGATGGCGTTCCAACGTTGATCGAAGCCACGACGACTCCGTCTCGACCGTAGACGGGCACGGCAATGGAGCGCAGACCGAGTTCGAGTTCCTGATCGACGACCGCATAGCCAGCGCGCCGGACACCGCTCAGAACGGCGCGGAGCTCCGCTGCCGATGTCAGCGTCTTCGAAGTTCTTGGCTGCAGACGCGTATCCGCTAGATACGCATCGAGGTCCTCATCGGTCATCTGTGCCAGCAACACCCGCCCCATCGACGTACAGTAGGCGGGAAGTCGACTGCCCACGAATAGCGCGATCGACATGATCCTGGCGACTTCGGAACGCGCTTGATAGTACACCTCCCCGCCGTCGAGTACTCCGAGCGAGCACGATTCGTTCAGCCGATCGCGGCAGCGATCGAGCAGCGGCTGCGCCGTGATCGCGAGCGGCAGCGACGAGAGATGCGCAAAGCCCAGTGTGAGTACCTTAGGCCGTATCGAATAGTGGCCTTCGTGATGCGAGACGAATCCCAGTCGTTCCAGCGTGTAAAGGCAGCGTCGGCATGCCGCACGCGGAATCCGCGTCGCCTCGCTCGCCTGGGAGACTGTCAACGCAAGCCGCCGTACATCGAAAGCCTGCAGCACGGCGAGACCTCGGGCCAAGGACGCCATGAAATTCGGATCGCCCGAAAATCGCGCCAAACCCGCGGCAGCATTCCGCGATGGTCCGGGCGCGATCGACTTACGGGATTTTGTGGTGCGCGCCATCTGACCGATAATCGCACAAAAAATCGATAATCGGTCTTGCGCGCGTCACGTCACGCGAATTTAATGGCCGCTGATCTGCTAACGGTGGAAATTTCAAGTGATCGACAAGACGGTCGGATCGTGTGATGAAGCTGTCGCCGACATCGCCGACGGGGCTCGCATCATGATCGGTGGCTTCGGTACTGCCGGCATGCCCGATCAGCTCATCGAGGCGCTGTTGAGGCAGGGAGCCAAAGGGCTCACCATCGTCAACAACAACGCGGGGAATGGGGACACCGGATTGGCCGCGTTGCTGGCTGCCGGACGAGTGCGCAAGATCATTTGCTCGTTTCCCCGGCAATCCGACTCGCATCATTTCGACCGACTCTACCGTGCCGGTAAGATCGAACTCGAATTGGTGCCGCAGGGCAATCTCGCGGCGCGCATTCAAGCGGCAGGCGCTGGATTGGGCGCGATATTCACGCCCACCGGTTTCGGGACTCGACTCGCCGAGGGGAAGGAGACGCGGCATATCAATGGACGCGACTACGTGCTGGAATATCCGATAGCGGCGGATTTCGCTCTGATCAAGGCGCATCGAGGCGACCGCTGGGGCAACCTCACCTACAACAAAGCTGCCCGGAACTTCGGACCCATCATGGCCATGGCGGCCAGGTGCACGATTGCACAAGTGGCAACGGTGAGCGCATTGGGTGAGTTGGATCCCGAGGCCGTCGTGACGCCGGGTATCTTCGTACGACGTATCGTCGAGTCGTTGCCAGCTTCCGCGGCGGCGGCCTGAAGCAACACCATGATCGAGAAACTCAACCGTGAACAAATGGCCGCCCGCGTCGCTCGCGACATTCCCGAGGGTGCTTACGTCAATCTGGGCATCGGTCTGCCAACGATGGTCGCCAATTTTTTGCCGGCCGAAAAAGATATATTTCTGCAGAGCGAAAACGGCTTGCTCGGCATGGGACCCGCGCCCCGCAAGGGCGAGGAAGACCTTGAACTCATCAATGCAGGCAAACAACCCGTGACATTGTTGACGGGAGGATGTTACTTCCATCAAGCCGATTCGTTCGCGATGATGCGCGGCGGACATCTCGACATTTGCGTGCTCGGCGCCTTTCAAACGTCAACCCGAGGTGATCTTGCCAATTGGCACACCGGAGCACCGGATGCCATTCCCGCCGTCGGCGGCGCGATGGATCTGGCCATCGGCGCCAAGCAAGTATTCGTCATGATGGAGTTGTCGACGAAGTCCGGCGAGAGCAAGCTGGTGGAGCATTGCAGCTACCCCGTGACCGGCTTGCGCTGCGTCTCGCGCGTGTATACGGATCTCGCCATCTTCGACCTGTCGGCGGAGGGAGCGGTCGTCACCGAAATGGCGCGGGGCCTGTCGTTCGATGAGCTCAGGCGTCTCACCGGCGTTCCGTTGCGCCCGGCGTTCGGCTTGGTAGCGCGGGAATCGTGATGGCCGATGCATTCATTTGCGATGCGATCCGCACACCGATCGGACGCTATGGGGGTGTGCTCGGCGCCGTGCGCGCCGACGATTTAGCCGCCCTGCCACTGCGGGCGCTTCTGCAGCGCAATCCCAGCCTCGCGCCCGATGCCGTCGACGATGTGTTCATGGGCTGCGCCAATCAATCCGGCGAAGACAACCGCAACGTCGCGCGGATGAGTTCGCTGTTGGCCGGTCTTCCGGTCTCGGTGCCCGGAGTGACCTTCAATCGCCTGTGTGCTTCCGGTCTGGACGCGGTAGGTAGCGCGGGCCGCGCCATCATCTCAGGGCAAATGGAGTTGGTGTTCGCAGGCGGAGTGGAATCGATGACGCGGGCGCCTTTCGTGCTAGGCAAGGCGGAGATGGCATTTGGCCGCAGTCAGTGCTTGGAAGATACGACCATGGGTTGGCGCTTCATCAATACCAGAATGCAGGATCTGCATGGCGCCGACAGCATGCCGCAGACCGGTGAGAATGTGGCAACCGAGCGCGGAATTTCCCGCGCCGACCAGGACGCCTTCGCGCTGCGCAGCCAGCAGCGTGCCGCCACTGCGGCGGCTGAGGGCTTCTTTCGGGAGGAGATCGTGCCGGTGAGGGTCCCGGGCGCGAAACGTGGAACAACTCTGGAAATCACACAGGATGAGCATCCACGGCCCGACACGACGCTTGCGGGTCTCGCCAACCTAAAACCGCTGTTCGGGCCCCGGGGTACCATCACTGCGGGTAATGCGTCTGGCATCAACGATGGCGCCGCCGCGATGATCGTGGCATCGGCGTCAGCCGCGAGGCGTCACGGATTGACCGCGCGCGCCCGCATTCTCGGGATGACCGCCGCCGGAGTCGAACCACGACTCATGGGCTTAGGTCCCATACCCGCCGTTGAAAGACTGCTGCAGAAATTGAGTCTCAAGATTTCAGATTTCGACGCCATTGAAATCAATGAAGCGTTCGCGAGTCAATCGCTCGCCGTCTTGCGCCACTTTCAGATTGCGGACGATGACCCGTGCGTCAACGCGCATGGTGGAGCCATCGCCTTGGGCCATCCGCTCGGGATGAGCGGCGCACGGCTGGCCATGACCCTGGTGCACCGATTGGAGCGATCGGGCGGGCGCTTTGGTCTGGCCACGATGTGCATTGGCGTGGGGCAAGGACTTGCCTTGGCGCTGGAACATGTTCCTGAGCGGTTGCCCGCTACATGACCCGCGTTTACCCAGGGCAATTTACATACCAAGGCCTACCGGCCAAGGTGTACTTCGGTCAGGGGGCCGTGGCGCAACTCGCGGAGGTGGTCGCGGCACTCGGCTGCAAGCGAGCACTGCTGTTGTCGACCTCGGTCCAACAGGCCCAATTGATTCCGTTGAAGCGTTTGCTGGGCGCCGCGGCAGTCGGTGAGTTCTGCGAGGCGGCCATGCATACCCCGGTCGATATCACCGAGCGGGCGGTCGCGGTCGCGGTGAGCGTTGGTGCCGATTGCCTCGTGTCCGTGGGCGGCGGTTCCACCATCGGATTGGGCAAGGCAATCGCGTTGCGAACCGATCTGCCGCAGGTCGCCGTACCGACGACTTACGCGGGATCGGAGATGACACCGATTCTCGGTCAGACCGATGCCGGCAGGAAGACCACCCAGCGCACACTCAAGGTATTGCCGGAGACGGTGATCTATGACGTCGACCTGACCCTGTCGCTGCCCCCCTCCATAGCGGCCACCAGCGGTCTGAATGCCATCGCACATGCCGTGGAAGCCCTCTATGCCCGTGATGGAAATCCGATCGTGTCGTTGTTGGCGGAGGAGGGCATTAGGTCCTTGGCACGCGCGTTGCCCGGCATCGTCGAGCAGCCGGGGGACATTGGCTTTCGTACCGAAGCCTTGTATGGCGCCTGGCTTTGCGGCTCGGTGCTCGGTAGTGCCGGCATGGCCCTGCATCACAAGCTGTGCCATACGCTGGGCGGTAGCTTCGATCTGCCGCATGCCGAGACCCATGCGGTGATTCTGCCGCATGCCACCCACTACAACTCGTCGGCGGCGCCGGACGCAATGGCTAGATTGTCCCGCGCGCTCGACGTGGTGGCACATCCGGCGGGCGCTTTGTACGATCTCGCCGCCCGTCTCGGTGCGCCGCGCACCCTGCACTCCTTAGGTTTACCGCGAGCGGCGCTGGAGCGGGCCGCCGATCTGGCGGTCCAAAGCCCTTACTGGAATCCGCGGCCCGTGGAACGCGACGCCGTGCTTGCCTTGCTCGTCGCCGCTTGGAACGGTGATCGGCCGCCCTCCGGGTAACCATCGTGTTCGGCACTGTACTGTACGGTGCCCGTAAGTCAGCTTATCCGAGCGCGACCGTGCGCCCTAAGAACCAATAGAGACCCTCTCCCACCAGAAAGCAGGAAGCCAGATCCGTAAACAAGGGCCGCGGAATGGCGAGCCGTAGCCGGCTCAAGCCCCACGCAACCAACAATGCACCGAGGACCACCGTGAGTTGCCCGACTTCCACACCCACGTTGAATCCGACCAATAGCTCGGCCAACCGCTCCTTCGGGAGCCGCATCTCCAGCAAATTCGACGCAAATCCAAAGCCGTGAATCAAACCGAAGACCAGCGTGACCAGCAGCCGAATGCGACCCGCGTCGCGTAGATGTCCCGTGAACAGAAGGTAGCAGACGGTGAACAGAGCGCCGCCCAACAGCATGCTCTGCGGCAGGTTGATGCCTACTCCCAGCGCCTTGGCGAGACTCATCGCGAGCAAGACCGCGCCAAGTCCGAGTGCGACCGGCAGCGGACGGTGGGTGGCGTCGCCGATGTTTTCAGCGCCAATCAGAGCAATGGTCAGCGCCACCAAAGCGTCGATGTATTGCGCGTTCGGGCGGAGCGTTCCCGTGACCGCCAGAGCCAGCGTGAGGCTGTGGCCCACCGTGAATCCGGTCACGACGAACAATAGGTCCCTCAGTCTGCGGGAGATGAGCACCAGACCCAGCATGAAGGACATGTGATCGATACCCGTGAAAATGTGCATGATCCCCATGGCCACGAACCGCAGCAGTCCAGCGTTCTCGAGCTCGCTCTTTGCACCGCCGCCGGATACGTCGATGCGCTGATGGTCCGCGGTTAGCAGTTGTTCGAACACTCCGTCCGACCCTGCTTCGATGCGGGCGAAGTTCGTGTGTGAGGGTACGACATCGTAGAACGCGCTCGACCAGAGCGTCATGTCGCGAGTGTCCCGGCACTGGAACACCATCTCCTCGCGCAGGAAGCCAGTCACCGACTGCAATGCGCGCGGGCCCTCGACCCGTGGACAGTTCTCACCCGCCGCGGTCGCGCCCATGCGCGCGGCCAGGTACCGTCCGAGCGCATCGCTCGAGGGTCTGCCGTCGGGTGACAGCCGCTTCGCCTCGAGGTCTGGCACCACCATCTGCAGCCGCACTTGGGCGCCGTCGATCTGCCAGGAGGAATGGCTTTCGCTCAGGGTGTGTGCCGCCGCGAACTTAGGCGCACCCAAGGCCAGCACCGGCACCGCAATCAGCGTCGCCAAGCGGGGCAGTCTTCTCATGGTGTGGGTAGCGCCGAGTGATATAGGTGAGCGTAGTCGTCTGCGATGCGGATGGTCGAGCGCTTGCGCAGAAAGGCTAGAGTGGAGTTTAGAGTGTCCTCCTGCGCGGCCGCCTTGTAGTCGCTGAAAATCTGGGCGCGCGAGGCCTCGAATCCCAGCGCAACGGGCTTGTGATTCTTGACCATGAGCACGATGTGGATTCCGTCCGGGAGGGCGACGGGGGGGCTAACCTCGCCATCGTTCAAGTCCCTCACCTTGTCGAAAAGCGCATCGCCCAAGCGGTACTTGGCGGCGAAGTAATAATCTTCGTCATAGCGCTGCGCCTCGCGCAGAGCGAAGCGGGACATCGCCTCCTCGGCGCTTGCTCCGGCGAGTAGGGCGGCGCGCGCCGCATCGAGGCGGGACGCCGCTACGAGCGGCGCCGCGTTAAGCTCCGCGGGGGCGAACAAATTGCGCACTGCCATCACGCCATCCGTGGTGTATTTGTCCTTGTGCCGGTCATAGAAGGCGCGCAGCTGCGCCTCGGTTGGTTCGCTCGTCGTTACCTGCACTGTCGCCTGTTGACTGACCGACGACACCAGCGCATTGCGGGTCGTCTGATCGGTCTCGGCAAAGTCCAGCTCCAGACCTCGTTGCACGAGAAGCTCTTCACGGATCATTTCCTCGAGCACGTGCGCCCGGTCGGATGCGGAGGTCTGGCCGAAAGACACGCCCGTTTCGCTCTCTAGCTGGTTGACGAAGTCACTGCGCAGAATCGGCCGCTGATTGACTAGCGCCAAGTCCTCGGGCGGGATGGCACCGGTCGACGTGCCGGCGGCGGTGAATAGACCATAACCCGCAATGCATAGTCCGGTGAGGGCACCGACGGCATACGCGGTCAGGGAGCGCGGCGTGTTTTGCTCGCCGGGGCGAAAGAAGCCTGAAACGCCATCCTTAGATTCGGTCATGAGCTATGCGAGGACCCCTCGCGTGCACGTACAGCGCGATGCTGCGGATGGTTGCGAAATCGAGCCGGCCGATCCAGGTGGGGCAAGTGCCCGCGAGTCCATGTGAAACCGCGCGCTGGATGTCGTCCATCGAACCATGCCCGTACAGCCATACCGAGTCCGTCAAATCGGGAGCGCCGATCGCCGGATCGCCGCGCGCGTCGCCGCCGTGACAGTCGAAACACAGACCGTTCTTATGAAATACCACGGCGCCGCGTTGCGCCGCGGCCGGGTCGCGGGGCGCCTGATGGAAGGCTGCGACGTAGGCCGTCACATCGCTGACGTCGCGCGGAGAAAGCGGCTGTATCGCATAGGCTGCGTAGGGATGCGCGGTGGCAAACCCCGGCATGCTGGCCAAATCCCAGCCTTTGGGATTGCCGGAGCGTATGCCGTACAAGATCACCCGTTCGATTTCGCTCACGCGGCCGGATCCATACAGCCAGTCCGCATCGGTCAGGTCGGGGATGCCGCGCGCCGGGTCACCGGTGAGTTGGGCACCGTGGCAGGACGAGCAATGCTGGGCATACGCCTGGGCGCCGCGCGGCAGCGCGTAACGCAGTAACGCCGCATTGGATGCCACGTCGTCCGCTTGTGTTCGCAGCAGCGTGGCGCGAAGTCCTTCATCCCGCATCGCAACAATAGCCGCGGTCAGACAGGCGCCGAGCGCCACGACCGCGGCCATGACGTAGGTTCGGCGGCGCAACTTCCATTTCATGAACTTACTACAACTCCCGCGGCGTGCCGATGGCGACATTTTGGCGGTGCAGCCGAAAATGTCGTCGTCCTTCCGCCATTCTCGTTAGGGTGGGGTGGGAGCGGATTAAATGGGGGCGCTGGATCGTGGACTCGTACGCACTCAGGACGGAGCACATGATGGGAGAGTTTCATACCGCATTTGGCTCGTTGGCCGACTATGAGAAGGGCAGGCTCGAGATCATCAACGACGATCCGAAGAATTATGCCTTTTCCAATGTGTTCGAGGTGGCAGCCAGATCGCGACCCTACGAAAAAGTGGTGGTCGCCGTCAATCAGGAATATGTCCTCGAGGTGCTACGCAGCGAGGGGCAGTCGGTCTGGTTCGCCGCGCCGCACGACGAGTTCGCCATCGTCATGGATGGTGTGCTCGAGGTGGAGTTGGTCAAGTTGGAGCTTCCCGATGCGGTGACGTCCGCCTCGCAGGGCGGAGCGCTCGCGTTCGAGTCTCTGCCGGCATCGAGGCCGATGGGAAGGGTGAAATGCGGGCGCGGTCACCAGGTGTTGCTGCCGCGCGGTGCCGCGTACCGATTCAAGGCACACGCTCCTGGGGTGATTTTGCTGCAGACGGTCGAAGGACCCCTCTCCGTCAAGAAATGGCGAGACATTTGTTACAAGTAATGTGAACGTCAAGGGAGACTTGGAATGAATCAATCCAACCACGGTGTCGAGGTGAAAGCGTCGGCCGCCAGCGATCTTACCGGTTACAGAAGCTTCGAGCTTGGCGGTTTCACCTTCAGCCGCGACGAATACTTCGCGCGCGTCGCCTGGTCCGCCAACGGTCATAAGCTTTCGCATACCCTATCGGCCGACGCGTTTCTGCGCGCCATGATGCGCGATGTCGCGTGGGGCTTTTTCTATGGCTGGGTCAACTTCGACCCCGTGATCGGTACGCGCAACCGTTACGGGACGGTCGACCTGTACGCCGGCGCCTATCATCCCGCCTACAAGGAGAAGGGCCTCGACTTGACGGAGACGTTCGAGTCGCCGCAGATCATGGCGACCTTCAAGGCCATTCTCGATGACTGGACCAACGAGGGGTTCGATCCCTTCGCTGCACCCGACGAAACGCGCACGAGCTGGGCAGGCCGCAAAAATGGCCACAATCGCGCCGCCATCGAGCGGCAGCGCCAGGCCTGTCGGCGGATGCCCGGTCTCGACGGCGATACGGAGCTGCGCACCGATGCGGGTGGCTATAGCATCAACCGCGCCTTTGCCGACGTGCCGCAGGATGAGCCACAGGTGATCGCCGAACCCGGATTCGAAGGGGAGGTGCACGCGTTCAATCTATTCGCCTACTTATCGCGCTCCGATGTGACGTGGAACCCCTCGGTGTCCTCCGTGCTGGAGCGCAGCCTGTGCTGTCCCACCACCGAGGAATACATCTTGCCGATCAAGCACGGCAACGATCGGGTGGAGTGGTTCGTGCAGCTCAGTGATGAAATCGAGTGGGATGTCGAGGACAAGAACACGGGGGCGCCCCGCGCCAAAGTCATCATGAAGGCTGGCGATGTGGCGGCCATGCCCGCCGACATCCGCCATCAAGGATTTTCGAAGAAGCGCTCCATGCTACTCGTCTGGGAGAACGCGACGCCGGGGCTGCCCGAACTCTATGAAAGTGGGAAGCTCAAGCCCAACCCAGTTGATTTCTAGCTCGAAGCGGAGGCGTTCATTCGACGTGCGCGCGGCATCGCGACGGCTGGCTGCACGCCGATTGCCGGCTGCGCCCCGATGGATATAAGGATTGGCGAGATATCTCAATGACATTGCAGACAAAACTGATGATTGGGGGCGAATTCGTCGACGCGTTGGACGGCGGCACGATGGAGGTCGTCAATCCATTCGACGGTGCCGTAATCACGCCGGTGGCGGAGGCGGGTCCTGCGGACATCGACCGCGCCGTGACTGCGGCCGGCAACGCGTTTCCCGCTTGGCGGGCTCTGTCGGCGGCCCAGCGGGGGCGGCTGCTCGGCAAGCTCGCAGATGCCATCGAGGACAATGGCGAGGAACTAGCGCGCCTCGAATCCCTCGACACCGGGCATCCTTATCGGGATACGTTGAGCCTCGACGTGCCGCGCACCGCGGCGACGTTCCGCTACTTCGCCGGCATGGCCGATAAGTACCAAGGCAGCGTCGTGCCGGTCGAGAGCGGCTTCCTGAACTATGTCATTCGTGAACCCCTAGGCGTCGTGGGGCAGATCGTGCCGTGGAATTTCCCGCTGATGTTCACTAGCTGGAAACTCGGTCCCGCGCTGGCGGCGGGCAATACGGTCGTCATGAAGCCGGCTGAAATCACGCCCTTGTCGACCCTCAAGATCGGCGAATTGCTGACGCGCGTGGGGTTCCCGCCGGGCGTGGTCAATCTGGTGCCCGGCGTCGGTCAGCGGGCGGGCCAGCATCTGGCCGAGCACCCTAACGTCAGCAAGATCGCGTTCACCGGTTCCACGGCGGTCGGACGCCACATCGTGCAGGCGTCGGCCGGCAATCTCAAAAGGGTCCAGCTCGAATTGGGCGGCAAGGGTGCGAACATCGTGTTCGCCGACGCGAACATCGCGGCGGCCATCAATGGCTCCGCCTTCGCAATATTCCACAATCAGGGGCAGGCTTGCATCGCCGGCTCGCGGCTGCTGCTACAGGAATCGATCGCGGACGAATTTCTGGACGGATTCCTGCGGTTGGCTGCCTCGATCCGTCTAGGGGACCCGATGGACACGCGCACCGAAATGGGTCCTCTCACCTCGCAGCGGCAGCAACAGAGCGTACTGACCTATTGCGACGTCGCGCGGCAACAGGGAGCCGAGGTATTGCTGGGCGGATACAAACCCTCGGCACCCGAGCTGTCCAAGGGCTTTTTCGTCCAACCCACCGTGGTGCGGGCGGGTGCCGGCGACCGGGTCAATCACGAGGAAGTGTTCGGACCGTTTCTCGCGGTGACCACCTTTCGCGATGACGCGGATGCCATCCGCATCGCCAATTCCACCCAATATGGCCTCGGCGCGGGATTGTGGACGGCAGATCTGGCCCGGGCTCACCGCGTGGCGGGCGCCCTGCGCGCCGGCATGGTGTGGATCAATTGCTACAAGCGAGTCAATCCGGGTTCGCCATTCGGCGGCATGGGGAGTTCGGGATACGGTCGCGAAATGGGTTTTGAAGCCATGCACGACTATACCGAAGCGAAATCCATCTGGGTCAACGTCGATGCGCAAACGCCCGCTCACTACGCTCGACCTTGAGACGACCGCACCGTGTTGAGGCGTGCGGGCGCGGCCGGTACATTGCTCTGCCGACTCGATGCCGTTCCCGACAATGACTGTATCGAAGTCACCGCGAGTGCCACCGATCCAACCCAGCGGATCGTCGTCAAACGCACTGGACCGCAATGGCGCCGAGATCATCGACTGCGCCGGCGCCACCGTCATGCCCGGCTTAGTGGAATCGCATGCGCACATCACGTGGCCGACATCGATAGGACGGATTTTCGACACCATGCGCCTGCCTCCCGAGGAGCACATGCTGGTGACGGCGCGCAATGCGCGGATCACGCTCGACGCCGGTTACACCAGCGCGTTTTCGGCGGGGTCGCTGGGATTACGCTTCGAAATCGCGCTGCGCGAAGAAATCAACGGCGGATGGATTCCCGGTCCCCGCCTGCGCTCGTCTTGCCTCGAGCGTGCGCCAGCGAGCTATGCGATAGCCGAAGGGGAGGGCCGCCGCGGTCCGGCCTTGCTCCGCGAATACATCAGGGACATGGCGGGACAGGGCATCGACGCCATCAAGTTTCAGCTATCGAGCGACGATGCATTCAAACCCTCGGGTTCGCAATACGTTACCTACACCGATGAGGAGGTCGCAGCCATCGGGGCTCAGGCCCGCGAATCGAACGTGATGCTGGCCTGTCACTCGCAGGCGTCCGGGGCCATAAAGCTCGCGGTCAAGCATGGGTTTCGCGCGCTGTATCACTGCTCTCTCGCGGACGAGGAAGCCTTGGACATGCTGGAAGCGAAGAAAGACGAACTGTTCGTTTCGCCAGCCGTGGGTTTGCTGTGGGCGCGCGGTTACGAGGCTGATGACTTTGGTATCACGCGTGAAGTGGCGGAGAAAATGGGAGTCTTTGCGGCGATCGAACGCATGCAGCGCATCATGCCGGAGATGAAAAAGCGCGGCATACGCGTACTGCCGGGCGGCGACTACGGGTTCCCCTACCTGCCGATAGGAACGAATGCCCGTGACCTCGAGCATTTCGTAAAGCTGTTTGGTTACACCCCAACCGAGGCGCTGGTTGCCGCGACGAAGCTCGGGGGCGAACTCATGGGTCAGGACGAGCGCATCGGTATCCTCGAGCCCGGGTATCTCGCCGATGTGCTCGTGGTCAAAGGTGATCCCACGCAGGATGTCCGCATATTGCAGGATCATGCCAACCTTGCGGTGATCATGAAAGACGGCGCGTTCTACAAGCGCCCATAGCACATGCAATCCCATGCGCCGCAAGGCTTGAGCGTCGGACTGGTCGCATTATTGGCCTCCGCGGTACTGATCAACTACGTTGATCGCGGCAACCTGGCGACGGCCGCGCCGTTGCTGCTCAGTGATCTGCACCTGACCAACAGTCAGGTCGGCATTCTGCTGTCCGCCTTCTTCTGGGCTTATGCACCGATGCAGCCGCTGGCCGGCTACCTGGTCGAGCACTTGAACGTGCACCGCGTGCTGGCGATTGGGCTTGCCACCTGGTCGATCGCGACCATCGCGTCGGGGCTCGCCGGCACCTTCGTGACGTTGTTGCTGCTGCGCCTGGTGCTCGGCATCGGCGAGAGCGTCATCTATCCCAGCGCCGCCAAATTGTTGGCCATGCGCGCGCTGGAACACCAGCGCGGCAAGGCGAACGGCATCATCACCGGGGGTCAGGCGCTCGGTCCCTCGATCGGCACGCTGTTGGGAGGCCTGATCATGGCGCACTACGGCTGGCGAGCCGTGATGATCGTGTTCGGTGCGGTATCCATGCTTTGGCTGGTGCCGTGGTTGGTGTCGACGCACGGAGCGCCGTCCACCGTGCAGGAAGCGGGCAATGGGCGACCGCCTTCCTACGCCATCATCTTGCGCCAACGCGCCGTCTGGGGCGCCTGCTTTGGACAGTTTTGCTGCACCTATGCATTTTACTTCGTGTTGGGTTGGCTGCCGCTGTACCTGGTGAAGTCGCGGGGCTTTTCGATCGTGCAAATGTCGCAAGTCGCGGGCGTGGTCTACGTGGTCCAGGCCGTCTTCGCGATTTCCACCGGCTACTTGTCGGACCGTTGGATCTTGGCCGGCCAGACTCCGACCATCGCCCGTAAGACCTTCATCATCATATCGTGCACCGGAGTCACGGTTTGCATGCTGCTGGTGGCGCAGGCGCCGCCGGCCCTCGCGGTCGCGTGTCTGATCGCCAGCGGCGCTTTTTTCGGTCTCCAGGCGCCCATCGTGCATATCATCGCGCAGACGCTGGCAGGGCCGCGCGCGGCCGGTCAATGGATGGGTGTGCAGAATTTCGGCGGCAATTCGGCCGGCATCGTGGCGCCGATCATGACGGGATTTATCGTCGATCGAACCGGCAGCTTCTACGGGGCGTTTGCAGCGGCCGGCGTGATTTCCCTGCTGAGCGCGGCGCTGTGGGCGTTCGTCGTGCCGAAGATCGAAACCGTCAAGTGGCCGGAAGCGGATGCGGTGACGTAATGATCGGCATTTGTCTGTATCGGCGGTTGCGCAACGTTGGAGTAAGCGAGGGCGTGTAAGCCGTTCTCGTACGGGAGCGATGAGCCACCCTTGTCGCTGACATCATTCAACAGTGCCATCCACCTGGCCATGCATCTATAGGGGGAAGCGCCTTCATGTGGCGAACGCTCATTCAATTCACGGCGGGCGCGAGGCCGCGCGGCTCGCGGCGGCAAAGCGTGGCAGTTTCGATGCTGGCGGCAGCTCCGCTGCTTGCGGTGGCAGCCCTCGGCGTGATGTCGTCGGCACCGTTTGCCGCCCCGGCGAACGACGAGCCCCTTCCCGGGGCGAAATCCTTTGAGCTGCGCTGTGCCGGTTGCCATGGCGGTGACGGCGACGGTACCGACCGGGCACCGAGCCTGCGTCCCTTCGTCATTGCAAACCGAGACGAGCAGATTTCCGACATCGTCCGCAATGGGGTTCGGGCGATGCCCGCCCATGACATTGGCGCCGCCGAATTGACAGATCTCATCGCCTTCCTGCGTAAACTCGCACCTCCCGGCAGCGTTCCCAATCCAAACCGGCAGGTGTCGATCACATTAGATAGTGGCGAGATTCTGCAAGGTGAGATTCTCAACGAGACCTCCTTCAACGCGGAACTGCTCGATGTCGACGGCCACATCCACATGCTGACTCGGGATGCGGACCGGTATCGAGAACCGTCTGTGCTGCCGAAGACGGACTGGCCGTACTACGACGGGTCCTATACGGGGAATCGGCACAGCCCACTGGATCAGATCAATACCGACAACGTTAGCCGCCTGCAGTTGCGATGGATGCTGCCTCTGGTGGGAGTGCCCCGCCTCGAGGGCACGCCCGTCGTCCTCGACGGCGTGATGTTCGTCACGGCCGTCAACGCCGCCTACGCGCTCGACGCCACGTCCGGAAGGCGACTGTGGGTGTACCGCCGGCCGCGCACGCCGGGTCTCGTGGGCGAGCCCGCCAGCGGTTCGAATCGGGGCGCGGCCGTCTCCAAGGATCGCGTGCTCATCATGACGGACAACGCCCACCTCCTCGCGCTGGACAGAGGGACTGGAAAATTAGTCTGGGAGGTCGAATTGACCGACTGGCCGAAGTCGCAGTACGGCGCCACCGCCGCGCCGCTGTTGGTCGGGGAGCATGTCATCGTCGGCGTCGGCGGCGGCGAGGAGGGGGCGCGCGGCTTCGTGGCCTCGTATGCGGTCGCCACCGGCGCGCGCGATTGGCAGTTTTGGACCATTCCCGCGCCCGGCGAGAAAGCGGCTGCCACCTGGGTCGGAAACGCGCTGGAGCACGGTTGTGGTGCCACTTGGTTGAGCGGTTCCTACGACCCGCAACTCGACCGGCTGTATTGGACGGTTGGCAATCCCTGTCCAGACTTCAACGGTGCCGAGCGCAAGGGAGATAACTTGTATACCGATAGCGTCCTCGCGCTGGAGGCGAAGACCGGCAAACTCGTTTGGTACTACCAATTCACGCCGCACGATACCCACGATTGGGACGCCGCTGAGCCCTTGATGCTGGTCGATACCGATTTCGAGGGCAAATTCCGGCACTTGCTGGTGCAGGCCGACCGCAACGGCTTTTTGTTCGTTCTCGACCGCATCGACGGCAAGTTCCTGCGGGCGACGCCCTTCGTGACGAGCGTCAATTGGACCGGCGGTTTCAGCAAGCAGGGCCGAGCGATCGTGAAGCCCGATATCGAACCGACTCCGCAGGGAAACCTGATCTGTCCCGCGCAAGGCACGAATTGGATGTCGGCCTCTTTCAATCCTGCGCTTGGACTCGTCTACGTGTCGGCCATGGATCGATGCGCGATTGCCAAGCTGATTCCCGGCCCATTCGAGATGGGCAAGCGCTATTACAACGGCACCGTGAGTTTCGCGCCGGGAGGCACGCATAGCGTGCGCGCGCTAGAGCTCGCCACCGGCAAGACCCTGTGGGATTACCCGTTGATCGGCACTGGACGCAGCATGGGCGGCACTCTCTCGACGGCCGGCGGCCTCGTATTCTTCCCCGAAGACAACGGCACATTCACGGCGCTCGATGGCAAGAGCGGCAAACCCTTGTGGCACTTTCCTGCCAACGATGCGTTTCGCGCGTCCCCGATGACTTACATGGTGGGCGGCAAGCAGTACGTTACCGTTGCGTCGGCGAGCGGTTACCTGACATTCGCGCTGCGCGACTAGCCCATGCAGCCGCCAACCCATTAGGAGACCTATCATGGCGACCCGATTGCGCGGTGTCATCGCGCCCGTGCTTACCCCCTTCCATCAGAACTTGGAACCGCATGTCGGCCGGTTCGTGGCGCATTGCCGATGGCTGGTAAGCCATGGCGCGGGACTGGCGATTTTCGGAACGAATTCCGAAGCCGCCTCGCTCTCGGTAGATGAACGACTGCGGTTGACCGACGCGCTCTTGGAGGCCGGTATCCCGGGGTCCGCGCTCATGCCGGGTACGGGCGCCTGCTCGATTAGCGACGCAGTGACACTGACGCGGCATGCCGTGCGCAACGGCGCTGCCGGCGCGCTCATGCTGCCGCCGTTCTATTTCAAGGGCGTATCGGACGACGGCCTGTTCGACTACTACGCAGAGATCATCGAGCGGGTTGCCGACGACCGGCTGGCCGTCTATCTGTACAATATTCCTCAGTTCACAGGGGTGCCGATTACACTCGGCCTCATCGAGCGGTTGCTCGAACGTTTCCCGAAGGCGATTGCCGGAGCCAAGGATTCCTCGGGTGACTGGAGCAATTCCAAGGCCATGATCGACACGTACGCCAAAGCGGGTTTCGATGTATTTCCCGCTAGCGAATCGCTGCTGACCCAGTCCTTGTCCATCGGCGGCGCCGGCTGTGTCAGCGCCACTGTGAACATGAACCCGGCCGCCATCCGTGCCGTCTTCGAGGGTTGGAACGGCAAGCACGGCGCGGCGCTGCAGGCCAAGGTGGATACGATCCGCAAAATATTCCAAGCGGTGCCGATGATCCCGGCGATGAAACGGGTCGTTGCCGAGTTCTCCGGCGGTCGAGAGTGGGGTCTGGTTCGGCCGCCTTTGACGGCGCTGACCGACACCGTGGCGGCTAACTTGATGGCAACGCTGCGTGCCGCCCACTTCGACATGCCCGATTACCCGGTTGCCTGACTCATGAAGAACGGTATGCGCAGGGGCTTGACCCGTTATGGAGACGAGGAGTTCTCGCTATTCCTGCGCAAAGCGTTCATCAAGGGCGCCGGCTACACCGATGAGGCGCTCGAGCGGCCGGTGATCGGCATTGCCGACACCGGCAGCGACTACAACGCCTGTCACGGTAATGCGGCGGCCTTGGTCGAAGCCGTCAAGCGCGGGGTCATGCTTGCGGGTGGGCTGCCCATGCGGTTCCCGACCATCTCCATCCACGAGAGCTTCGCCGCGCCTACCAGCATGTTTCTGCGCAATCTCATGTCCATGGACACCGAGGAGATGATCCGCGCGCAACCGATGGACGCCACCGTGCTCATCGGCGGATGCGACAAGACGGTGCCGGCGCAGTTGATGGGCGCGGCGTCGGCCAATATCCCAGCAATACAGCTGATCACGGGTTCGATGCTCACCGGCAGTCACCGCGGTGAACGCGTCGGTGCCTGCACCGATTGCCGGCGCTACTGGGGAAAATTTCGGGCGGGCGAGATCGATGCGCCGGAGATCGCTGATGTGAACGATCGATTGGTCGCAAGCGTCGGCACCTGCGCGGTGATGGGGACGGCCAGCACCATGGCCTGCATCGCGGAAGCCCTGGGAATGACCGTGCCGGGCGGCGCTTCGCCGCCGGCCGTCAGCGCGGATCGTATCCGCATCGCCGAGCAGACCGGTGCGCGAGCGGTGCAAATGGTCAAGGCTGAGCTCAGCATCGATAAGATCCTCACTCCCGCCGCGTTCGAAAACGCGATGCGGGTGCTACTGTCCATCGGTGGCTCGACGAACGGCATCGTGCACCTGGCGGCGATCGCCGGCCGCATGGGACTCGAGATCGACATGCGAGCGTTCGACCGCATGGGCCGCGACACCCCGGTGCTGCTCGACTTGAAGCCGTCCGGCGTGCATTACATGCAAGACTTCCATGAGGCCGGAGGCATGGCGACGCTGCTGCGCGAATTGAAACCCTTGCTGAGGTTGGAGGCCATGACGGTCACCGGACGGACATTGGGCGAGGAGCTCGAGCACGCGGGACCGGGCTTCGAGCAGGACGTGGTGCGCAGCCTGGCACACCCCATCTATCCGCAAGGCGGCATCGCCGTGCTCTCGGGAAATCTCGCGCCCGGAGGCGCCATCATCAAGCAATCCTCGGCCGATCCGCACCTGATGGAGCATGAGGGCAGGGCCGTCGTGTTCGAGAACCTCGAAGATATGGCCAACCGCATCGATCGTGACGACCTCGATGTGACGCCGCAGGACGTGCTGGTACTGAAGAATATCGGACCCAAGGGCGCGCCCGGCATGCCTGAGGCTGGCTACATTCCGATCCCGCGCAAACTTGCCCGCTCCGGTGTGAAGGACATGGTGCGCATCTCCGACGGCCGCATGAGCGGCACTGCGTTCGGGACCATCGTGCTGCACGTCATTCCGGAGTCGGCGATCGGCGGGCCACTGGCCCATGTTCGCACGGGCGACCGCATCCGGCTCAGCGTCGACAATCGCGAAATCTCGCTGCTCGTTTCGGAATCTGAACTCGCGCAGCGCACCTTCGCGACGCCCATCGTCACGCCGACGGCCGAACGGGGCTATCAAAAATTGTTCCTTCAGACCGTACTGCAAGCCGATCAGGGGGTTGATTTCGACTTCTTGCGCGCGCCCAAAATAGTCGGAACGGTGCCGCCTACCCGATAGAGGGTATGTGGGCGGCTAACGCCGCTGCAATTTCTGCCGCAGGCCCTCATCGTTCGACGGCTGGTATTCGGCGGAGAAGGTCGAGAAGGCGGTGGCGGCGGTGGCGAGCTGGTCCTCGGGCAGTTCGAAGCTGTTGAAGCCGCAGCGGGCGAGGAAGAACACTTGATCGCGGCGCACGTAACCTGCCGCGCGCAGCTCGCCGGTGAATCCATACCGTTCGCGCAGCAGTCGGCCCTGAGTGTAGCCGCGTCCGTCGGTGGGACCGGGGAATGCGGCGGCGACCAACGCGAGGCGCGCGATGTCGCGGCCGAGTTGTTCGACCTTGTCGGCGGGTTGCAGAACCACACCCACGCGACCGGCTCGCGACGACCACCGGTCGCGCTCGGTGAGCCAGCGCTCGAAGGGTACGATGAGCGCGGGCACGGCACTGCTGTCAATGTTCGTGTCGCCGGCAGCCAAGACCTGCGCCGACTCGGTCGCCGCCGAGGAGCCGATGGCGGTGGCGCCACCGGCAGGAGTACTTGCGCTAGTGGCCTCGAGTTCGGTCAGGTATTGCCAGTCGTCCTCGACGACTTGGCCGTCACGCAGCAATCGGCGTGGCATAGACGCGTTCCTTGAATGGCTTCACGCCGAGGCGGCGCACGGTGTCGAGAAAGCGTTCGTCGTCTTGACGGTGTTCGACGTACACCGCTAGCAACCGAGCGATGGTCTCGGGTACGTCGGCCTTGCGCACCGACGGTCCGATCACCGTGCCCAAGGAGGCATCGGCGCCCGCCGCGCCGCCGATCGTGATTTGATACCAGGCTTCGCCTCCCTTATCCACCCCGAGGATGCCGATGTGGCCGACATGGTGATGGCCGCAGGCATTCATGCAACCGGACATTTTCACCTCGAGCTCGCCCAAGTCGTACACATAGTCGTAGTCATCGAAGCGATCGTTGATGAGCTTGGCCACATCGATGGAGCTGGCATTGGCGAGGCTGCAGAAATCGAGGCCGGGGCAGCAGATCATGTCGGTGAGGGTGCCGATGTTGGGCGTGGCGAGACCGTGCGCGTCGAGCGTTTGCCATAGCGCGTAGGCGCTTGCTTGCTCGACGTCGGCGAGCAACAGGTTCTGTGTATGCGTCACCCGCACTTCGCCGAAGCTGTAGCGGTCGGCGAGGTCGGCGATGAGTTCCATTTGCGCGTCGGTGGCATCGCCGGGCGCGACGTCCGCCTTCTTGAGCGAGATGTAGACCACGCGGTAGCCGGGGACTTTGTGCTCGGCGGTGTTGTAGCGGTACCAGGCGCGGAACGCCGCCTCCTTGCCCGTCGCCGGTTCGGTGTTGGGCAGCGTCTTGTAGGGCGGGGGATTGAAGAAGCCGCGCATGCGCGCGACTTCGGCCTCCTCGACGCGCAGGCCGCCATCGCGGATCAACTCCCATTCGGCCTCGACCCGCCGCTTGAATTCGCCGATACCGAGCGACCTCACCAGGATCTTGATGCGTGCCTTGGTGAGATTGTCGCGGCGCCCTTCCAGGTTATAGACGCGCAGCACGGCTTCCAGATACGAGAGCAGATGCTCACGCGGCAGGAAGTCGCGTACCACTTGGCCGATGATGGGCGTGCGGCCGAGACCACCGCCGGCCAGAATCTCGAAGCCCAGTTCGCCGGCGGCATTCTTGACGATGTGGACGCCGACGTCGTGCACCAGTGATGCGGCGCGATCCTGCGGCGCTCCGGTGACCGCGATCTTGAATTTCCGCGGCAGGTAGGTGAATTCCGGATGGAAGGTCGACCACTGGCGAATGATCTCGCACCAGGGCCGCGGGTCCTCGAGCTCGTGCGGCGTCACGCCCGCCAGATGGTCGGAGGTGGTGTTACGGATGCAGTTACCGCTGGTTTGGATGGCGTGCATCTCGACCGTGGCGAGATCCGCCAGAATATCGGGCACGGTTTCCAGCTTCGGCCAGTTGTACTGGATGTTCTGGCGCGTCGTGAAATGGCCATAGCCGCGGTCGTAGCGCCGGGCGATTGAGCCCAACATGCGCAGCTGGGCCGAGGACAGCAGGCCGTAGGGGATGGCGACCCGCAGCATCGGGGCATGGGTCTGTATGTACAGGCCATTGCGCAGCCGTAGATGCTTGAATTCGTCGTCGCTCAGCTCGCCGGCCAGAAAGCGCCGGGTTTGATCGCGGAATTCCGCAACCCGCTCGTCGACGAGCTGCTTATCCATGGCGTCATATCGATACATAGCCGATTACCTTAACTCTGACGTTGCCCAAAACGCCAATCAGTCGCGGTTATATGCTCAGACGGCGCCACGCATTGTAATGCTTTTGAGCGAAACCGTGATTGGCTTGGCAGCACGGTTGCGCCGGTCGGTGCAGGATAATTGACATAGTTGCAGCGTTTTCTCCCCCCAAACTGTAAAGGATCTCAAGGAAATGGTAGTCGCACCGGACACTTATCAGGTTTCGACGGAATCCTTGCTAATGATTGCCGATTTGAAAGGTTCTCTCGCGCTGTGCCTGCACGACGAGGGGCGGGGGGTGGGCGGCTTGCTGCATCTGCGTTTCACGGGAAGCACCGGGCGGCCGAGCGATGTCACGGACAACACCTTGAACTCGGTGCTGGCCGTGCTCGACAAGTTCAAGCGGGCGGTGATGGGCAACACCCGGCGTATGGACGACATCCAGGCGCGCATTCTGGCGCACGCGCCGCCGCCGAAGGATACCAAGGAACCCAGCGCCACCCTGGTCGACCTCATCAAGGCGGATCTCGGCAACACCAAGATTAGCTGTGGCACCCAAATGGTGCGCAAGCTGGAGTCCGTGCGAGTGTGTTTCCAGCCCTTCGAGGGCCGCGTCTGGCTCGCGGGTCCGAGCGATGTGCGCGCGGTAGCCAAGGCGCAACGCTCCGCCGGCTGAGGTTCGCTGCGCCGCCCCCTCGTGACGGCGCCCATGAGTTAGGCGGGCTGCTGCCCGTTGTCGTCCGTCCCGGGACGCCTGCGCTACGATTGCTTCGCCCGCGCCGCTTCATTATAAGCTTCTGGAATAAACTGAGCCGGCTGGCTGTCAGACTCTTGGGCGCGTCACGAGCACGGCGGACGCCGGCCCCAAACCTTAAGTCAGCCTGCTGAGTTGCTCCAAGCGCAGTGCTATCGGCGAGATTCAATAGAGGTGTTTCATGCGAGTTGCGGTGGTTGTGGCGCTTATCCTGCTTTCCGCGTGTGTTAGCGATCAGTTGGCGTTGGCGCCGCCGGCCGGCGTGAATCTCGCGGGGCATTGGCGACTCAACGTCGCGGATAGCGACGATCCGCTGCACCTCTCACAGAGCCCAAGCGTGGATCCGTCGAAGGTGACGGCCGGTACTCAGAGCCCGCAGGGTGGCGGGCAAGGCGGTGGCCGGGGTGGTCGCGGCGCGCGCGGAGGCGCTGGTTTTGGCGGTCCGGGAATGCCGCAGGGGCCGATGACACCCGCGCTGAGTGCCTTGAGCGAGGCGTTGCGCTGGCCGGGTAACGAGGTCGAGATCAAGCAGATTGCGGGCGTCGTTACCCTCACGTCGGCGGGCGTCACGGAAGTGTACGAACCGACTGCCGGCGAGCATAAACATCCGCATCACAAGCCAGCGGACGATGACGAGTCCGGAGGACGCGACCGCGACATGCCCGCGCGTGGCGGGGGGCGACCGCCAATGTGTGGCTGGGACGACAAGACGCTGGTGGTGCAATCGAGCGAGCCGGATGAGGATCGTCCGCCCTTCGAAAAACGTTACAGCATCTCCGACGACGGACAGCGGCTGGTCGAAATCGTCAGTTTTCAGGGTGGCCGATCCGCGGGTTTCACCACGTCGCGAGAATGGGACCGAGTGGACCCGAACGCGCCGCCAGTGCCGGCCGCCCCGGTGTTGCCGCCCCGCGTGCCGGCGGGTATCAATCCCAATCCGTGATCCGTGAGCGTTGATCCCGATTCGAGCGCACGTGGAATGCTGGGGCGACGGCCGGATCCGCTTCGCTATGGCGACGGCGATGCGGCGGACCCCTTCGAGACGCCGGGAATCATTCGCTCGCTGATGCCGGAACGTGCGCGTGTCCTCGATGTGGGTTGTGGGGCAGGAGGGCAGACAGCGGCGATCAACCGTGGAAAGAATAACGACGTCGTGTGCGTGGAGCCGGATGGGTTGCGAGCCGCCGCGGCCCGGGCCAAGGGTTTGAACGTCCATCAGGGATTGTTCGACGCGAACTTCGCGCAGTCCTGTGGCAAGTTCGACGTGATCGTCTTTGCCGACGTTCTGGAGCACCTGGTCGATCCGTCGGCCGCGCTGCGTCTCGCGCACGGTTGCCTCAATCCGAATGGCAGTCTCATCGTTTCCGTGCCTAATGTCGCGCACTGGACGGTCAGACTCAGACTTTTCATTGGAAAATTCGATTACCAGGACGGTGGGATCATGGATGCCACTCATGTCAGGTGGTTCACGCGATCGACACTGACCGCGCTGTTGGCGAATGAGGGATTCGCCGTGGCGCACCTAGCAGGCAGCGCAGGATTATGGATGTCCGAATACCACAGGCGACCTATGCGGCTCATCCCGCGGCGACTGCGCAGAATGATGGTGCTGGCACTGCTCCGGATCTTTCCACGCCTGATGGCTTGCCAGTATGTCGTGCAATCGCGGGCCGTCGACGCGATTCTCCGTGAATGACCATGCTTAACCGCAACCGGAGGTGACATGAACCTGGATTTCAGAGTGTTCGCATTCGCATCGGCAGGATTCGCGGCACTGACCGCGATATTCGGCAAAGTGGGAGTATCGGACTTGAATTCGAATCTCGCCACGTTCATTCGTACCGCGATCATTTTGGTGGTGAGCGCCGTCCTCGTTTCGCTGCGCGGCGAATGGCAGCGGCCGGCGGTCATCGATGCGAAGAGTCTGGTGTTTCTGGCGCTTTCAGGCATCGCGACCGGATTTTCATGGCTGTGCTACTACCGCGCCCTGCAATTGGCGCCCGCATCCCGCGTGGCGCCGATCGACAAACTCAGCGTGGTACTGGTAGTGCTGTTTGCCTTGCTGTTTCTCGGCGAGAAGCTGACCTGGAAGGTCGGGATCGGGACGGCGTTGATCACGGCGGGCGGTGTCTTGATGGCTCTTTGAGGAAAGGCCGTGGTCTTCAATGCTCGCGATCAGGATTGCGTCGCAATGACGAAGTGACGGTGGCCTCTGTCCGCCGCACTCTCATGAATACTGGATCGTACCCACCTTTACCGATTGCCACGAGTCACCTTCGTCAATGCCTACACGCGGAGTAGCGTGGTGCCCTAATTGCGGGTCATCGTCCGTTTGTTAGCCTGCAACCATCTCAGGAGTGAGGGGTGGACTATGGACGATGCGGACAACACGGTTTCTCGGCGGCAAGCGGTGGGGTATCTGGGCGCTGGCATCGCGACCGCCGCCACCGGCACTGGCGCTGCCACTGCGCAACAGCCGGGTAATGCGGGCACCGACCCGACGCGAACGTTGAAGGATGATCCGCGAACCAAGTATCCCCAGCCGCCGTTTCCGGAGCAGCCGCAGCCCTGGCCGGGGCTTGCGAGCAAAATGAGCCCGAAACCGGACCATGGCGAGAGGACGTATCGCGGCTCCGGAAGACTGACCGGTCGACGAGCCTTGATCACCGGCGGTGACTCCGGGATGGGCCGCGCGGCCGCAATCGCTTACGCCCGTGAAGGCGCGGACGTCGCACTCAATTACTTTCCGTCTGAAGAGCCCGACGCGCGCGAGGTCGTCCAGCTCATCAAAGAAGCCGGTCGTAAAGCCGTGCCGATCCCCGGCGACCTGCGCGACCGAGCATTCTGTCAGCGATTGGTGACGGAGGCCGTACAAAAACTCGGGGGTCTGGATATCGTGGTATGCAATGCCGGTCGCCAGCAAGCCAATGCCTCGATCCTCGATATCAGTGACGAAGATTTCGACGCAACGATGAAGACCAACATCTATGCGCCGTTCTACATCATCAAAGCGGCGCTGCCTCACTTGAGCGCAGGCTCGTGCATCATCGGCACCACCTCCGAGCAAGCGTACGATCCGTCGCCCGACCTGTACGATTACGCCCAGACCAAGGCGGCGACGATGAACTACGTGAAGTCGCTGGCCAAGCAGCTAGGACCGAAAGGTATTCGCGTCAACGGAGTTGCGCCCGGTCCCATTTGGACGCCGCTGCAGATCAGCGGCGGCGCGTCGGTGCAAAAATACACTCATTTCGGCAACACCACCGCACTCGGCCGTCCGGGGCAACCCGCGGAGCTGGCCTCGATTTACGTGCAACTCGCCGCGAGCGATGCGAGTTTCACCACCGGCAACGTGTATGGAGCCGGTGGAGGTCAGGGTCAGCCGTAGCGCCGACGGCGGCCGATCATCTGCTGCGCGGTATCATATAGGTATCGAACCAATCCACCACGCGTGACATGGCATCCAGCTGATCCGAGCGCTTGAAGAAGAAGTGACCTTCGTCTGGATAGACGACGAACCGAGTCGGGATACCGAGCCGGCGCAGTGCATTCCAATACTCGTACGACTGTGTGATCGGAACCTCTGCGTCCCTATCCCCGGACAGCAGCAAGGTCGGCGCATGCACATTCTTGATGAAGTTTATCGGCGAGCTGCGCGCGTAGATGTCCGGATCATCGTAAATCGACGCGCCAAAGTACGGAAACATCCAGGTGTCGATGTTATTGGTGCCGTAGTAGCTCAACCAATCGGAAAGTCCGGCTCCCGCCACCGCAGCCTTGAAACGGTCGGTTTGCGTCAACGCCCACAGGGCGACATAGCCACCGTAACTCCAACCGGTGATACCGACGCGTTGCCCATCGATAGGCGCGATTTTGACCACCGCATCGACTCCGGCCAGTACATCGCGCAGGTCGCCGCCGCCGAAGTCTTTCACGTTGGCTCGAGTGAACGCTTCGCCCTGCCCATAGCTACCACGCGGATTGGGTTTGAACACGAAGTAGCCGTGGCTGGCAAGCGCCGCATCGAATGATTCGAGGGCGGTGGGGAACACGGGATAATGGGCAAACGCCGGTCCGCCGTGCACGTCCACGACGAGCGGATAGCGCTTGCCGGGCTCGATCGTGGGCGGTGCGATCAACATGCCTTGAACGTCATAAGGCGCGCTCTTCCAGGAGATATTCGCGACCTCGCCGGTGACCCGTGGCAGATGCGCGTTCGCGTGGGTAATCGGCCGCCAGTGGCCGGGTGGACCGGTCTCCACTTCCGGTGGCATGACGTAGGATTGTCGGATGACCGCCGAGTATCGGCCATCCTTCGACAGAGAGATCCCGGTGTCACCCGGGGTGAAACCCATGATGTTGTTTGCCCAGATCATCTGCGCCGCGCGCCAGAGTTCGCGCTGCGACCTGGCATCGACGTCGATGGATGCGAGTACCTCTTCGCCCGCCGCAAACTCCGTGGCCACGATGTTCGAGCGGGAGCCGTTCCAGGTGAACGTATGCACGGAAGCCGGAAGTCCCGGCGTCAGATCGATCGGCGCGCCGCCGTCCTCGGCCAGGACGTAGAGATCGCCGCCGGTGATCGTCTCATCGCTCATGAGACCGCCGATGTAGGCGATCCGCTTACCGTCCCCGGACCAGCGTGGCGAGGCCATTTGCAACGAAGGCTTGAGCAGCGTGCGCACCGCGCCATCGTCCGCGTCCATGAGATCCAGTTCGGCGACCCACCAGTTATCATCGCCGGAGCCATGCGCCGCAATGACCGCGAATCGCCGGCCATCGGGCGCCCAGTCGTATTCATAAACGTTCAGGTCCGACGGACCGAGAACTCGGGCCGCACCGCCCGCCGCCGGGATCACGCTCAAGCGCTGCTCATGAATTGCGGCCGCGAGATCGCCGGAGTCGCGGCCCAGGGGATTCAAGGGTCCGGGCAGCTTAGGAGCACCCTCTGCATATAGGAATGCGATGCGCGTGCCGTCGGGCGACCAGCGTGGAGTATCGAGAGGACCATGCGCCCGCGTCAGTATGTTGACGTGGCGGCCACCGGCATCGGCGACCGCCACCTGCGCCTGATCCTGCGCATCCGTCGTGACGAACGCGATCCGGCTACCGTCGGCCGACCATGCGGCGCCATGTTCGTCGCAGCTCGCACCGGGGCAGGCGGTCAGGCGCACCGCGCCCGAGCCGTCTTTGGCGTTGACGAGCCACAGCGCAGACACATCGACGTCGGCACCCCCACGTTTGCCGGTCGAGACGCTGCCATACACGAGGTGCTTGCCATCCGGCGCTAGCGCGACTTCACTGAAGGGATGCACCGCGTTGAGCGCGTCCAAGATCACATCGACAGAGGGGGCGTCGGCCGCCGCTCCCAGCGGCGCCACACAGAGACCGGATAGCGCGAGCGCGGTACCCCACGCTGCCGCGACGTACGATGGTCTGGCCCCAGTATCGATCATGTGCCGTCATCTCTAGCTAAGAGTTCCGTGGCCGTCATTTTGTACAAACGTCCTCCGCTCCGCAGGGTGCGCGAATTTCGAATAGCGTAACGCAATGCCGTCACGAACGCAGCATGAGAGGCGAGCCGGCCGGGACGCATACCTTGAACATGGCATCAATATTCCCCCAGAGCGGCACGCGCAACAATACAGTCCTCATGTGGTTCCGTCGCCGCTGGCGCTCAGAAGTCCGACATCGCCTGCGCAACCTTCTGTGCGACCAGGCGCGCGGCACGAGACAGCTGGCGGCGCGGGGCAACACACAGCGCAAGGGTCATATGACCCACGTTCCTATCGTGTAGTCTAACGAACGCCAAGCGGTTTTCCATGAGGTCTACGGAGACATCGAGAAGGCTCAAGATGCCGATGCCGACACCATCGCGAATCAAAGCGCGCATCATGGATACGTTGTTGCATGTCACCGCGTGACTGTGGGCGAGCCTATGCCGTGCATACAACCTTTGCGCACGTTCGTACACGATCAAGGGAGGAGCGGAGATCAAGTGACGATAGGCGAGCGACGTACTCAGCGACAGGTGTGCCTTTCCCGCCAACGGGTGATTCAGCGGCATCGCGATGCCGATGGGTATATCCGCATGGGCCTGGACTTCGAGCGCGGCATGCTCGACTGGATCCAACAGCAAGCCGAAGTCGACCTCCGCCGCGCTGACTTGGTGACCGACCTCACGGTTGCCGAGCACCCGGAGGTCGAAGGTGATGTAGGGATACTCGAGGGCCAATTTCGCGATCGTTTTCACGATGATCCCTTCCGCCAGCGCTTCGATCACCGCAATCCGCACGTGTCCACGCTTCAAACCCTTGAGTTCGTCGAATGATTCCAGAGTTCGAGAGTGTTCCTTCCGCCAGCGCTTCAAATCGTCGAGCATGAGCTCGCCGGCCGCCGTCAATTTCAAGCCCGTCGACAGACGCTCGAACAATGTGGTGCCCAACATTTTCTCTGCTTGCAGGATCTGACGATCGATGGCGGATGCCGATACGTGGAGGGTTTCGGAGGCCTTACGTAGACTGCCCTGCCGTGCAACCTCGAGAAAATACCCGTTGAAGCGGGAAAACGGTATCAATTAGGGTGTTCCTTTTTTTGCAATGGGTGGTCAAGAAATCTCTTATGGATTGGCACGCACCATATCTTATAAAGTCTGTCCGCTCCATCGATTAAAGACAGTGACCTTTACTTTCAGCTACGAGACTTCCATGTCGGATCCTGGCACTTCAACATCGCTCCCGGAAGGCTGTACCTTCATGCCAGAGGACTGGCGGATTCTTGCCGCTCATTGGTACCCGGTCGCGCTTTCCAGCGAGATCGGCGCGGGACCGCATGCGGCGACGCTCCTCGACGAACCCTTGGTACTGTATCGGGTTCATGATGAATTGGTCGTTGCGCGGGATCTTTGCGCGCACCGGGGCGTGCCGTTATCGCTGGGTCGTCATGACGGGGAGGGCGTCGTCTGCCGCTACCACGGTTTACGCTACGCCGCCGGCGGTCGCTGTAACCACGTCCCGGCCAGCCCGAAGTTGCCGATTCCAGGCAAATTACGCCTGCGAACCTATCCGGCGGTCGAGCGTTATGGGTTGATATGGACCAGTCTCGCGGCCACGGGTGCGCCTTCGATCCCGTGCATGCCGCATTGGGATCAACCGGAATTTCAACGTATCGTCTGTCCGACGGTGGATATCCGTTGCTTTGCCGGGCGTCAGGTGGAAGGGTTTCTCGACGTTGCGCACTTCGGTTTCATTCATGCCGGGACGTTCGGTGATCCCGATAATCTCGAGGTCCCGCCCTATGTCACGAAAAAGACGGCAACGGGATTCGAGGTCGACTATCGCAGCAGTATCGGTAACTATCCGATCGGCGCGGAACGGGGCGCACCCGCCGGCTTCGAGTGGTTGCGTCATTTCGAGGCGCATCTCCCGTTCACCGCGACGTTGACCATCCATTTTCCGGGCACCGCACGGCTCGTGATCATGAACGCCGCATCCCCTGTTTCCGCCCGCAAGACTCGGTTGTTCGCGCCGATTTGCCGTAATTTCGACCAGGACGTGCCGGTTGAAAGCGTGCATGAATACAACCTCAAGATCTTCGAGGAAGATCGACTCATCGTCGAGACGCAAAGACCGGAGCGACTACCGCTCGATCTGGAGCTGGAGGCTCATATATCCGCCGATGGCAGCTCGATTGCCTATCGTCGCGGCCTCAAGCGGCTGGGCCTCGGCCATTTCTTCAGCGCCTGAGGTTTCGCAATATGCTGCACTTTCCCATTGTCGATGTGTCAATGCTGACGAGCGGTTCGCAGAGTCAAAAGCGCGCGGCCGTTGCGATATTGGGCGCGGCCTGTCGCGAAATCGGCTTCTTCTGCGTGTCGGGTCACGGCATTGACGCCGCGTCGCGAGCGAACCTGTTTGCGGCTGCACGACAGTTCTTCAGCTTGAGTGTGGCCCAAAAGCGGCGCTTCTCCATCGCACTATCGCCGCACAACCGCGGCTATGTCGAGATGGAAGCGGAGCGGCTCAACGCGACCGCGCCGCCGGATCGTAAAGAGGCATTCAACGTCGGTTTGGAACTCCCGCCCGATCATCCAGAGATCGTCGCGCAACGGCCGTTGCGGGGAGTCAATCTTTGGCCAGAGATTCCTGGATGGCGCGAGACGATGCTCGACTACTACGACCGGTGTTTCCGCATCGGACGCACTATCCACCGCGGTATCAGCGCCGACCTGGGCTTGGAGGAGGAGTATTTCGATCCCAAGATCGCGCTGCCCGCCGCCGTCTTGAGACTCCTGCACTATCCGGCGCGACCGGCCGTTGCTTCGGCGGACGGCGCTGCGAGCGATCAGCCCGGCGCCGGCGAGCACACGGACTACGGCAATATCACCCTGCTGGCCACCGATGGCGTCGCCGGCCTCGAGGTGCGTCAACTCGATGGGACCTGGGTCGAAGTCGCCGACACTCGGGACCTGTTGCTATGTAACATCGGGGACTGCCTGATGCGTTGGACGAACGATCGGTACCGGTCTACCCCACATCGAGTGCGTGTACCGGACGCCGAGCGCTATTCAATTGCATACTTCTTGGATCCTAATCCGGACGCCATCGTTGAACCCGTTTTGGCCTCGGCCGATGAGGTCGCGCGATACGCGCCTATCTCGGTCCGGGACTATTTGTTGGGCCGATTGGATGCCACCTATGAACATCGTCAAGCCACTCCGGGCGAACCATGAGCAGTATCACGACATTCATCGAACGGTTACCCAAGGCGGAATTGCATCTGCACTTGGAAGGAGCGGAATCAACGCTCGCCGACATTGCCGCCAATGGACTCAAATACTGTTGGAGCCCGCCGATCGAGCCTACGTCGCCCGGCGCGGCCGTGACTACGGCGGCACGCCGATGACTGCCATCACCT
>Ga0116227_10001500_pt1 | contig 52141 bp, 38 predicted proteins | sample S1TSphgellanicum_FD_89693 | JGI IMG/M metagenome (GOLD analysis project Ga0116227, IMG submission 89693) | Host-associated microbial communities from peat moss isolated from Minnesota, USA - S1T2_Fb - Sphagnum magellanicum MG | ecosystem: Host-associated > Plants > Peat moss > Unclassified...
ACTTCCCTAACTTACCTACCTACTTTTCTACCTACATACCTACCTAAGTAGGTATTTGGCCTAGGTAGGTAAATAGGTCCTATCTAGATAGGTGTTTAGCCTATATGGGTAGGTAGGTATATAAGTAGGTAGGTACTTAGTTCAACCTACATACCTAAATATTGATTTAAATTGAATTTGGACAAATTCAATTCATATTCCATGTGTCATAATTTAAACCATCTAAACATAAAAATTAAACATCTTGGATTATTTCAAAAGAATAAAAATTAATTAATTATTAAAAGTTGGGACACGTGGCAACACATAAATTGTTCCCATTGTTAACCAAAAAAGTCGCATCCTAGTTATAAACGACAATACATATATGACAAGTCAAAGGATGAAGGTGTATTTTGTTGACTTTTTCCTTCATCCAAAATTCGTTGTCATTTGGGACTAGTGTCCTATGCAACTTGTCCAACGTGACTATTAAAGCCATTTTAGATTAAAGTGATGTTGTTTAGCCACCCTTTAGGGGCACAATCTAGACTTAAACCACTAAACCCCTTATTTTAAACATCAAATGATCCACATGGAAGGCCTTTTAATGTGCCATCACAAACCATGTAAAAGTGAAGGGCATAAAAAATGTCTAGGGGTGAAACCACTTCATCAACCCATTTTCAATAGTGATAAAAACTTGTGGCAAATGATCCTAAAGGGATTGCCCTTCAATGATCTTAAAAAATTATCTTAATTTTTTTCAAGGAACATACAATGGTTTACCTCAAGCAAACATTTGGCTTAGATAAGTACAAATAGGTCATGGAGTCAAATTTTTTAATGGAACTAAACAATTTTTCAAAATACATCAAGTTATAGAATTTTCTAAGGTTTTCGGAATGGCTTGAACGCAAGGGGGTCCAAATGACATTTAATAAGCCAATTTTTTTACTTTACATTTAGGACTATTGTCCTTTTTGGGGTCCTTTTGCCAAAAACAATTTCTCCATAAAGAGGAATTTTCAAATGAAATATTTTGTGTATTTATAGTTTCCCCAATATTTCATATGTTTTTTTAATCAATTTTGAATAAATATTTTTTTTTAAATGTATAAATTTTGCCAAATTTTTTGTTTCGTCTTGAAAATTTATCACAATTTCAAATCATACAAAAAATGTTAACAATAAATCAAGTTTAGTTGCTTGTATTATAAGCCACAACTTTTCTTTGAACAATATGTACATTGCATCGCATTTACATGTTGTAAAAGACTCATGAACTTTAAATAACCCTTAAAATTTGATAAACACAAAATTTTTAAAATATGAAAATTTGAATGTTTTTTAGATGTCTAAAAGTACCCTATTACTACAAAAAAATTGAAGGTCAAAGAAATTTAATTATGAAAACTTAAGGGTCATTTATGATAATAATGTCATTGAATGAAGTTGTTAAACATTTTTTGTTCAAACCAAACCTTGATATTGGAAGATTTTGTGACTCATTTTATATTTTTCAATATTCATATTATTCAATAAACTCAACTTTCCATAATTAACATGCCATTAAAGTGGCACCACATAAGGATATATAATAAGAATTGCAAAAAAGTTGATGTGTTGATGAGGATTTTGGCTCATTTGTACTCATCTGCATAGAAGGTTATGGATACGACATTAAATTTGATGCAATGGTTTCATGTCTTTTATTTAGTGAAGGACAAGGAAAATTGGAATGTGGAGGTGGTGGAATTGTGGAATAAGGTGACATTGCATTACAACAACATGTGTCCATGTATGCCAAGTGATTTCATTAGATTATGAGTGAATTCATTGGTTTATTGAATTGGGACTAATAAATTGCACCCACATTTTGTAGTAGTATGGCAAGCTAAATTTAATAAGAAATTTTCCAAAAAAAAGGCATAATTGGCACCATGGATGGAAAAAGGGGCTCAAAATCTTCTTTCCCAAATAGGAAGTCAAGGCATCTTATGGATTCCAAGCATAATGGGTGTGCTCCCTTTGTTAAGTATGGATAATCAAGGTGGTTATGGTGTGGTGTGTAAGGTGTGCATTCAAAGGTTTAATCACATCCCAAACACTTTTGAGTTGGTGAGAAAGACATTCAAAACAAATGATTAATGGGAAGCACACAAGCAACATTTAGTAAAAACATTAGCTTGCCCATGTGAACATCTAAGTGTCATCAAGTTCCTTGCCATCCATTCAAAAACCATGGAAGCTTACGCATTGCAATGTTATGGGGGACACTTCAAAAAATGTTAAATTTCAACACGAAGTACTCTCCCCTTATGGAAAATTGAATGTTATTGCAAGAAGGGGGCCCTAATATGGAAGTTTGAAGACAACTTGTCACCTTCAAATATAATCATGTGAAAATGGCATGGGCATTCATAAACATCATGAATGCATTACACCATAGTGGGATTTTGCACAATGATTTATTGAAGGACCTCATGTTGCATTTTTCACTTGACAAACTAGATGTTATGTACATTGGCATGTGCAATTGGGGTGAAGTTGAATGCTTATAAGAGGTGATTCCATCTTTTTATGCTTTTGCCAAGGATCAAGACACCATTAACGTGAAGAAACCATGTTGGTGAATGGCCCCATATCTATTTTTTGTTCATGGTGAATCAAGAACTATGAATTTCCCTCTACGTATGGTGAAACAACACTAGACAACTCTAAGTTCTTAAGCACATATGGTGGGCAAGCTTGCGAATGTCATATTGGGTGAAGACTAAGATGTAGAATACTTCTTGAACAATTCAACTAAGATGTCATTTGCCATGGTGATTCATGATATGTACAAGGTGAATCTTGGGGGCACGAAGAACCATCTAGCATGTCATGTGCACATTGATGGGCCTCCATACAATTGGAATCCAATTGAAAAATGTTACCAAAAGCAACCATATATTGTTTTTAGTTGGTGCATAGCAAATTTGGTGTAGTTTGTATGAATTGTCAAAAGTGACATGTTTTGGACTTGTTGACTTAATAAAATAAAGTTTTGTCAAGCAATCATGATGTCATGTGTGATTATCTTTGAAATTTGAATACTATTGGGTTTTTCATTGAACATAATTATAATTTCATGAGTTTTGGTTCATTTGCATTGAATCGGTTCATATTGTGATTCTCCTTGTTGACATGTTAAAGGCTTAAACAATAAATACATCCCAACATTTCATGTTCCCAAACCATTTCCTTACCAATATTTTGACATGTTGGAAGATCCATGTGTTCATGTCAAGATACAAGATGTTCAGATAAAAGGTTATACATATCAAATAATGGAATAAAATCAAATATTCCTTCAAAAGCAATTGAAATAGGTTTGGTCGTTGGTGGACTATGGTGACCAACTATGGTGATTGAAATAGGTTCGATTGTTAACAGATTATGGCAAGTGAACTTCACTTCAATAACCACAATGTTTAGGATGACCCAACAACGCAAGTTTTGGTTGTCCTACATTGACTTACCTCAAACATCTTGATCTATGTTATGACCTATGTTGACCTTACATTGACCTAGGTTGACCCTATTTTGACATGATATTAAGTACGTAACATCAACATCCAAACAAACACATTGTGTCCTAATGGACATTCAAATGTTGTGACAACCCTATTGCAACACATGTAGGTTTGTTTTTCTAACTCTCTTAAGAAGCAATTAGAATATGGGAAGTTGGTAGAAATATTATAGGCAAAAGGACTAAAGATCTTTCAAAATTTTGAAACATGATGGATCAATATACTTGCACCTTCCAAGCATGTTCTAGTAAAATATAAAAGTTTTGTCATGAAAATGGCTGATCAAATGGCTAGGAATGCATTTGCTAGAAGCAATTATGAATTGTTACGTGATTGTGACAATGTCCTTGGATTAATTTGTGTCTTGCCCATGTTGAAGGTGGTGTAAAATGTGTCCAAGATTGCTCATGGCGAAGGTATTTTTGTTTGTGATTTGGTGACAAAAATCATTCCATGTATTGGTGGTTTATACATTATGTATACAAACTCATTGAAGAGGTATGATCACCCTTAATTTAAAATGTTCAATGATTTGGTGTGTAATGTGTGTGATGTTCTACCACATGGTCTAGTATTTGGAGCCACAAACCATTGTTGGGTGTGAACAAGGTAAAATAAACAAATTCTATTCCTTGTCACACAAAAAAAAAAGTAGCCATAAACAAGTTTTAATGTATTAAAAGTAGAAATATTTTTTCTATTTAATGATCAACACGAGGATAATTTTTAATTTTATCACAATGATATTGATTAATCACATATTTAATATGCATTCAAGTATATTTTTATTTTACTTTTAAAGTTGTCCAAACTTGTACAAGTAGATGAAAGTAGATGAATTATTGAATATACTCCATTTTTCAACACAATGTAGCTTTAAAATGTACTTGTAAGTTCTCAATGTTTAAATATTATAATATAATACATCAAACTTTTAATGGAAATGTAGGTTTAAACTCAATTTGACCAGTCATTTTCAGACATACTTATTATTGTGCCAAAGTTTTTCAAATTTTGTAATCATGACCTCATTGTAAGCTCAAAGAAAACAACATGATTTTATTTTGTTATTTTAGATAATTTTCAATCTACTTTCTTCTACTTGTGTCAAAACTAGACAATTTTTTAACTACCTAGCTTGGAGATAACTAATTTTTTTGTATACTTTACCATGCTTTCACCCTATTGAATATGTTACATTTTAGTTCAACAAATTTGTTTATGTTACATAAAATGAATCCCACTACTAGCATAATGTATTTGGTGATTAAGGATGATTGGGATATTGTTATTTGCAATTTGTAAAGAATCAATGTACGAATGTAACTTTTGAGTTTATAAAAAAAACTTATAATGCACTTCCCTACCCATCACCTAATGAAGGTAACTAAGATCGTTTATTCAAGTAAACTATTAACAAGCATTTGATGTGGAGGCCACTTTTATCATGTATTTAGTTAATTTTGGAAAAATCTTGAATTAACAAATCACCATTTGGAGGTGAGAAATTTAGAGAGAAACTTTAATTGGGGGTGAAAGCATCCTTGGGTGGTACCACTAGGAATGTCACACCTTGATTTTCCTGGACCCATTGAACTTTGAAATATCATAGGAAACACTTGAATAAATATTTCCATAATTTATTTTTTAACGAGTACATTTATTAGATTCCATAAAATTTGAAATTTCAATAATATCAAGAACATTGTGTATTTTGATATTTCTAATCATTGCATTTAAAAAAGTTTTAGGAATGTCACGATGATTTTTTTCCTTGAAATTTTTGGTCAAGAACACAAATTTGTAACATGATTTGAAAATTTTCTTGGGAATTTTTTCTTAAGGTAATTTGGAAATCATTTTATTTTTAGGTTTTTATTAGGAAATTTAATTGAATAAGCATAATTTAGTTATGAATTTCCAAAGTTAAGGCTATCAATTTCTAAAGGGGCACTTTTAATTAAGAACACAAATTTTTAACAATTTATAGTTTTTTAAATTCAAAAATAAACTTCAAGTCATATATTAATGCTTGCAATTGTTAAACACGAGAATTTATTTTTTATAGTTATGAAAACATTTAAAGTAAAGGGCCTAGGAAAATGATTTGGCTGTTTGTTGTTCTTTAACCATTCCTTGAGGTGGTTCATAATGGTACCACCCAAGGATGCTTTCACCCTTGGAGACCATCATATGATGTAACAATAGATATGAATAATGTTTTGCCTCATTAGATGATGCAACAAATAGATATTTCCAAGATTTTGCTTCAAATTCAATAGAAAACTTGTTACTAACCACCAAATTAAAATTTTCCAAAATTAATGAAATACATGTTTGCTAGGCACTTGGTAGTTTTGAAAGCAAAATTTTGCCATCCCAAGTCAAAAGGCCCAAATGGTACCTTGGTTGCTAGTTTGCCAAACAATGCATTGCATGACCAATAAGTTTCTTTCTTTCCTATAACCATGAAATCAATAATCATGATGTCCTATATCCACCACTTGACTATGACCCTACAATTTAGATGTGGGCACACTTGGCTTCAAATGTCATTGTGGTTAAAAAATTGTCAAAGATTTAAAACTTGTGGAAATTGTCTCTATCATTGTTGTACATAGTGTGGAAGACAAGAAGACCTTCTCCACTATAAGCTTCACGAAGTCCAAGCTCCACAATTGCTTAACCACACATTTGGACTTAGTGGTCCGAATGCAAATCCAAACATTTTACAAGCTAGAGACCACAAGAAAGATATTTGAGTTCCCTCTTACATTTCCCCAAAAAAACCTAGAAATGCCCCCTAAAAAACCAATGAATGCACAAATCCAATATAAGATTTTACTTAATAAGATAAAAAAAAAAGAGAGAGATTTGTATATCTATGCCCTTTGTGATTTGCTTAAGAAATAGTTTTCTCAACTTATTCCCATGAGAAAAAGTTAATTATTTCTTGTTCTTGAGTTTCTTTAAACATCACCAAGGTGATTGTCAAAACTAATTTCCTTTTGAAAAAAAAGAGTTTAAATAGAGAAGAATTCTCATTTACATAAAGGAAAGTGTGGTTATTAGTTGATTAGGGCAGATTTAGGTCTTGAATTGGATAATAAAGAGAGGTTCGAGGTTCAATCCTTGATAACCTCAAAGGAGAAATCATTTTTTCTCTCTCTACTAAAGCCTAGTGGTCCCACTTTCCCTTCCAACCACCTAAATCATCAGTGAAGCAAATTATGGGGGCAAATTCTCTCCCTAAAGACAAGGGATTTGCCACTATCTTGCTCACAAGGGTGCTTGTAAATCTTTGTTGTGGACATTCCCTTTCTACACAACAATTAACATGGGAAAGGAGAAGGTGCATTATGGAAAGGAGTAGGTGGTTGAAGATATGGCACCAACCAAAGTGCAAGGCTAAGGTATTTTTGTACCACATGATTAGATCATATACCTACAGCCCAGTTTTAGGGCAATCTGGGTTCGCAAAAACCACTAACTCAAGTAGGGTTCTTTTCAAATGTATTGCAAATCAATTGCACATTCATCAAATGTTCATTTATTTGTTTTTTTAATAATTTATTGTTTTTTGCATGTGATTCCTAATTGGGGTGGATGAAACATTTGGGATGTTTTTTGCAGGTTGTTGAGGAAGTAGTAGCAAATTTGGCCCACATCTTAATATAATTAAGGAATTGCAAATTGTTTTTATTCTAAGATGGCTAAACTTGTGGAGATCCTCTTTCCACTCCAGATCAGGAAAATCCATAATTTATGAATTGGGGTTCAAACCAACGAGATCCCTAGGTCATTCCACACTTGTAATTTTCAATTCCAACCTGAGCTGGAAGGGATTGGAACAATTAGAGGCTTCTAGCAACAATTTAATTAAAGACTTTTCCCTAGTTTGTCTTGTTCATATTGGAAAGATGGCAATGAGTGTGAATGGAGGAATTCCCTATGTTTTTGTGTTTCCCAATCCGAATACCAGTTATATGTATTCTTGCCTAGCTCATTTTCTTTTCTAGTGGATACATGACAGTGTGCACAAGAGTGTTTGCTGAAACATCAAAAAATATGTTGATGGTGAGATTGGCATTGCAGTATGATATAAGAAAGAGTTGTGAGGCTTGCAGACAGGCTTGATGCATTCAATTGCAAAATCTATGAATCAAGAACTCTTATATATTGAATGCATTTCTGTGATCTACTGCAGGTGAGTCAATTAGAATAGAGTATCCAGTACCTGTTCTTCGTCCTTCAGCAATTGGACCCAACATCCTGCAAGGTGTCAATTACGCATCTGCTGGTGCTGGCATTCTTGACAACGCTGGTTCTATATTTGTGAGATCATCTCAAATTCCCGGATTTTGAAGCTTGTACTGATTTTTCTCTTTTGAACTCTTGGTAAACAGGTCTGTGACTGATTCTAAAGTAGCTGTTATTCATTCTCTTGGCTAGCTATGAATGAGGTTATAGTTGCAGGGGATAGAGAGTACTGAATAATAGCATTTGCACAATGAACCATCCACCCTTCCTCAATAGAAGTGATAAGATTTGTGCTCAACAGTGAACAAGGTGCAAAAAAGGATGAGGATCTGAAGAAGCACATGGCTGCTTGGAACCATGAAGCGTACATGGAAGTTGTAATGACAATTTAGTTTGATGTTTTTGAGTATCCAAAGTGAGCACATGACCTTTGTCTCTGTGCTTATAGGCTTACAGATTCTAATATTTATATGTGTGTCAACAGAAAACAACTGTAATGAGTTGAAATGTTTTACTTTACAGATTGAACTTCTCATGATTCCACAATAATTTGAGTATTTTCAAAACACAAAGATACAAATTGCAACTCAAATTGGACAACCAGCAGCTCATCAGCTTATTCAAGATGCAATGTATGCTTTTACAATAGGGGACAATGACTATATCAACAACTATCTTTTCCAGTTTCTACCGGAGCTCAACAATACACCATTCCTCAATACCAAGACCTCCTTATTTTAACACTTGGGCTCTATGCTGCTGTGCACTACCAGTGACAATCGATTGATAAATTAATGAAAAATATGAATTGATTTCAATGTGGAAATTAAGTCCCATTTTGAATGAAGATATTGAATGACATTGCATGTAAATTGAATTGAATTTGAAATGAAATTCTATTCAGTTGAATTCAAATACATTGAATGGAATTTGAGTTCCAATTCAATTGAAAAGAAATGTAATGCAAATTGGTGAAGAAAGTATTGAAAATCTACTTGTGAATATGGTGTTGGAAAAAAAAAAAAATACAGATCTGAAAAGACCTAATTTCATGCCTCTTTACTTGGGAATGAACTAAACATATTTCAAATTGGAACTGTTCAAGTGACAACTAGGACTTATGGAACCTAACGTTGTCCTACCTAAACCAGCTCCGATGAATCATCTTCACTGGTTTATGGACAACTCAAGGTATATTTAAAAGCTGAATCTTACCCATTCAGTCAAAGGTACTAGTACTTGATCTCTGTCTGACTGACTGGAACTTTTATGATGGTTTCATAAGTGGTTTTGTAGAGATTTCTCTGCAATCTTCATGGATATTGTCTTGATCGGGAGTCTGCCTCAACTTGTGCACTTCTTGAAAATGTGATGAAGACAGCAGGAGCCAAATCTACATTGATTCTGTTGTTTATGAACAATAGATGACTGCCTGTGGGGCATGGGGATTGAACCTGGCTGCCTTGATAGATAGCGGAGAAGGTTCCCTAGCCCATCAGCATGCAGTTTAGGTCTGGATTGCAATGGTTGCAATAAGCCGATCTAATGCATATTGGATTCTTCACTGCAGACAGCTTACAGCTTGGGAATGCAAAAGATTACAGTGGCCAACATTGGGTCCACAGGATGCACACCTTCAGAATTGTCAACTAGAAGCACAAGTGGGAGTTGTTTTAGTAGCATTCAAGACCTGGCAATGAGATTTAATGCTGCATTGAGGCCTATGACTGAGGAATTACAAGCTGAGCTTCCAGGGTCTACTATTGTGTATATCAAATCCTTTAGCATAGTCATGAATATCATCAACAATGCAGTTTCATATAGTACTACATCTTTCTACTGCATTCAAGGACCGTGGATACTACATTTTCTCCCACCCACAAGTCATGTGAAAAACCTAAAATGAAGAGTTTTTCAAAAACTTAAGATAGGAATGAAACATTTGTTTCTAATCAGTAGTTTGTGGATTGCTCAAGAGATTTACAAGCTGCTTCAGCTTTGTTATGTATGTTTGTGACATGTACTGGTCATATGCTAGTTGTCAGACAGTCCATTAGGTTCACATAATTATATTGCCTTGCACTGTTTTCTGCTGACAGGATTTACTATTGTGGACATGGCGTCCTGTGGATCAGGACAGTTTTCTGGACTTATTGACAATGTGAGACATTACGGGCTATTGCAGTAATAGGGAAGACTACATATTTTGGGACTCCTTTCATCCCACAGAGCATGTCAATGTTCTTGCCCATAAGCAATTCATGGAGGGTGGTCTTGATATTATATAAGTCCAATGAACTTAGGCCAACTGCTGAATGCATGATTTTTTTACAATGATTAGTGCCTTTGAATCTCTATCAGCCTTAACTGCTAACTCTGCAATGGGTTCATTAATTCTCAACACTAGCTTAGTGAAGTTTAGTTACTGCATTCTAAACCAAGTATTGCACAATTCATCATCCATGCTTTCGCTGGCTGCTGAAAGCTGCCCTCAGAGGTGAGTCAACAGTTTTATAGAGCTCATTTCAGTGCACCCAAAATTTAATAAGTAGGACATTGAGCACTTTCAGATGATTCTGGCTTGAAAACGATATCATTAGAGGCAGACTTAGACAACAATGTCAAGGAGTTCCAGGGTTGTTGGTAAGTGGAATTGTAGAGTAGTATCTGTATTCATTTATATTTTGTAGATGTTTCACATCTGCTGTATGACAGAAATACTGAAAATCATCAACTTTATGAGACAATTTTGCATGGGGTATGCCTGTATTTTATATTGGTCCGAAGTGATACTAGTTAACCACACTTTAGTCTTCCATGAGAAAATGGGTTCCTGAAGCATAGGCTATTTCATATGTTTTAAGTGTCTTTTCTCTGGAATCTTCTGCTTTTTGGAGGTAAACTGTTGTCACCAACCGGACAAATATTGCAAATGTCTTGTTGATTTATCTTGAGCTTTGGAATCTCCAGACTTCACTTATGCTCATGTCCTTGCTCAATTTACATCACTTGATTACAACATTAGTCGTACTATTCTTGGAGGTTGGAATGGAGCTTAGAGAGCAGGAAGAGGGAGCCAGATGCCAGTAGAATAGATGCTGATAAACAGAGCAAATCGTTGATTGTGTGGATGGGCACCTTCTTGCTTTTCTCAAACATTCCAACTAGGAGTATCATCACAATCACATGACCCAATTTGGTTTTCAATTCAGCAATTGATCTAATCTCCAACCACTTTGGACGCTCCTGCATTCATCAGTATCAGACAACAAAGAAAATCCCTCAAAATGCTATCAGGTTGTTGTAAAGATCACACAAAGATCATCAATGCTGGATTTCTACAACATGGAATGAACAAATTGCCTTACATCTGTTCAAACAACTCATCTTGGCCCTTCTTAAACACCCTATCGATCATGAATTGTCATTTCTCTTTGTACTCTTCATATCTGAAGCACAGAGCAGATATTTTACAAATTTTCCATGAACAACTTCTCTACTTGAACACATGGAAATATGTAAGTCATATGTACCCTTAGGTGAAAAAGGCCAAATATGTTGGAGCCACGTGCCGGGGTGCGAACTCCTTCAGATTCCTCACCAGCTACCTCTAGTGTGCTAACAAAAAGCTCATACAGGCCCATGCCAAAAATGAGCATAACTGTCCCCATTAAGTATACATCTGCACACCCCAAGAGTACAATTAGTACTGCACAACATGTACATCATCTATAATGCAGGCAGAAGGATTGAGGAAGGATTGGAACTGTGCAATTGGTGTTTTGATCAGCCTCACACACATGGTAAGTTGGTTGTCAAAAAGACTGATTTAATATTTCACCATATTACTGCAAATGGAACAGGAAGGGTCAGGCAACCTACCAATAGCTTCCACAAGAAGAAATACAACTTGGCTTGTACCAAGTCCTTGCCAAGTTGCGAAAAAATACTCCGTAAATGATTCAACCACAAAGAATGACCCCTGCTCCACCCATGTTCAAGCAATGTGAACAACAACTCAAAACCAGCCAATAAGCTTTACAACACAATCACTTCATAGGATGACCTTCAGTCTTGCCTTCTAACTTCAATCACCACATTTCCTTTGTCTGAAGTTCTTGACGAAGCTTTCATGAGTACAAACAGAGACAGTAAATGGAGCACACATGTTATTGCTATGTCCAGACATAAGCCCAATGGCCTGGCACATTTTCTGTGTCCATGTTCAGCTTTGAGTTGTCATGAGGTGCTTCTTCACTGACTCTGAGGTCCCCATAAAATACTGCCCTCAAATAAGATGCAAATTGATCACAGTCCAAAGAAAAGGACAAGGATTACCTTGAAGAAACAAAGTAGTGACCCTGCGAGGGAGCCCACAACTGCCATCAATGTGAGGAAACGGCAGTCAAATATGATCTGCATACAAAACCCAAAGATCCACATAGAAGTAAAATGTAAGCAGCTCAGGCAGAGGGTGCCAGTTCATTTGCAGTGGACATCTGTTATTTCTGTATATCTTTCTGTGTGTGCATGATGGTTCAATGGAAAACATTACACTACAATGAAGTCAGAAAGGCATTTGACTCACACACCCGTTCAATGAGGGCCTCAAAGCGCTGATGGGGCTTCTCTTGTTGTGATGCAGAGTCTGGAGATGCCTCCAACATATGTTCAAGGGATGGCATTTTACTATCACGTGGAAAAGGTGCTACATTCTCATACTGGGACATTGCCCTAACTTTGAAGCTTGGTGTAACCACACTCTTCTTCTCTTGCAAACTCTTCCAAATACGAAGAGATGCATACAATTTGGGGTCCCAGCACTTGCTCTCATCAGCATACTTGCCTAAACATAAGCTCCTTGCGCATGCTGTCACTACTGAAGATCTCTTGGAAAAAGTGTTTTTGGGGCTCAAACAGACCCCTCCTCCTGTTAAGCATGGCTTCAAGAATTGAGACTGTCTTGTCGTAGTCATAACTCCAACACTGCCCCGGAAAGCCTCCATGGTAATTTGCACTTGTACTCTTTGGACCATTTACAGGGCTGTGTTCTAGAAACAGATCCAACCAGTTTTTATCAAAATCAGAAAAATCTCACATCCTCATCTTTGGAAAAGTTCAGAAGCAAGGAAAGCTGCCTTCAACAAAAGATTTCAGCACATGTTGTGTCACACGAGCGCCTTTCCGAACTCCAGCTTCTGAACTTCCTGCACAAGCTGACCCTACTCAGCATTCAGCTTTGCATCTACAGTTGGCTCCCAGTTCCGAAACTGCAAAAAATTCCAGCCACACTAGACTCGTTAGTGAAACAAAACTTCGAGGTCTCCATTCTTCAGGATATCTCCAAATGTGGAGAACCAACGACCTCGTCAAGAAATAGCAAACATAATATGGTTTTGGAGTAATTTCTGTGCACTTCAGAACAGATGTCAACAATGACTCGAGAGTCTAAAATGAGATTGCGATACAATGTCGTCTGTAAATGCGCACACTGATTGCACTCTACTTTTCCGTCCCTTATGAAACTGCTTCATCGCCTATCTTCTTCATGATGAAGTTGTGCACGATTTACCCTTGGTCGGACGTACAACCACAACAGATAGGGAAAAGCAGAGTGCGTCCACAAAAGATGCTCCACAAAAGATCGCACTTGCACTTGCTTTCTCACACATACTAGGGACATATAGTCCAATGACCGTCCATATAGCAAGTATGATGCCCTGCAATCTTGCTGTACTTCATACTAGTAAAGATCCAACATTAGACAACAAAGACCTAGGTTCAATAGGCGAGTTGCACCAGATTAGCACTCTCAGACACTCCTCAAACTTGCTGGTTCATTCCTGCTTCATCGCTTATCTTCTTCATGATAAAATTGTGCACAATTAGCTAGTACAACCACGACAGATGCGGAAACCAAATGATAAACATTCGCTACTGGAGCGATGATCGCACTGGTACATGTTTTCTCTCACATACTAGGGGCATGTGGTAGTCCAGTGAGCGTCCATAGACAGTTCGATGCCCTGCAATTTTCCTGTACTGCATACTAGTAAAGATTCAACATAGACAAAAAATTAGAGAGGTTCAATAGACGAGGTTCAAATACAATTCCACCAGATTAGCACTCTCGCTCCTCCAACCTGCTGGTTCTTTCCCCACTCAATGTCTCTTCACACTCTGGAGAACTGCCATTAACTATAGACTGATTATTCAATCATTTCTAACAGCAAAAAATCATCAAAACTCTCACCAGCTATGCTCATCACACACCGACGCAAATCTCCTCCTCTCCTACGAACTGATATTTGATTTCATCACACGAGGATTCACTGATCACTGCTCGAAAATCTCAAGCTGCTCGTCAGCCTCCTCCTCCTCCTCGTTTCAATTACTGACTGCACACACGCTGTAACGTTCCTTCGCGTCCGATAGATTCCGCCATTCTTCCGCTAAAGATTTCGCACACTCAAAATTTGCCCCCCAAAACTTTCACCAATCTTCGCGACAAAAGATCCAGCAAGCGTCTCATGAATGGAGTTCATTCTCCACCGTCACACTGCATCCCCAAGAAGAAGAAGGGCGAAAAAAAAAAAAAAAAAAACCTAAATTGGGTACCCTACCTGATACTGATGTTTGGCACAAAATAATTCACAAAAGTTCTAGGCCAAATATTTATTTATTTATTTATTTGTGAAAATGTTGAAAATTGAAAAGCATTCGTAGGATAGCACAAATGCCCAAACACAAGATGTACCATAGTAAGTTGGCCATTTCAACACATGTTTGTCGAATAATTAATTAATTTTGAAGAATTCATTTCAACAAATGCAATATTCCTAAATATTCACTATTATCCTTCACAATTTTTTTGATTTGGAAAAAATAAGTTTTGAAATTTTCAACATTTCTGAAAATAATATAATTAGTGTCGAATTGGCCAAGGTACTAGGGTATTTTGCATACTTATTCCTCAACTGTCAAACCTCATTAGTTTTTTTAATAAATAAATGTTTGGCAAAGAAGTGCTGAACATCAGTTGTAGGTACAGTATATTATCTCCACAGTGGAATTTGGTTGGACAAATTTGCCATTGGTGTTCCTGAGTTGCCTATTACCCCCCCTCTCATTACCTGGTTTATCATATCTTTCTCATAAAAGGGGGGTGGGGGGAGCTAGATTTTGGTTCTGTAAGTTGCAACTGGTGGTTTTGAGTGGGGTACTATTATCCGTCCCCCCCCCCCCAGCCCCCAAAGAAAATATCATTGTCTTTTTCTCATATCTTGCTTGAATCTGGTTATGGAGTTGCTATTGGTTGGTGGGGGATTTTGTATCAAAAAGGATTTTTTTTCTTTCTTCATTTTTTTGTGTGGAAAACTTTCATTTTGGAGGGTGGATTTTAGAGTAGGTGCGCTAGCTAGGTACCATTCAATATTGGGGAGAGACTTTGTTACAATATGAGGAGCTATATGATAGAAGGTGTTAAATTGATCTTCTTTTCCTTGTCTGTCCTGGGCCCAGTCCATCTTTTTCTCAAAAAAGGACAGATGCTGCCAGACATACTTTGGACCCATGTTATGCACGTTTTTGGGCTTGTAATGGACATCCAGACATTTTCGGCTTGTAATTGACACCATGTCCATTACAATTTCAAAACATGCAGAACAACATCCAAAGTGTATATGGGCAGCAACAAGATGTGCCTGGGCACCACTAGCCATGTCTTGGACCAGCGTTTCTTTTCCTGGTGAAGCCAAAAATCGAAATAAAAAAAAAGTTTGAAAAAAATTCATTTGGAGGGTTTCAATTGCTAGAAGTAAGGGGAAAAAATCTAAAGATTCTGACATATGGTCTTTTGTGCTTAGCCACAAAAATGAAAGTTGATAAATATTTGTACCTCACATCTGGTCTATAGCTAGATTCGGCTAAATATTCCTAACCATGATAGCCATTTTTTCTACAGCTATCTTCCTCCAGAAGTTCGCCACTTAGGTTACGTAATGAAATTCCTGAAAAAACCACTGCCTTGGACGAACAAGAAAAGCAGGAACCAGTACTTTTGTCCTGCCTGTAATAGGGACCAATAGCTGATTTAACGTCGAATTATATCTCAGTACTCCTTCAAGATAAAGGTCACTTGGGCAACCCACCAATCTGCCATTTTGTCGCGGTACGTGTCGTAATGGATAGTCAGAGAAAAAATAAGGCTTGGACAAGGGTTTTTTTCTTTTTTTAAATTTTGTGACCCAGGTGAAGTGGCCACCGTACATAAGATGATTTAGCAACATTTGGCGATATAATGCGTCAAAGCTTTAACAAATAAGCATTGTTCTATCTTTTTGGCTACATACTGGGAATTAGTATAGAACCTAGGGAAAAATAAATAAATTAGTAAGCAACATTTTATATTTTTGGCTACCTACTAAAACTTAATATAGAATCTAGCAATTTTTTAATTTAAATTTCGAAATCTAAACATTAAAAACTCAAAAAGCATTAAATTTTAGCCAAATAAAAAAAAGCACCATTTGGAAAAACTTCACCCCAAAAAAACATTGGGCATGCATCCAATGTTTTTAAAAACATTTGTGATGTAAACCAAGATGGTGATCATCCATAAGATGATTTAACCAAATTTGGTTTTTTTTAAATATGAAAGTAAGAAATTTAAGCATCTTAATTTCTTGTATTAGAAAGGTAAAATACAATAACTTCTTAGTCATTTTTACTCTAAAATTTGATATTTAAAAAACCCAAGTATTTTATCCATTTCAAAGTAGTTTTTACAGCCAATAATAAATTGTATTATATGGAATAGGGTGGTGACTTCCTTCCAAATTCAAGTTGTGTGAATGGAGTTTCACCTGTTGGATTTCTAGGTCACAAAGTAGTGTAACAAAAAATGGAAGGAATTGCAACTTCTACCAACATCAATATTGAACCCCTAACAAATCCATTTTCAACACATAGATAAATAATTAGACTTATATTTTCTATTTTCACATATTAACACCAACTAAAAATTTCAAATATACACTTGTTCAATAGTTTACAAGCATCTTAAAACTTCAAGTGCATAGTGGAACAACACCAAGGGATTCCAGTTCAAAAACAACTAGAAACTTTAACCATAAAACTCAACATAAAATTTTCACATTGTCTCTTTATTAATTAGTAGAACATTACATTAGCATAGAGACATAAAATTGCAAGATCCTTTGGACAACAAAATAAAATTGTTAAAATATGTAATTCGCACACAAATTTACCATCTCCCTTTGACAATAAGTCCCCTTTGATAACTTGCACACTTTCTTAGTCCTATGTGAAGTTAACTCCTTTCAAAACATCGCAAAATTTTATCTTTGGCTTGAATCTCTATATTACTTCAAATGCCACCCAGAATATTGCTCAAACCCTCCCAAAAACTCAAACATTTGCTTTCCTAACAAGAATTTTCCAACAAAAAAAATAAGGCCTTTCAATTTCCACACCAACAAATCAACTACATAGTGATCAACTTTCAACATCAAAAAACATCTCTTCAACGATAACCACAGACTGTCAACTATGTTCTTTTCCTGATATACCTATCCTCCCAAGTTTTATTCTGTTTCCTTCCTCAAGAAGTTTCCATATTTTCAAATTTCCCTTATTTTAGTTGGACAACTTTGAATTTTTTAAAAACCATCAGTTCCAATTCTTCAAATATTTTAAAATCAAAGAACTATTGATTTTGATTCTTTGAAAAGAATCAAAATCAAGGAATCACTAGTTTCAATTAGTTCAATACCCTTGAAAAACTTGTAGTTTCCATGAAAAATTGGCAAAGAAATATTGATTTTCTAGCCAATTCTTTCTTTTTTTCTTTTTTTTAAAAACTACAATTCTATAGCAAAACCAATCCTTTAATTTTTTTGAGAACCGACAAGTAGGTGGCTATGTACTAGGTTTGATAACTGATGGGTATTTGTTCCTCATTCTAACCAAACACTACATGAAGAACCATCAAAAATTGCATTAAACACTATGTAAAACGCTAATGTGCATTGAGCCATCAAACCCACAACCATTTGAAGAAATATTATATCTTGTCGATCAATTCCTACAATTAAAATATGTGCATACGAGAATTTCAATGCAATCCATGACCAGAGAATAAACAAAACAAAAAGTTGAACACCATTTGGTGTCACAATAGGCCATTGAAATCTATCTATTGAATTTATATCTCAACCGATGGTCTTTATTTCTTCATTTGACTAAGTAGTTGATATGGTGAGTCGAATTTTTAAGAAGTCTTGTCCAATGAATCAGTCATTTGTGCCAATTAAAAAGCCTTGTCCAGTGAGGGGATGTTATTTTGTGAGCATGCAAACAAGGGCATGAGCTTGTGAGCAAGTGTAAGAAAAAATATTTCAAATATATTTTATCCATGTCAAATGGATATTCTTTGACAGATTTCATGACATGTCAAAATGTACTCTGAGCAAAAGAATATTCCAAAATATCAGCAGCACAAACTAACACATCATCACTACCACATTGACACCCGACAACAATGTCTATGTTGAATCAAATGTGAGTACATAACCCTACCAAGGTTTGTGCCCCATGTGTTTGAAGCACAAAAAGGTTTTTGGCACATCTCTTAAGACATTGTGTCCCCTAAAACTCCAAAAGATGCATAAATAATAGCTATCAAGTCCTTGGAATTCCAAAGGACACATAGAGAATAACCATGCGGACCTTGCAATTCCAAAAGATGCATATACATTAGCCAATCACTCCTTGGAACTCCAATCAATGGGGCATATATAGTAGCAATTCGATCCCTTGAACTCCAAAGCAAGCATATAAAATATGCATTTAATGATTGCATTCTCATTACATTTCCAATAAATTTTTAAATTACATTTCTCGCTCTCTACTATCTATTTGCATTTTCTATATCTTTCATCAATATCCACTTGCATTTGATATGCCTTTAATATAATATTGCATTCCTATTACCTCAACTAAATATTTTTTATCCTTTGACCCATTATTATTAATTTGCATATTTAATTACATTACTTAGTATCTCCATTTCAATTGATTTTCTTCCAAGCAATGACAACCAAATCACTAACTACTAGTAAACCGCCTCTCACAATTGAATGCATGATTGAAAACACATTGTTGCATTCAATTTTGAACACAATTTTCAAGTAAATAGAATGACCACGACAAACTCCTCAAGATGACAATTGATTTGACCCTTTATGTGGATTGTTAGAAATCAAGAAATGGGGCACTTTACCAAAAGACAAACTGGATAACACAAATGAGTGGACCACCTAGTGGTGGGCAAACGAAAAAACAAAAGAACAAAATCCATTTATTGTCAAAAAAAGGCCAAGGCCAAACCCCCAATTAAGATAACAAGATATAAAAGACTATCATTGGGCAATGTTCAAACACACAATGGAATTTTTGAAACAACGCATAACCCTAAAAAAACCACTCCCATAATATTACTTTATTAGCTTTATAAAAGACTTATCAAACAAATACTAGGTCACCTTAAGCAGATTATTAGCAACAAAAATTGGAAACCCCGAAAAAAGACTATATGCAACTCTAGGTAAACGAACCTAGGTCCCCCAACATGAAATAAACAAAATTCTACAATGACCTATGAATCAACAAATGATTGGACCACCACTAAAACCATGAAAAATGTGGGATAGTCGAAAAAAACGATGTATGAACCCTTGAGGATAAAAGAGACAAGAATATTTTGTGAAGTTGCATAATAGGAAGTCTTGAATAAATTGTATTCAAATCTAGTAGTACATATAATAATCTACATTGTCTAAATTTCAAAAATAGATGTAAACAATGGGAAAAAGATTGAAATAAAATAGATTAAATTATCATTATGGATAAAAATGTATTGTGTTTATCACATTTTTAACAAAACTAGAGGGATATATGTGAGGAGAGAAGTAAAAGGAAATAAAACCCTAAATTGCAACTGCGATTGAGAAGCACAACTTCAAGAATAATGAATAAAAGGTTTTACATACGCATATGCAATTGTTAATAATTGACACTAATAAGAAGAAGAAAAAAAATGTTTAAAGTTCAATATCTAAAAAGAGTAATGCGTTCACACAGCATCCAATCTCAAAGCAATGAATTAACGCCAAGTGGGACATTCTCAAACATTGTGAATTAATTAAGGATGAACACAAAAATATATGTTATGACTATTGAGATAAATAGTAATAAAACACTAGTAATTGACAACCATAAATGTTCACATCCCACACACTAAGAGCCACGTTAAAAATGATTAATGCAAAATGGACATGTACCTCTTCAACATTATATGTAATGAAAAGGAAACATTGTGGGGTGCAAATGAAGGACGAAGCAATTTTTCATTACAAATGTAGTGTTTAAATTGTGATAATGCTTACTAGAATTTGTAGAGAAATGGATTTGTATCTAGTAGTGGATCAAAGATAAATGAAAGTGATTGATGCATAATATAGTGTTAAAGTGGGATATTGAACATCAAAAAATCACATGCAAGAATACAAAGTCTATGGGAGAAGGAGACAAATGTTCAATTCGAATTTCATGAACAACTTATGACAAGCAAATGATGATCATCCATGGCCAACCGAACTGATGAACCGCAACTATAAAACACGTATATTAAACCAGCAAAATATTTGTTGGAAATGAACTATCTAAAACAACATGAATTAATAAAAGCCTCATGAAAAAAGTGGCAAAAAAATGCCAGTGATTTAGAAGATGATTAGTTTGAATTGTTAGCTTTAAAATAAGATGCAAACAAAGATGCACTAGTAGCAGAGAAAGAAGGAAACATAATGGAAGAAGAGCCGAAGACAAAAACACTATCGACATTAGAAAGAGATGGAAAAGACTCAGAAAACACAAAGGAAAAATCTTGTGGGTCATGCAACTGAATCAATGTCGAATCACAACATTGAAAAAAACAAGGTCAACATCGTATGTCTGTGATTGCAAACACTAATACAAATGAGGATCATGATCAAGGAAAGATGTAAATGTCCCATTATTTGTTAAAACTTGATAAGTTGTTGAGTAGAAGGTATATTGTATTGAAGTTGTTTCATAATATTCACTCCTAGTCAGTGGAAATGTTCAACGCAATATTTCAAGGAATATAGTTGTACAAATGCATGTATCAAAAAGTTTTATAGTCCTCCAGAGACTCTAGAAACAAAAAATGAAAGAGGTGATGCAGCCATGGATTTTGGGGACATGAAAGTGGAATAGATGAAACACATTTTCAAACTCACTGAAACACTCATCAAGAGAATCATAATGAAAACACAAAAGTTGAGGATAAGCAAGAAAGGAAAGAAAAATAAAAATAGATAATCACAATTTCCATGCATTGTCAAATTATTTGATGACAAAATCAAAGTGGAAGATTGCAATTTGTTCTCTAAGGATTACAATGAGTATAAAGCCACAAAGAGATTGATTTAAAAGTAGAATTCAACCAAAGGAAGGAAAAATGCAATTAGACGAGAAGATGCAAGGAAAGAATTGTAAATTGTTTTATGTGTGCAACTATTCTCTAAATTAAAATAGTCTAATGATATTTTCACTGAACATTTTTAATATTGGGAATGAGTGGGGTCAAGTACAAAGTCTTGTCCAAACTCCAATCCAAACTCCAATCAAAACTTTATAGTAAAGTTTACGTGAAAGTCCATTCCAAAGTCCAATTCAACACAATCTAGCATAATCGAATCCAATAATGCATTTTTGTCCCCTCTTGGCATGTTGTGCTTTAACTAGCATCAATGATAGGGGAAGAATAAGAAATTTCCTCAAACTTACATTAAAAATTGGTGTAATGGGGTCCAAATATGGGGCTAGTTTGTTATGTGATTTTCCTTGTGGAATCCAATTTCAAAAATTTGTGAACCTTACTATCACCACCGACCACAGGGAAACACTTAACATTTTGTTGATTAATGGTGTAATTAGAAGTGTGCAACAAAAACTTCCAAAATGTTTGTTTTTACATTTTCTTGTTATTGAATACTATAGTTGATTTGATCCTATAATCACACCGACTATAGATACAATAATGTAATGAACTAGGAAGGATTAAAAGGCAAGGAAATAAACTCAAAATAAATACTTTTATATATGTTGTTGAATTCAGACAAAATCATGAATTAATGAATGATCTTGTGAATCTTCATGGATAGGATTACGTGACTAAATATCTTCTTCATGAACACCATATAATTATTTAATAATATACAATTTGAAACATCAAAAACTTATGAATTAAAAGGGAAAAGAATTAGAAGGTAGACATATGTACCTAGTAAGCATGTTATAAGCTTGTAGATGATTAAACACATAATTAGTGCACAAATAGATAATTAATAACTTATCATTTCTAAATTTTTTTCCTTAGAATCACTAATTATTTAATGTGAATTTTTAGATAGTGACTAAACAAAAATTTGGAGGAATTTTTTTTCATTAAAACAAAAAATTCTGAAAAAATGGAAAACAAATTGCCAAAGTTCTTGAAACTATAAAATGTAATAAAAAATTGATGCTTAAAATGTAATTAAAGCATTTAAGTTGAAATTTTTGCTCAAATTTTTATTTAAATGAATATCTTCTTTGAATATTTTGAAATTAAATAATGAAGTATATTTTTATTAGTAATATCCAATGAATTTCAAAAGAAATCCACATGCCCCAAAAGGGCATTGTTTTTCATGTTTCGATTAATGGGTAGCAAAAAATATAAAATTTTATCTTTAATAATTTATCAAATATTTGGTCATAAAACCTGGGTTTTTTTAATATTTTATATTAAATTACATTTAATAAATTGAAAAAAAATTTAAATAAGATTAAATTTTATTACCCAAAATAAAATTTGATAAAAATATGACATTTTAATCATTTTAATACTTTTTATAAAAAATTTTAATTTTTAAAAATAATATTATATGTTTTATAGATAAAATATTTTATTTTAAAATATTTTTATAATTACAAATAAATATAACACAACATTTATACCATTTTTATTAACTTGATATATTTTTGAAAGGTGGGGAAATATTACACACACACACACACACACATATATCATGTTAATTTTAAAATATGTTTATAGACATATTTTATTATTTACAAATCATTTTATGGAAAAAAAAAATCTTCAAGATATCATTGTTGTTCAAATGTATGAAATAATGAAGATTCAAATGCATTTTCAATCAAATTACTTGATATTTTGGTTTTTGTTTTATAGATATGTAAATCTTGGGAAAATCTTTTTAAATGATTTTTTTTTTTCATTTGGACAAAGTATGAAAAAGATAATAATGGTCAAAGTTGGGTACATTTGTATGGGACAAAAGATGATGTGGGATAATGTTATAAATTTATCCCATGTCCTTTGTTAACAAGTTCAACTTTGTAAATTATATAAGTAGGTGAAAAAGTATTAGTCTATACACAATACATGCAGTACATATATTCAAAATGCAAATATTACTTATGTTGGGCCAATAAAAAAGGCTTGTCACCAAAAATTAAATAGGATCTTACTTACCTACCTACCTACTGATTCTATCTACCTACCAAATGGCAATTTATAAATATATTTTAATTTATAAATATACAATATATTCCATGGGATTAATGACTAGGACAAAAATATGACTAGTGGATAAACATGTCCATATGGACTACATAGTCATGTAGTCATGAATGGTATTTATGACTACAAACATAGTCATGGGTGTAGCCATATTTACCATGTTTTGGCGTAGTGTTATATATGTGTTTTTTAGGCTAATTCACACTAATTTGCGATGATGGAGAGTTTGAATCCCCATAAAAATCAAAAACAATTGAACATAAAAGAATTGTGGCAAAATGATATCCAATCATGTAACTTTTCACAAAAAACATTTAAACATAGATACAAAAATAAGATATAGAATGCATTACACTATGTGATGAATGTCAATAAGAAAAAAAGATCCAAGTACATGTTTTTAGAAATTCAGGAGTACAAAACAAAAATTGTAATTGAAATCCCATGTTGATCAAAGTATCTCATCTAGTTAAATAGAACTTATTGAGCTTCAAAAGCAATATTCTTAGAAAAATAATGTTATATATATTGTAAGACATTAGCAAATTAAGGCAATCATTACGAATTAAGACATGAAAATCCTAAACCTACAAGTTAAATGTCTGGGAACTAACATTTTAGTTACACACAACAACAAAGTAAATTTCAATAACAACCACAATGAATTTTGAATTGCAAATATAAAAGTTATAGTATGACAATGTCAATGAAATGTGACGACAAATGTTGTAGAGGATGTGGAACTCAAAATAACACAAAAACAAATTCATGAACAAAGCTACAACATGTGGAGAAAAAAACACCAAAAAAAGAAGAGGAATTATTCAATAGCTTAATCATCAATGAATTTGAACACTCAAGTCCAAGTATGGTTGGGGTACCCAAAAGGACTGTCTTATTTAATATCCAGTGGACCCCCTCACTTGAACATGTTGAAACTTAATAGCACATTCATATTGAATTTTTTTTTCATAAATACATACATTATTAAAATATTAGTTTATGCATAAAACTTCAAATTTGAACAAGTTTAAAGATTCCTAATAAGTCATTTCCAAAACTTTGTTTCATGAAAAAAAAAACTTTCAACATAAGCAATGTCTAAATAAATTATTTTGCTTCAAGATTTCTACCACAAATACCTGAAATACTAATGTATATAACATTTTCAAGTGTGATAAGAAAAATGTGCCTTATTGCAATGTACAAAATTTCAAAAAGTGAAATTTTTGGGAATTTTGGGTCATTGATAGAACATGGCCCACATTGGATAAATTTTACTATTTTTACATTCATAAGTTAGAAAAATATATACTTTAAATGTTCACATAAAATTTGGAGCAAATTTATTTGATTTGACATGAAAAGAAAAAGGGAAATTGAAGATAGGTCATTCAGGTTATGTGAAGAAAAAGGTGAATTTGGAGGTCCTAGGAATGAATCCTATGTTTCAAACAAGGTACCCTAACCATACTTGAACCCACCCGTCTATTATATTGAACAAAAATGGTTGTGGAAGGAAGCAATTATAATGAAAAAAGATGGGAGTGATGTTTTCAACATAAAGAGGCAAAATGAGGCTGTTGGGAAGGCTTGGAAAGAACTCCTTGCAAGCAAAGAAAGGCAAAGTCCCATAGCTCATCATGTGAGTAGAAAATCTGCAATGATGGAACAAGATTGTTAGTCTATTATTGATGCAAGATGTTCAAAAAACTATAAAACGAGTTAAAAAAGACAAACTTATTCATAATCAAGTTCACTCTCTTTAAACTAACTAAGTTGGAGTTTGCGTCCTATAGCTTATGAAAAGAATCATCCCCAACCTTCAACTCCTTGAATAGAGGTTCAAGAAGCTCTTGGTAAATCTATTTGTTAGATTCTAGAACAAGGCCATATCAACCAAGTGCACTTCATGCTCAAATGAAGTTCCCTAAAACAAAAAACACACAATTCAATAACTAGAAACATAAACTCAACACACAAACTTGAGATCAAGGAATAAAACCCAAACATACATATGTGGAGGCTTGAATGGTCACAACGAGACTCCCATGCCACAAGCATCCTTGGATGAAATGTTGCAATATGAAGAGATGAATTTTGTGTGCAACTTTGAAAGGGACACCTAAATTTGACATGTCAACTATTTCCAGAGTCAACACACTATAGAAAAGGTCATCCTTGCCAAGTTACAATACCTTTTCAACATCAACTTAAAGTTGGAATGAGAAGTCCCCATTGTCGCAAACAAGCAAAGTCGCCCAATTGAACACAGTATATAAAGAAAAGGGAAACTATTAATAAAGAATGGTGAAGAGCAAGCACCAAGGTATTGAGGTTAGTTGAGTAAATCACCTTCCTGCCAATAAATTTTGTGTTTGAACATTGCAAGCTATTGGCAATTGTCCAACACCACAAAATTTTGAAGTTGTTGTTCTTTAAAAATGACTTGATGTTCTTGGTAATTCGAGGGGAATCTTCGTGAAACAGAACCATGTAACCATTTCATTCCAAGTAATTGCTCACAAAACCAAACATTGAAAGCATAAAATCATCATCAAACTTGTTCCAACGAGGAACCATTTCTAGGGGGCTGGGTATGTGGGGTACAAGGAGGTTGGACAGTATGTCCCCAAATACCAAAGAAGCCTTCTCCACTAATGAATCCAAAAAACCACAAAAAATCCAATTTTTAATAAATCCAAAATGAACAAGTAATGCATAAAAGAAATTTGAATGGGACTTGAGAATAACCTTAGAAAATAAGTCATGGATTTCATCAAAAGAATTAGGCCAAGAGCTGTTAGCAAGCTTGGTCTTCACAATAGCAAACCATGAAACATTGAATCCCATGATGGGGTGGGATGATGTTGCTATGCATAGGGGGATAATTACTAGAAGTGGAGGTTGCACATGAGTAACAATCATCTACTTGACCTTCTTATGCACAAGCCTCTATTTTTTAGGTCTAGGGGACTTGTCTTGTAAAGTCAAATCTAACAATTCAAATGAACTGGAATAATATCAACATCCATCTCCTAGGTTTGATGGGCATTGTTTCCAAATGCAACAACCACCTTCTTTTTGCATAGATCCATTTAACTTGGGAACACTCCAAATCTGCAAAAGTCGTGGGATCTCCAAAATTGTATTCGTTGGAAAAATAATGTGGTAAAAATATCTACAATTTATAGCACAAGATTAAATGCATTTTGTAATGTACACAAGGGAAGGGAAATCCTAAGCTTCATTCTACTTATTCATACCTATAAACCACCTATTTTATAGCCTCCTCTTCTTCATATTGCTATTCAAATGGCTTGTTCTTTGTGATCATGTCTTTGTGTTTAATCTCATGGAAAAATGCCATCTCCCATACCTCCAATCGCTAATGTTTAATGTATTTGGCAAGCGATTGTACTTCAATTAAGTTTAATGCCACATCAAGTCTTAGATTGTTATATCATAAAGGTGGATGACCTTGCCTTCAAGTTGTGCGTAAGAGTGGAAAGGAAATGAATATCTCTATTGACATAGGAATTAGACATACAAGTTGTGTTGAACACATAAGTATCCATAGAAAATGCCATTCCATATCATTCAAGTGAACTGAGTTTATGTATGGAAACCATGTTTGAAACCTATGGTTGTCGTCCCAGACATGGAATATCTTTTTGACACAAAGATGACAGGTTTGCATCCACCTTCAAGAATTCCTCAAAATCTTCATTATTTTGCTTCCAAGGTGGACTTTAGGACTTTGAAACTTCGGCCATAAACTTAGTCTCTCCTTGTTTGTGGTGATATAAAAAACCCTTTCACCTTCCTTGTAACCCATTTGGAAAGCTTGTTCCATCTTCATCACATCAATCTTGAAAGCTAGGTGAACGATGGGCATTGTAACCATCCAACAAAGTGGGATATTAGTCATGGCCTCGCTCTTCAAATGGATTTTGAATTTGTCTAGCACCTCCATGGTATTGAACTTATTTCTCTTCCCAACAAGCTCTCAAGTTCTTTACAATCCATTATAATCAACTTGATTTTTCACAAAAAATGCATTAAAAGAGAAGTTTCAAAGGATTTGAAGAGAATTGGAAGAAAGATACATGGAAATCCAATAGATTGATTTTTCATTCTCAAAATCTAATGCAAACCATTGCCAATCGACCAAAGATAAAAAATCCACTATGATCCAATACCATATTTTTATAGTCGTTACCGACCATAAATAATGCATCAATAAAACATCTGAAAAATTATAAAAACATATTCAATTGCTATGGTCAACGCCAACCATAGCTAAAGAAAACGTTCAGGAAATTGTGTATATAGACGTTCATAAACTACTTTCACAAGAATTTGGCTATGGATGGTGCCAACCATAGCCAAAGGAACCTTTAAGGAACCATGAAAACAAGAGTTCATAGAAATTGGTTTGGTTAGCAATGACCATAGCCACATAGACATTTCAAACAAGTTTGATGATAATCGTTCACAGTCTACATCCGCAACAATCTGGCTATGGTCAGCCTTGACCATAACAAAGGTAGAAATCCTTGTAAAGAGAAATCTATCACATCCATCAAAAAGTGCAATGAAAAACCCATAGCAATTTGCTAAATTTTTCATAATAAAATACCAACGGTTAATGCCAACTATTGTTGAAATTGGACATTGCCAAAGATATTTTTTCATAGATCGAACCTAAGATTGGACCCAACCATTAGTGACAATACAAATTGTGCTTGGTAACATCAATCCAAAAGCTTGATTTAAAATCCCGAGTGTATAAATCAAAACTATAATCATTATCGACTATAGCCCATATCAATCTGATATATCGCTCTTAAAAAGAAATCAAAGAAATTGTTCTCGTCCGAAGTATCGTTAGCCCCAACCATACAAGAGCTAAAATCTCCATCACAAATGGTCATTATTGACCCTAATTTAAATCGATCCTACAAAATGTTCTATAAGAGCCATTGTAAAGAACTCTAATTATCTTCATAAAATTGATGAGTGTTGAAATTAATTTTTGAAATTAGAGTTACGATCATTGTTGACCATAACTCATATCATAATTTCTTCAAAGTTCAAACCACAGTTGTAGAGCATCCCACAGATCCTTTTAATACATTGAAACCATGTTCTAAAAAAAAGAACATTCTACAAAGAAGAGGTCAGCACAAACCATAATTATTTTCAAAACTAAATCTTACTTGAAAAATCACAAAAAAAAATTGACTCACCTTTTCATTAATGATTGAAGTTGGTACACATTCGTCAAACTTTTCTCTTTTACCATATGTCTACAATTGACAAGAAAGGAGTTTGATGATCATTAAGATGAGCATAGATCTTCAACATTTTGATGACCATCAGGACGGGTCAAGATCTTCGAATGGACATTATAGGCAAGCATAGATCTTCAACATCTCACCAAACCTTCCTCCAACAAACATGGTGAAACACTACAAGAAATGAAATGAACATGTTTTGTGTTTACGCATACATACCTTTCCTACTTTCTTTTGCTAGTTGCTAAAGCCACTAACATCTTCCATATGCTCATTGTTATCTCCTTGTTCAATGACAACGAAAATATTGAAGGCTATGAAATCCATGATGTGTCTCTGTCAACCTCTCACATCAACTTTGTGTCAATTTCTATACTCATGTTTCAACTAAACTCTACTATCTACCTCAAGGAAATTTGTTCTAGAAAAGAAAAATATTATTTCAATCAATACAATACCTCATTCTTCATAATAGTCTCCATCTCCTCATTGTTGAACTTGTCGTCTCCCTCTATGTCCACTAGTAGAAATTTTGTCATTTGTAACCAAGGACAAAATGACTAGTTATCATAAATGATTCTATCAATGACCAGAGTCATATATTATAACTTCATTATCTACGTGGAATAAATATGAATAATAGATTAATCATTTATATGATGGATGGATGAAAACTTACAAAATATACATACTTCATCCATTTTCCATCAACCATATTTCGCTCGTTATGGTTTTCGAATGTGTGTTAGAAAATAAAGCATCAATGTGAATTGCGTAGATGTCATTTTTTCAAGTAACGAAATATATATTTCTAGTTTATGACTAAATTTCAACTACTTCAAATGACATGAAAATATTATCATGATGTCGTGGCATTTTTATAATTAATTAATTAAATAATATATTGCGTCATTGGAAAATGGGTCCCACTTATGTTCTAAACTTTGGAGATTTATAAAATGACTTATATATGACTAAGTAACTATTGATACATGGACAACATAACACCTTGTATAACTATATAATCATTAACCTTAGATGATGTGGTACCTTAGGTTGTCATATAATTATTTTACAATGATTCAAAAATGAATATTAGTAATTAATATGAGTACAAATGGACATAATAAACTACAACATGTAAGGAACTTATTTTGATTAATATTATACATATAAGTGATATATATAAACCTTCATTACATTTTTCTTAAATATATTTGATATATAATCCATTTTAAATATTCAATGTGACTAAATTAAAATTTATACATTGAGATATTTTAATGGTAAAAGTATGATATATTGTAAATATTTTTATATCAATTTAAAAATGAAATAGAAGTGTAAGATGTGGGAAATATATAATTTATTTATACATTAAACTTTTATCATAAACTTAAATGAAAATTTATGTAATATATCTATAAAAATAAATAAATTTATTTGACATTTGTAAAACTGAATAAAATTTAATTTCATAGAATTGGTTAATATTTTAATATTAATTTATAACATTAAATTAAATTATTTAAATTGAATTATACCTCATATTTAATATGACTAATATATATACATATATATAATTGATTTATGATCCATTAATAAATATTTATGTGGATAAATTATATGGATTCATACATGTAAAGTAAAAGTTATTAGTAAAAATATGATATATTATAAGCAAAATTGTAATGTAAATTGTTAAACCAAATGAAGGTTTAAAATATGAAATTTTTATTTTATTTATTCATGTGTTAGCTATAAAGGTTTTTTCATTTACAAATCATGTGTTTGAATTTAATTTTTCCAAAGTACGGTCATTCAAATAATTTTCCTTTGAACTAAATTTACATTTAAAAACAAATTATATAGTTGTATACATTATTGAAGGAAATTTATGAATAAGTTTTCAATTTTTCACTTGGACAAATTATCAATAAGATACAACTTATTATATTTGAAGTTTTGTGTAGTGTTTAAATGAAGTTTGGTCTAAATATAACATTATATTATTTATATAACAAGTAGGGTGGCTTGGTGATAAAGGAGTTGGACTCCATCCTTACAGTCCAAGGAACAAACTTCACAATGACATGTGTTGTGGTCAACATTGGAATATTGACCAAATATTCCATACCTACCTAGATTGCTTAAATTAGGTGGTACTTAGGCGAACTTAAGGAGGTAGATTAGGTGATCTACTTACCCACTTAAAATAGGTTTTTAACCTAATTTACATGGTGACATGTGTCAACAATTGATAGGATGAAAAATAATGAAATTAAAAATAATTGAAATAAAATTACATCCTATTGTTTATATTATATATAATAAATATTATGAATGAAAAAAATAATGTTCCCAAGTTTTTGGGTTTAATTTGTAATAGTAATAAATAATTAAATAATGACTAAACTATCATTAATGATTTCACATGTCCTAAATGACTATTGTCTTAAACAACTCATCCATAATGGTTTTAAGGCTATTAGTCATTTTTGTCCTTTATGATTGGATTACTAGTCATAAACTTAGTCATATATTTGATGATTTCTACTAGTGGTCATTTTAATCTTCTGTGTAACAAGATTGGGAACCTCCTACAACAATCTAGCTTTCTTAAAGGTCTGAGGTCCTGACCTCCTGCTCCTCCTTAATCGCTTTGGTTTCTTCCATGTCCTTCTCATTATGTGATAGCTTGTTTCTTACACCTTCACAATTACCATTGATATGCATCTTTGCTTGTGGCTAGTCCAATTACTTTCACATTTCTTTCTCTTCGTTTCTTTTCCTTCCGCCATTCACTCTCGAATGCATTGCATTATCAACCTTGCAGCTATTTTTGTAATCATACAACATGATGGCAAAACTCTAAATTTTAGGAAATATTACTATCTTATAAACATTACTAACATTTTTTCCTCCTTAGTTCAAATAATTGTTTAGATGTCACATGTGAATGAAATAACTTATTCTATTTATATCCTATGGTCTACAACTTGCTTCACACTTGAATTCAAGGGCAAAAAACCTCGGGGCCATCTTTTAGGATTTTTGGGCTTTTAATTGGCCCTAACTTACTAATGAATGCTAGAACATTGACGTATGCAAATTAATAAATGCTAGGACATTTGCTTCAAGGGTTACATATTGGTTGCCCAAATTTTATGTTATCTTTTTCCAACCTTGGAGCCAATACAAAGCCATAACTTTTGACAATTATTAGCTTTTTGGTTACACATAAAAACTCTTTTCTTTTTAAGTCTCGACTCCTAGTGTAAAACCCTTGGGGATGAATTGAAAAATTGCCCCAATAAAAATGTTGGATTTGTGTTGAACATTGACCCTAGCTCCTAAAGTAAAGTGGGCCTACTTGATGGTGTTTCTAGATGCAATAGTCTTGAGGGCGCCGTGGATGTCATCTATGCCCATTTCCAAGGAACCTCAATTCATGGGCATTCTTGAGGTCTAATTTACAATATATGAGGTTCTGAACAGCCACCCCTATGTTTTAGGGGACATGTCATTTCATCTTTTGACACAAGTGAGGATCCATTTGTATTTCTTGAGTCATGCCAATTTTTCTTGCCCAAACATTCACTCTCTATTTCTTCTTCTCCTCACCTTTGTTTCGCATAGTTTTTTTCCACATCCTTCACATTGCTTTCTATTTACCATAAACTTTTTGCCATACATAAGGCATGCCATATTTGTCCAATTCTAAAAACATTTGAAATTCCAAAAATGACCAAAAGGTTTTTTTTAAAATTTAACGGTAGGGATTTCTTATTTTCTTGTGTTCTACAAATAACTCCCCCTAATTGGCCATTTAAAAAAAAAGGCTTCAACATTTTTCTAATCGATGTTTTGGTTTAATTTCAGATTAGGGTTTGCATATGCTTTGTTGAATGGGATCACATTCTAAGTCTTTAATATCAATTATATTCTATTGAAAGATCCTAAGAAAACCCAATTTTGATTGTTTATGATATATAGTATATATATTTTTTGCCTTACTATAGCCATTCAATGACATATCCAATTTGCATTCCTAGAAATAGGCCCTCACTTTAATCAACAACATCCCTAATACTCTAATTTCATTTATGTCGTTGGGTTCAATGTTTTCCTTCCACATATATTTTCCTTCTCAATTGCCGCCTTATTGCAATGTTAGGATTGTTGTCATTCTCATTTATTGTTCTATTATGGTCATTTTCATTTCTCTTTTTGGCGCTTGTACTATTCTTGTTGATCCATTCCCAAGTAAGTGCTTGGAATTTATGCGACATGAAAATGATTCTATTCGTTTGGCCCACTTGGTTGTATACAATATTGACACCTTGTTATCTATGATTAGAGATAGAATTTCGCACCTATGCTTATTCTTCCTTGCATTTTTGCTATACTATGTTTCCATATTTGTTTTTCTTGCATTGAATTCTCGTGTTGCAATTGTTCTTTTTTCCTTCAAATTTAATTCCTATTGCAATAGAGTGTGTTATAGTCTACTTGTGAAATTGTTGTGAGATATATCTTCTTGATTGGCTTGCAATGTATTGCCGATGGCTACTTTCCATGTTGTAAGAAAACTTATTTTTACCACATTGGTTGGTGATTCTATAGTTGTAAAAGTGATTAAAATGTCCTATGTGCAATGTTTCCATTTTGGAAAGGATCTATGCATACTTTTAAGGATTTTGCTTACATGGAAGACGTCATTGTTTCAAGTCCTATTTATTAGGTTTTAGATGTTAATCTTGTAGGGATGTTTTGGACTATCACTAATGGAAGATATCGGATCGTGGGTAAGAATGTGCTCAATAGTTTTCAAGATATTGTTCTAACACCAAACATAGCTACATCAATGGCCAAGTTGCTATGCAACGCATCATTTTGAAAGAAGAACCCAATGCAATATCTCACAATTCAAAATTTTTTGATCCAATCACGAATTCATCATTGATTGACCTTTGTGATTCCTTTGACAAAGATGGCCTTTCCCTTCTTGATGTTGTCCCTATTTTCATGAATTAGCAAGCTAAAGAAAAGTAGCCTTTGCAAATGGATGTGCCACAAGCAACTTCTTTTTCCAACATTGTTGAATTGTTAAGGCCATGTCTCTGACCCCACATGCTTGTTTTGAAATGAAGTCCCTTGACTATGGGGCCATCACAATTGAATTTGTGAATTTTTTTCTCACAAAATTCAATGGTGCCATATGTTTTGAGCTATGTCTTGTTTGTCGTCCATTCGGATATTCTGGACAATTGCAAATTATGGATAGAAAGTATGATGGTCATGTTGGGTGTAAGTTGTAAACTAGTAACATCAAAAATCCATTTAGATTAGGCTTTAGAACAACGAAGTGCCTTCGACATTTGTGTTGTCAAAATGATTCTTGTCCTCTGTCTCAATGTTCTTTTACATGTAATGAAGTTTGGAGTGGTGATTATTTTTGCAACTTTCAATATTTGGGCAATGTTTTGTGAAAACCCTTATCTATACCATTAGCTATAAATTCTACAATTCTTCGCTCACATGTGTATAAGCTTGCAATTATCGAGTGTATTATGTTGTCCACAAGTTTCCAAATCTTTTAAGAGTTACAATCCACTTGGGCACCCATGCCCATCTAGTTGCAAATGGAAAGTGTAGATAATCTTTCCAAGAGATGAAAAACATGGTTGTAGACGAGGTTTGTTGCATGTCAACTACTATGATTTTGGCTATTGTTTTGTCTACGAATAAAACATTTCTTTCTCATCATTTGTTCAACGAGGATGGGGAAGGTCCATGGAGCTTTTCAAACATGGAAAATTAAATCAAACGTTATTAAAGTTCACTCCTTTGTGCTCCCCTAACATATGCAAATCGATTATTTCATTGAAGCATCATCCTAGTAACTTAGGCTCCACTGATTGTATCCTAAAATTGAAGGCATTATTTAATTATGACTATATTTAGGATAGTTGTTTTCTTGGTCAATAGGTTGGGCAAAAGGTTTATTTGTTCAAGATTTCCTTTAATAGAATTACCTTTAGATTTGATTTGGTCCAACGAATGCAACCGGGTTATGAATTGCAAAATGCATGGATGATGTTCGATCACATAAAGCATGTTCAAGGATGGATGACCATGGCTTATCATATTTATGATTGAGTCTATTGTAAAGTCATGATGATTGCAATCTGTGACATGTAATTTGAGGACATGGAAGCTCAATGCATGCTATGGAGGTAGCTGAATGCAGTTGTTGAAAAAAAAGGGATGGGTACGCCCATGTTCAAGGGGTTCATGGCGGATAGTGTGTAAACAAATTGGAATGTTGTTCAAATTGTTTATGGGATTAGAGATCCTACGAACAAGATGGTTGACAAAGAATAAACGTGTTTTTTATTAGACTCAGTTTTTCAACAAACATATTAGTGAGTTGATTGCACCAAAGGTCCATGATCAACACAAAGCCCTTTATTACAAATACAAAAAAGCCATGTCCTTGGAAGAAGTTGACCTTCGATATGCTACCATTCAATCTTGGTGGTACTTGTCAGAATTGCGAATGAGGGCACCATTCACAAGTTCAACAATTGGCTCAGCTTTTGGCACTTTCATGTGTGACAATGGGGAGGTTTCATGTTGGATGTAAGTTCTTGCAAAATACTATGTTCAATTTTTATTTTCCATCTATCCTCCCTCAATTCTAACTTCATTCCTTTTATGTGTCTATAGAAATTTTCTTTGGAGGAGGAAGCCGACATGCCGATTGTAATTTATCCGAAACTATCCATAACATTTGGCTCCAACAATCTGGCAAGAAGGGTATTTGTCTCTTTGCTGCAACATCCAACGATTATGTGCAAATTTAGGCAGTCATCATTGTATTATGTTTTCTTATAAGGTGGTGCATTTGGGATTGGTCCTGACAAAAATGAATTGTAATTGCATAAGGCCAATCAATATGGGTTCCCAATTCAAGTTTCTAAGCTACAATTGCGAAGTACACTTCAAGTTTTAGTATTTCCACTAGAATATCACACTTGGAAGGTGAGGAAGTGTTTAGATCATCCAAATGCAAGGTAGACTCTCCACCTAGGTCAAAAGTAGACTCACATCAGCATGATCATGTGAACTTTACTCATCCAAAAATGGCTAATGCAATAGCTCCAATCAATTAATTGTCAGTTATGGATGTGGGAGAGTCCAATAGCCTTATGCATGTTGTCACCCATAATGGTGTGGAAGTCTTTAAGTGTGTTTGTGGTGATGGCATTTGGTGAATTGAATGCTACCCTCCAAAGTCTAAAACTCGTTTCTCAACATTGCAAAAAAACATTAAACACTACTATAAAACCAAAATCATTTAAAAATAAACAGATCATGGTATTTTTGTTTCATGTTATGTTGGTTATTGGTCTACAACCAAAGGTGCATCAATTGAACTAAATAAGTTTTGGTTTTGTCATGATGACCTTCATGTAGGACATGTAGAAAATATGCAATTAATAGGCCAAACTTGTTTTCATTATGGCCTATGCAAGCAAGGTTAGATCTCATTCATATTGAAATGGTGGCATTGGAGGAGGTTGGTTTCTTGTTCTTAAAGAAATCAAGATGTCCCTTTGTCAATCAAATTGGGGATGACCAATTTGCACCCATAAACCAACATTTGGCATGTGCCCCTCATAATCTCTTTAACAATGGTACTTCTACCCATGTCTATAAACCATCATATCCAGATGTTTAGCCCAAATAAAGGAATTATCATCCCGACACATTCAAACTATCCATTTTGCAAGAAAACAAGTGGGAGGTGGGATGAGCTTTTGAAACCACACTATTAACTCCCTTAACCATTCATTTTCCAAGATATGGACTGATTTATTTCCTCCTCTTAAGATTGTTAAAAAATCATAAGTAATATGAGGTAATGATTATTAATTACCCCGCTTGTAGTTGCGTGGGTTTTTCTTCCATTATGTCTACATCCTTTGACAAGCAAGGGCCATGCGTGTAATGTAAGCACTTGTATTACATTTTACAATATCATGCCATGTATTTAGGGATTAGAAACCACTCATCCATTATCCATCTTGGAGTTGGAATGAAGTTCATAGATTATTAGATCATGCCAAAATCTTGGAGTTGAATTAGGTTGTAATGTCATTAGACAATTGTTAAATAAGACTATTATGGGTTCTATTGTTTTTAAAAGCATTTTGCTATAAAAATAAATATATTCTTCAACATGATGTGTGTAATGCACTATTCATTGTTTTAAAATGCATTTTGCTATAAAAATAAATATATTCTTCAACATGATGTGTGTAATGCACTATTCATTGTTTTAAAATGCATTTTGCTATAAAAATAAATATATTCTTCAACATGATGTGTGTCATGCACTATTCATTGTTTTTAAATGCATTTTGCTATAAAAATAAATATATTCTTCAACATGATGTGTGTCATGCACTATTCATTGTTTTTAAATGCATTTTGCTATAAAAATAAATATATTCTTCAACATGATGTGTGTAATGCATTATTCATTGTTTTTTCAAGCATTTTCCCATTCCATCATTATGTGGACTTCCTACCCTTGACTTGTTATGTGACTTAACTTAATTTACACAAGTTATTGTTTCACCTTCTTACATTGTAAAATAATTTCTTAGAGTTTCACTTTTGACACCCTTTTTCACAATTGAAGTTTGACATGAAAATTATTTGAATCCAATAATTTCCATTTGCCATAACTATTTTGGAATTAGTTTCATCCATACATTTCAACTAGTTGGAATTTTCATCCAAATAATTCGTCTATTTCCATTAATCATCCATACAATTCATTGATGTTCAACTTTCACCCAAATATTTATTTCATTTTGTAAATTTCATCCATATTCATTTGGTTTCCATCCAGCATAACTATTTTGGAATTAATTTCATCCATACATTTCAACTAACAAGAATTTTCATCCAAACAATTTGTACCCTTGTATTTATCATCCAAAAAATTCATTGTTATTCAACTTTCATCCAAAAAAATTCATCCATTTTGTGACTTTCATCAATGTACACGTGGTAAAATATTTTTCACGTCACTCCTACATGGCATGGGGATATTCTAAAAATATTATGTCCCCATCATCAAAATATTCCAAGTATATTCATTCATGTTCACAAGCTTATGCTCACATGCTCATGCTTGCTTCATAGTGTCATTGGTCTAGTGACAATATGTGTTGTGTAAATTTTTTTGTGTGAACAAGGTGTTTACCAAAAAGGTCACATCAAGATTTTTGGAAATGTTTATTTGCCATCATGGAAGAGGAAGGATGTGAATGTCCACTTCATGAAGCAAGAAAGATAGTGCATTATGTTTTTGGCTTTGTGCTTATATTAACTATGTGTTCCTCAATTTGTGTGTAATTTTTTTATAGGTGATTTGAAGATTGGTGTTGAAAATGTTTGTATGGGTGAGAATGGTGAATATCAATGGGCAAAAAACTTGAGATTTTCATTAATCTATCTTGGATTTAGGTGGACTTGTGTAAACTAGAAGGTTTAGGCTAGGTTTTTGTTTATCCTTGGTATTCATATGGGCAATGAGATGGAGATATCAAGAAGAGGCAATTTGGGAATCACATTATGCTACACTTTGCATATTGCTAGAGGGTTACAAGCTCATAAGGATTCTAGAACACTACAAGTTATAATCCAAAGGTAGATCCCAAAACTCATCCAATGTTATAAACTTTCAGTAAAAATCTTCTTATGTTATGGTAAATGGATGATTATTTATCATCTTATGTGGGTTTTTTGTTCATAAGTAAATAATATGTTTGAGTAGGATTGTAATCATGCCATTGTTAAAGCTATGAGAATTGAATTATGAATTTTTTTTTTCGTTGTTCATGAGGATTAGGGTTTTAGTACCCTTTTTTTTAGTTAAAACTAATTCTAATATAAATCAAATAAGTAATTAAATAACATTAAAAATATATAACTTGAATGTTAGAGTTTTCTAAATAAACATGGGACCAAAACCTTGTGTTTGCTTAATTCTCAAGCTATAATGTCAAATCTGACATGAAAATTTTACATTGTGTGAGGTGCAAAAATCAAATTTCCATCACAATTCATCATAAAACTAATTTCATATCAAATTGTTGCCCATCACAAACCCATGTGCTTGTATGTGTGAAATTCATCGTCCCATGAAACTTTTCGTGTTTTTTTTTTCACTTATGTGATTTCAAACTTTGTGAATGCTCATGAGTGTTTGTGAATGTTTCTGAGTGTTTGCTCCAACTTCATAAGTGTTCATGAGTTTTGTGAGCACTTATGAATCAAGCAGTGAACACATTATGAAGTTTGTTGCAAGGTTGGTGAGCTTTGTGAACAAATTTTGTGTGCTTGGAGTGGAGCTGTGTGTAGTAAAGTTGCTTGTGATGTTGGCATCTCATGTGTCAATTGTAGCACTACCCAATCTCTTTTATGCACCATTGCCATGTAGCTTTCAAGGGTAGTTGTGGTCAACAACTATTTGATCATCACTACCTGCAAGTCTGATCATTGTTATTTGCAAGTCTATAGCATGTGTTGGTAGTCTCTTGTAACTTCCAATTGGTTCGAATTTTGCTGAGGGTTAAGATATATACTATTCTTTTGCAACCACTGTAGATCAGTCAAAAAAGAGAGCTTCCAAATGAGCCATGTTTTTGAGAAAAAGCTTGATCCAAGTGGACAGCCCACAGGTTGAAACAAATGTTGTTGAAATGGAGTTCATGTTGGGTTTTCAATTTTTGGCTCCTTATTGTAAGATTTTGCAAACACCAACCAGGAAAAGATGAGACATAAAATAGGAGATGAAAGTGAAACCCAACAAAGCACCAGCTTCCTGAAAACTCTATTAGGTTTGGCAGGCTTATTTTTAACATAGGTTTGAAGATTGTCATACCCAACAGTAATGTGACAAAGTGTTAAAATTCATCTGATTCACGAATTGTCTGAACTGACCTGCTTTGGTTCGTGAACACTGAAAATGAATCCCAATGCCGATCTTGCATTTTCTTTCTTTTTTTGTACAAATGAAAAAAAAATCATCTAAGAGAAAATCACAAAAGCGCCCACCTTGCATTTTATGTGCCTAGACAGAGATATAACAAATAAAATGGCTTTGCCATTGGGTTGGACAACATAAATGCAAAGCCCCTCATGACAAATACGTAATTCATTTTGCAACAAATATAAAATACTCAATGATGAACACAAGGTTATGTACATGGGAAGGCCTTGCTCCCCATGTCCTCCTCTAAATTTGAGGGTTGTGGCCTTGAGGGTGGTAGCCTAAGATGTAGGCATACCATCAAAGAATCTGCAGTACGAAAAGATTTTTTATTTGAATGGCAAAAGGTTTGCAAGCAAATGGCAGAAGATCCCTTCAATTGGTGAAACCATCTTTATCCTTTCAAATACAAAGAATCACTGAAAAGGAGCCTATAGCAATGCATTACAAATATCTCATTAAAAAGCCATTGTGACATCTGGAAACAATTTTTTTTTTAAATTCTGGCAATTCCCACTGGTGAAACTTAAGAGATAAGGCAGTTCTAACAAAGAGTGTCCAAGTGGTGTGTATTGTATATTGTACACCTAGACATCTCCCCAAACCATGCTTCAAAACTTCTGTTGAAGAACCATCCAGCATATTGTACCTCTCAATGGCACAGTGCTTGTTTAAATCCACTAGAATACCCTCCAAGCCCGGAATCTGAAATTCATGCAGCACATGACAAACAACAAAAGTCATCAATCACGATCCTGTTGCTTGATGCAATGGCTCCGTGTCAGTTGTTCATTTTTGTTTTGTAAAAAAAACAAATGTCATGAATCACAGAACATTAGATTTTGCAGGTGTACTCAAACAGTGTGCCAAAAACATGTAGAGTCTAGACACGTTTATCCAAAGACCAAGCCATTAAAACATTTGTCACGGACACGTGCATTTCATTTCAGCTAACAACAGTTACAAATCAGACTTCCTCCCCAAAACTAACCCCTCACCATTGGATCTTTCTTTCATGGCGATTTTTTGCCACGTGGCGAAAAAAGATTTTGGAATTTTTTTGGAATTTTTTTTAATTAGTTTAAATTCGACTAATTTTTGCTAAAACTGAGAAAAAAAATCGCCAATTTTTTAAACCACAAAATTATTATTTTTAATAATAAAACCCTGCAAGTCACCAATTCCTCTTGTAAATTCATGTAGTGAATTTCATATTAATTAGCTGTCATTATATTATCTTTGTGGTGATGGGTCTCTTTGATTGGGCCCATTACCCAAAAAGCATTTTCACTGTGGACGTCCCAGTTAGAGATAATTCTAGAAGGAGGGATTGGGGTTTTGGATGGAAGTCCGGAATGAGGGATTAGGGTTTCCGATGGAAGTCTGGAATTACAAACCCATTCTCAGGCTGTGTTGTGAGAGGAGGCATTAGGGTTTCGGATGGAGGAATCCGAGGACAATCCGCAGTGGTGAGGCAATCAACAAGGCAGCATGACGCGAGAAAATTTCTGTGCTCTATAATCTCGCAAGGCATTACTGAAGGCCGGAACCAGTGATAGAAAGGATGTCGAATCGGATCCGGTGTATGGTCCTCAGCTGAATCTGGTTTAGGGTTTTAGGGCCTTTATACCTTTTCCTCCCCTCCTTGGTACACACATCATTGTCTTTCTTTCTTCTTTAGATCGCACAATAGGTACACATAGAACATGGAGTATTTGTATATGCAAAATTGGATCGGTATTGAAGTCGTAAGTAGGCAGCAAAATGCATATGGTGGTCGAACTGCTTTGCTCTTGTTGTTGCTCAAACTTTCGGACAAGTTTACGCTTCTGAAGACTGATTGTTATGTAATAAACACGGGGGTGCTTCGTTTACGAAAAGCAAAATGGCAATCCAGGATTTGGTTGAATCCATGAAGATGGCTCAGACCAGTGTTGAGTAGTGCCGCTTCAGAGTGATGTCAAGCCCTGCTCCTCTCCTCTCACAAAATGCAGAAATTGGCTTTCTGCTGCAATGTCTGACCCTATTTCGAAGGACTATTTCCCATGTAAAAGAGCAATCTATTATTTTGATAGAGAGATTTTCACTATGTGTCTACAGAACAAGGATGTTTGTCAATCTTCACCCTATAGACTTGTTTCAGTGCGGGAGCTATTTTTGCATTAATTGACAATTTTCATGATGTTTTCAGGAGAGCAGTTCAAGATTACTTACTTCCTGGTCTGAATGTGCATTCATCTCCATGTATCCAACTGGAGAACTGCACAGCATCAGGGAAAGAACTAGTGGATGCAGCATTAGCTAAAAAAGGTGCATGTCTGGGTTTAGGTCCTTACAAATTCAATTGCCATGATGCAAATCTGAAATTCTTGAATTTGTGGGAGAAAAAGCATTGCTTACTTCCTCTTCTCAGTCACATGCCGGCAGCCCTTTGTAACACTTTTGACACACAGGCTGTCTTGACATGTCACTCAGTGATCTCTGCAGTAATCAGATGAAACTTTTGCAATATCCCACATAACATTGATTGAAAATGAGTTTTACATTAGCATACATGGAGATTGGATATGCCTCAGCATGAACGAACTGTGTTTTGTTCAAAAAACTGACTTGCTTAACTGCATGTGCAAAAACGTTTTGCTGCTGTTATGAGATGGATTTGAGTATTGTTATGGACCTTCAACTTTGAACCCTTTTTTTTCTATCAAGGTCAGATGGCATGACTCAATGACTTTTGCTGAAAGAAAGAAAATTGACCTCTTGCCTGAGCACCATTTCTTCTACAACTTTGCCCTTCTCATGGTTTTCCTCTTGACATTTCTCAATTTCGTGTCGTCCCTCAGCATCCCCATTCTCATTCAAAGGTTTTCTGTCCTTCAATCAGGGACAATGTTTTGAGATAGATGCAAAAAGAGGAGTTATTTTAATCTAATGTTGATCAACCAGCCCTTTCAATGTTCTGATGGAGGGCAATTGTAAGAGAAGAACAGACAATTGCCTCCTGAAGCATTCCATACTGACTTGGTTTTGGGATGTTATCAATTGATGTAACAACCCAGTCAAAACAAAGAGAAAAGGGATGAAGCAGTGGGTAATTGTTGGTGGGGCACCCATCACTGGTATTTGGTTTATGTACTTAGCCTTCCTCCTCATGAAGCTTGACTATTTATTCCTTACAAAGAGTCCACTAAAGGGTTTATCTTTAGTAGTAACTTCAGAGCAAGATTTGACTCCCAAACATGCTCTATGAAATATTGGTTAACACACCTGGTGATCTAATTTGATGCCCCTAGAATCATATCTAGTCAGGGTTAGGGAGTTCAAGTTTTTTCCTTTAACGGACTGGAGAGACTGAATCTAAAATACAGTTGGCATGGGTCAGGGTTGCAAGGGAGTGTGCTGTTCTTCTATTTTACTGGATCCCCTAAACTTGTGCCTCTGTTGAAGATTGTTGATTTTAGTGTTGAGGACACTTCTCAACTCAAACTGGGGTTGGACTCTATTGAAGATTGTTGATTTTAGTGTTGAGGACACTTCTCTCAACTCAAACTGGGGTTGGACTCTGTGCCTATGTGTTGTCTTTTGACATTTTTTCACATATTTTGCAAGTTGATGAGCCATGGTTCATTGACTCCCATTATCATTTTAAGGTTTCCATATGGAACTGACGATACATGTTTATTTTCCTTTAATGCTCGTGTTTAAACTTTAAACCTGAATGAACATGGGTTGACTAGAAGTAGCATTTCAGTCAATGGAACCTTGACACTAAACAAACTTGACAGAAAACTTGAAATAGTCAAGAAGAAGCAGCATGAAGGCAGCTATTTGACACTCTTGTATTTTAAGCAACTCTTTTTTTTCACTTTCTCATCAAACCATATAAACCATGGAATCTGGATGGGTTAAGGATAGAAACTGTTTTCCATTGCATGATTCTCTATTCTGGCATGAACAATTTAATTTTTGCTATCAGGGAAGGGAAGTCCTCACAAGCACTCTGCAGACAGAGTTCTCAGGAAATTAACTTTATCTTACAAAGGGACATTGGGTTTTGATAAAATAGAATTCTTCAAGTCCCTATGCCAAAAAAAATTGGTCTGGGTGGTAGCTTCAAATAGAGAGCTGGTTGGGTTGTGCTGAGTTTGAGAGTGTCGTGGTCCACCATACAGTCCAAGCCCTTTAGTTAAGCTTGTTCTGGCTAAAATCTAACCTCTCTTACATTCTGCTGAGCTTCAGGGTGCTGTGGTCCACCATACAAAAGAGGCTCTTTTAGTTAAGCTTGTTCCGGCCAAAATCTACCTCTCTGTCTGACATACAATGCCTTATTTTGCACATTCGTTGATTATCCCAAAGCCTGCTGGGACCAGTTAGAATCCTAAATGGGGAACATTGAACATTCTTCAGAGTTTCAGACAAACCATGCAATTCTCCAGTTTTCCTTGTAACAGAGAGGGAGCTTTTAGACAAGCAATTGGTAGATGATATTACTCTGATTGTAGTTGGAAGAAATTTGTCAGTCATTGCTAGGAACAAAACCAAGTCAATGTTGAAGTACCTTTCTTCCTCCTTCCCCAGGCTGACCTCTTCTCCCTATACTGAAGTCTGGAGTGATGTCCTGGCCACATACAAAATAAGTCTCTAGCTAATAGAAGTTTGGATTATCACAGACCCAGTACTGGTTGAGAAATTATGTACAATATTGCTATGAATTTCTCTAGATTCAAAGCTTAAAGTGAAATTTTAACATGCTCTTGACCCAACAGAGACATTTTTGTGACCATTGAAGTCACAAATACACACACACAATGCCCATTTTATGGAATACCATTTTGCCCAGGTATTTTGGAAGTTCAGTTTGCCTGCTTCCCAAGTCCACTTTGCCAAATCACAAATTTCACATTGCTATTTGGCTAATTTGCCAAGTTCACTTTACCAGTTTGCCAAGTCCAGTTTGCCAAATTGCAAAGTCCATATTGCAAAGCCTGCATTCCCAAGTTGGCAACTGCACATCAGCAAGGCCAGTTGCCAGGTCCACTTCACGCTGTGGACTGCCTAAATGAGGTTCAACCTGCCCATAAATTAAAAAAAAATTGGGCTGTCCAATGCCAAAATAATTCTTCTGGTTTGCCCAAAACTCAGACTGCCCCTCATTTTTTCTTTTTTCACAGGCTGCCTAGGCTCACCCCCTCATTTCCTTCTCTCTTTCCTCTCTCTCTCTCCTTTCCTGACTGGATGGCTCTTTCAAACTTAAGACTAGGCTCCTTGCAGACTTGGCAATGTGGAGTTAACAATTGGGCAATGTCCACTTGACAAACTGATAATGTCAACATGGCAAAATAGCAATGCAGACCTTGCAATTTGGCAAAGTGGACTTGGGAAATAGGTAAAGTGAATTTGGCAAAATATCCAAGCAACCAGCATTCCATACTACATATTATTTTACACTTGCAAGTTGGAATTTGCAGCTGTCTGTCATGTTACTGTGTTATTGAATTGAGAAAATATAAAAATTGTTGGAAATACAACACGAGAGTCAAGAGTTTTGGCAAACGTGCTTTCGTCAGAAAGCAGTCACTGACTCAACCTCAGCATTGTGTACCTGTGAGCTCGTTGCTAGTCTGCAGTGATGGTAATCAACTTCCATTTTAACCTTAGCTCTTATTGATCTCAATTAAGATCCTAAAAAAGAGCATCATGAGTAAGCAAGTTGCATGTGCTGTTATATAATTCGTTCATATTGCAAGATCTTGCCAGGATCAGTGACAAAGGGTGCAATCAAGTGTGATGGGAGCATGTGGCCATTTTGTACTGTTGCACCCCAATGCACAAATTGCTTGCTTCACAATTTCCAAGTGGACAATATACTCAGAAATCTAATCTTTGTTGGGATTTTCAAAATATGAAGGTACTGGCGGAGTTGAGCCCATATCTAGACTACAATTCACTTCGTAGTCTCTCTGTTTGATGTGCACTGTGACTCTATGGGGTGAAAATATTGGGGTATCCAATTATTTTTTCAATCATCAAATTAGGCATTTGATTAAAGGTTTTGGTCTTCTATTTACTTGATCACCTGGCTAATCTGACTTAGGAAGACAGTCTGATCCCATTGCTAATCAGGCATTTTCACTTGGCAACCTCAACTCTGTACTCTTGACTTATAACATTAACATAATTTTAACATTAAAACATGAAAAATTAAACATTGATTATAATTGCTTTGGTTCTTATTAATGTGATTGCACTTTAAAACTTCATATAAGACTTTTTGAACTTTGAAGTTTCTTAATTCAAACTCATGATGATCGTTTGTTGTTTTGTTAATCCTTTTGATTCAATTGTCAATGGTAAAACAATGAATTGCACACGTAGTTATAAATCTAAGTATTGAGCAATGAGGACCTCAACTTTCTACCCCGTAATTCCTATTTTGTTGCATTGTACAAGTCTACAACTACTATGGCCCTTACAAATCCCAAAGAACTTTAAGTTCAAGCCTATCTTTCTTGTCTTTTGCCACCTCAAGATGAGGTTAGTTCATCATCTTCCTCACCACATGCTCCTAATTCATGTGATGAATTATCACCCTTTGTCTTGTCTAATGCAACATGTCATGAAGATCAATCGAAGAATGCTCTTGAAAAAATATATGAAAATTATGAGGAACTTGAAATTTTCAAACTCCTTGAACCACTCACTTGCCATGGGTGGAATTTGTGGTGGATGACAAGGGTGTAAGCACCAAGTGAAATGTAAGGTTTGCACCAACATTGTTAGGTTATAGATATTTGGCAAGTTCATATCCATGTTTTAGGTCAAGTTCTTGGGTACACATATCATAGGTCCATAAATTTTTTAGGACCAAATTTGGAACCAAACCTTGAAACTACCCTTCCTTCGAAATAGGAACCCAAACCTAAACTAAATTGTCAAGCCTTTTTAAATAAGTCTAGTTCTCTAGGTGACAAATATAATTTTAAATTTGATAATGAATGTTAGGCCCTATATTTAAAGCAAATTGTTGCATTAAATTCATTGTACATAGTCAATATTATATAATCTTTTATATTGGACATTGTGTATGTAAATAAACTAATATTACACAAAAAAAATTATCTTAAGTTGTGTACATTGTACATGGAACTAGACCTTATCTTTCACCAAATCAAGCTCCATATTTTTTGTGAAAATGTCAAAACTAAATGTTTATAGATCTTTTGAATTATTCTCATAATCATATCAAAGTTTCTTTCAAAAATATCAAAAAGGAAACAACCAATTTACACATTTGTGTAAAGGAAATATAATCTTCTAGCTCCAAAGTTAGATAGCTTCTTAAATCATGTTGGCCACCATAAATGCAAGATTTCCATACCAAGTGTAGATGTTAATAACAAGTCTATATCAATTAGAACTCAATGCATGTGAAGAATAGGCATGTGTACATTGCAAATGTCTACCCTTCTGCCATGGACATATTCCAAGTTGATGTCCCTATTAAACAAAAATCAAATTATATGTAGTTTGATTTTATATTTCATTTACTTGCCCATGGACATCCCATGATTAATTATAAAAGCTTAAGACTTTTGGTTCAACTACTAAAGGTCAAAAATGTTTCCAAAAAACATTTAATTTTATTCAACTGGGCAAGGCATGGCAAGGTCATGCATGAGGTGTTGTTGGAGTCTACCAAAGATGCATTCGCATTTGCAAACTTCATTAGAAATAGTGCAAATGAAGTTACCACAATTGACAACACCCAATGGCCATCAATATATCCATTTGATTTGTGATTCAAAGATGAAAAATGAATCCCATCCTCCTTTGTGTTGAAATTGTTGGTGATCTACCACATACAATAACATTCCTCTTCGATAGTTAAATGTTTGGTTGACTTTGGTGGTCTAAGGTTGGAGGAATTGGGAAGGAAGTTGGTGATCATGGGGTGTGATGGTAGTAGCATGTTTCGAGGCCATTGAACAAGTGTCACAATGCAATTCAAATAAAGGTTGCCTTGTTTATGAATGGAGTTCATTGTTTTGTTCACAAGCCCAACCTTGCCATGATTCTTTTGGCTTTAGATCTAATGCATTGATTTGATGTCATCTTACAAAACTTGTATAGTTTCTTTGCTCAAAACTCAAAGAAGTTCCAAGAATTGCAAAATTTTATAATTTTGTTCAATACCAAAGGCAATTTGAATTGTTCTAGATCATGAAGATTCAACAAATCTCCATGTATGATCTTTGGGTATATGTAAAATACCACCCTTTCATTGGTTGAAAGCATGGTGAAATAAATAATCTCTATCCTTGTCACAAAAATTGACAAGTAACCATTAAAAAACTTAATGATTAATATGAAGATAATTTTTCATTTTACTATTATAATGTAGGAAAACCACATCTTTAAGCATATTTAATTAGATTTTTTTATTGCATCTACTTGCCCAAGATTTTCAATATTACACAATGGGTTGTAAGTAGCTAAAATATTGATTTTTCAAGTTAATAGAGGCTTAAAGATATTTATGTATTGTCAAGTTGTGGATATTTATATAGTCATAACATATCAACCTCTAAAGTAAAAGTAGATTTGAACACCATATCAACGTAATGCTTTAAAAAAGGCGTGATTCAAATCATCTATTTTTAAATATTATATTAAAGTTCTTCTAATTTTGTATTCAACCCTCTATAAATTCAATGGAAGAGCTAGTGGTTTCATATTTTTACTTATGAAGGTTTTTAATCTATTGTGTTTATGTCAAAATTTGTTTCATTTTAAAACCGAATTTTGGGCAAAGTACTTTTCGTGTACTTGACCATCCCTACACCCCATTGTGAAGGCGCATGCTAAAAGTGCAAGAAGTGATGTTGCCTTGAAACAATTGAATTCCTTAAATGTGATGTGGGTTCATTATATGGTTCCCGTGTATCCTTTCTTTGTTTGGCTACATCTATACTTTAATTAAAATTGCACAACCTACAAAGATGTTTTTGTGTGCAAATTTGTGGACTTTGTCAAGTTGGTCTACTAATCACAAATTTAATAATGAAAATCATTTGACAAATTAATAATGAAAATTGTTCAAAATTTGTTCATTCATAGGTTTGTACATTTTACATATGAATATCATGTGTTGAAAACGTGTTTGACATGTGGATAAATGTGTTGATGAATGAAATACAAACCTATGGATGTCTGAATGTCACACAAATTTTTCATCTTCCTACAAATTTGTGTCAAATGTGTTTTCAATGTTAAATATTAGTGTGTGAAATGTATGAATTATGAATGAACAAAATTTTCATGATTTCCATTATTAAATCGTGAAATGCTAAATTTGTGATGTTATCAATAACTTTCCATGTATTATTATGATATTTGCATAAAGTTTAAAAATTCAACACTTGATCATTTCAATGTTATCAAAACCCCAACCAATGACACCCTTGCCATGGACTAATCATGTTACACCAAAATAGGGTTTTTATAACTACATAAACAATTACATTTGACACATATGATTACATGACTATCTAGGTATACCATACACATTTTTTGATCATTAGGTGTTTCCATGGTCATAGTCACCAATATGTTAGCAATTACTATACCTCCCATGTTGAGGTTTGATGTTAAATAATTATCAAAAGGAAAAGTCAAAAAAAAATTCAGAATTTTTTATGTTGAAAAACCAAGGGATTAAACCTTTAACTGTGTGGGAACCAAAAATCGCCCCTACCATTGTTTTATCATTGTACGTTGTGAAAAACATGTGCACCTCTTGGATTCAATATTTGACTATGAAAATTTTATAAAATTAAAAATGGGGCTATTAAACCATTTATGTCCAAAAACATAATTATTGTGATAGAAACTACCAAATGTTAATCATGGGTACAATATGTTTTCCATGATGATAATCATTGCACTCATGCAAGACATATCCAACAATGCATATTGATTATCCACATGTGTTGTTGGATTGGTTTATTAAATGTAAAATAGAATTTTTTTTGCCCCATGAGGTGTAGTTGTATGGAAAGCTATATTCCAACCTAGCTAATTATTGTTTAGTCTAGCTAACTAGCATAACTACCTATACCTATATATTGCCTACCTATTTTTAAAGCTAAGCAATAATTATTATAGATATTGTGGTTTATTATAAAAGTAGGTGAAGTTGATTTTCCTTACATACCTACCCACTAATTTAAGGAAAACTATTGTAGTGGCTATAAAATGCAAGGAAAAGGGAGTAGGAAAAAATTTGAATCTAACCTTGTGGTAGTCACCACTTATTTTGATGATGCATGGCTACTTAAGGGAAGAAAGGATTTTGGGAGTAGGAAGAACTAATGTGAATGTGTGAGTTTGTATGTGTTTGTGTGAAGAAGAATTAAGCAAAGTTGTTAAATATTGTAACAAGGTGCCTCGAATGGGAGTGATGGATTTTAGTAGTTGAAGCTACTTGTATTTGGAAATTGGGTTTTAAGTAATGAACTTGGGTTTTGTCAAGAAAAATGTCTAGCTCCCCTACTTGAGTTGTTTGTACCATGTCTATTGTTGTTATCTTTACTATTATAATAGTTCAAAACTTCTTTACTTTTTGGTTATTTCAAAAAAACATTGTATATATTTTTGGTGTTATCGTAACCATTGTAGTTTTTTTATTCTTTCATTTTCTTTTTGATCTTGCAATGAGCACATGCTTGGATCTATGCACAAAATACAACTAGTGTTTTTTTATTTTGTAGAATTTTTTATATGAATAACATTGCCAAGTGGTAAGGCAAAGTTTGATATTGTGAAAATGTGTAATTGAAACAACTTGAAAGCATGCTCTTGTATGTTTGCACACCCACAAACATGGGTGGCAAATAGAATAAGGATTGTACCACAATTTTGATGTGGTTAGTGATTTGTATGTGAACTTTAAATTATGTGGCAATTTTTTGGTGCAATGCAAATGATTTATGGAAATAAAATTGGCATGGTATTTTAACTTTTTTGTGTTGTGCTTAGTTATTGTGGATATTACAAATGTTCCATTTGTTTAATTGGATTGATTCATGGTGGATTGGATGCAAGAATTAACACTACAAGGTTCTCTAAATTAGTGTTTTGCATGTGATGTTTTGGTTGAACTTTGTAAGCACTTCAATATTCAACAACTTGCAAACCATTGAAGCCCTACATAGATTTAATTTCAACAAAGGTTTTCATTGTTTTACATGTGCTAGCCTTTTATTAAGGTCTTAGTAAGTGGTAACCCCATTACTATGTTAACAAATAGGAGATCTACTCAAGTGCAAACATAAATCTTTATTGAAAGGAAACTACAACATAATGCTCACAACACAAAACACAACATCAAGAATTCTCCAAGGTTCTTGTCACATGAAAATACACAAACTTGTGTAATGAAGAAAAGATAAGCAAACCATCAACACCAAGGTATTTAAGTACAAGACCAAACCACAAATAACCAAACTAAAATAAGTAACAAAAGTAATTCAACCTTGAGAAAGTAACCTAGTTACTTTCTTACTCTAGTAACTAATGAAACCTAACTAGTTGAGCTTTAATTCTCAACACTCCCCCTCAAGCTCAAATCCACTTCTAGTACACTAAGCATTTTTCTAAATTTCCTTAACTTGTCTATACCTAAAGCCTTTGTGAAAATGTCAGCAACTTGATCTTTGGTACTGACATGAATAAGGTCAATTTCTTTTGTTGAAATTTTTTTTTTAATGAAGTGGTAGTGCACCTCAATGTGTTTTGTCCTAGCATGATAGACCGGGTTGTTAGCAAGTAGTATGTTACTAATGTTATCACAATAGATGACAACAAGAGCATCCACTGACTGTCCCAAATCTGAAAATAATTTTTGTAACCAAACTACTTCACATGCAGCAATTGCTGCACCTCTGTATTCTACTTCCGTGCTTGATAGTGCAAATGTTGGTTGTTTCTTACTGCTCCAACTAACAGCACCACTTCTAAAAAAAAACATGAAACCACTGGTTGATCTTCTATTTGAAACATTTCCAGCCCAATCAACATCTGTGTATCCATGTACTTGTAATTAGCTCTTGGCTTCATAAAAAATTCCACACTACAAGGTATGTTTTATGTACCTCAGTATGCGCCTCACTACATCCAAATGTGGCTTTCGTGGTGTTTGCATGAATTGACTCACCACTCCAACTGCATAACTCAAATCTGGCCTTGTGATGGTCAT